>Ga0131853_10015561_pt1 | contig 13905 bp, 14 predicted proteins | sample TergutLab28metaG_FD_92764 | JGI IMG/M metagenome (GOLD analysis project Ga0131853, IMG submission 92764) | Labiotermes labralis P1 segment gut microbial communities from Petit-Saut dam, French Guiana - Lab288 P1 (version 2) (version 2) | ecosystem: Host-associated > Arthropoda: Insects >... | reverse complement strand
TGGTCTGTGCTGGAAAGACCGGGCTCCAGACCCAACGATATCCTAACATCCTACTTCAGATAAGTAAGCTTGCGCCATACCACCATGGGCGACCAAGCGGTCGCCCATGGTGGGGCTCTATGACGAAACGAATTTTCGCCATCAAATTTGAGATGAGTACAGCTGCAGACTTGGCTAGTTAGTTCACTGTGAATGGAGGCATACACAGGTGCAAGCTTATTCAGACTACGCAGTGCAGATCCTACTGCATCTGCATGCGTACCAAGGCGAGCAGCAATCAAGCACAACCATAGCAGAGGCAGTGGGCATGACATATAGGACGTTCACCAGGCTTGCGTTCCTAATGAAGCATAGAGGCCTGCTCGTCTCCGTACAGGGACGAGGCGGCGGCTATATGCTGGGGCGACCGGCGGATGAAATTAGCTTCTACGACGTATTCACAGCCGTCGAGGGAGAACCGTGGATCAACCAATACCTCAGAGAAAGCCGACAGCGTACGAATAGTGAGAAAACGCGTAGTAAGGTAGGTGTATTTTTGCACACCATACAAGATAGGGTGATTACGGAAATGGGAAATATATCTATCATAGAGTTTGAGTAAACGGGAAATGGACGAAACGCTGTATTCTACATAGAATGCAGCGTTTCGTATGTCAACAAAATATTTAGTGAGAATAGCACAATGAAAGTGCCCAATATTCCGGAAAGCAACCCGCCGGTTGACTTGCGTTTTGCTATCCTGTATCATATGTTAGAATGATTTATGTTCAAAAGAGTTGCAGGAGGCAGAAATGGCAGATAACAGACCGATAGGTGTATTCGATTCCGGCCTTGGTGGCCTAACAGCAATGGCGACGCTCATGCGCGTTTTGCCCGGCGAGGATATTTGCTATTTAGGCGACACCGGCCGCGTGCCATACGGCAGCCGCAGCAAGGAGACCATAGAGAAATACGCCAGAGAAGATATCGCGTTTTTGGAAAGCCTTGATATCAAAGCAGTCGTGGTCGCGTGCGGCACAGTAAGTGCCGTTGCCCTAGAGCAGATCAAGCAAGATTATAAAACGCCAATCTATGGCGTACTAGAACCCGCAGTGGAAAAGGCGCTTACTGCGACAAAAACCGGATGCATCGGCATCCTCGGCACAGAGGCGACAATCAAAAGCGGCGCATACGAAAAACTACTCCGCCAGGCACGCGCAGACGTGCAAACCACAAGCATCGCCTGCCCCTTATTTGTACCGCTAGTCGAAAACGGACGCGTACACCCGGGCGATATTGTCATCGAAACAATCGTCGCAGAATATCTAGCGCCCCTCAAAGCAGCAGATGTGGATACTGTGATTCTAGGCTGCACACACTATCCATTGCTAGAACAAGTGATCGCACAGTTTTTAGGCGCAGATGTAAGCCTCGTTTCCTCCGGCGCGGCAGTGGCGGAATGCGTTGCAAAAGACTTGGCCGAACAGGGGCGATTAGCAGACAAACAAACAAAGGGCACTCAAGCTTACTTTGTCACCGATAGCATCACAGGATTTACAAAACTCGCTTCCTTATTCCTCCAGCAAGACGTATCCGGCGAGGTAAAGCAAGTTACTTTGACAAGCGATTAACCTAGGGGTATAATAAGCGTTCACCAATGAAACAGAGGACAAACACACAATGAAAGATGTAATCATAAGCATAAAAGGCATCCAGGGTGCCGGGCCTTATCTGACAGAAGAAACAGACGCAATCGAACTCATCACCAGCGGTGAATACGCAATCGAGGGTGTTGAAACAGTATTTTCCTACATGGAAAGCGAAATGACCGGCATGGAGGGTACACGCACCACCTTCCGCGTCAGCCCGGAACAGGTTATTCTAACCAGAGAGGGCGCACTAAACGCCCAAATGGTCTTTGAACAAGGCAAAAAACACGTATTCCTATACGAAACCCCATACGGCGCGACCTCCATGGGTGTGGATACAAGAAAGCTGACCAGCAGGCTTGACGATCAAGGCGGCGAGATGGAGATTGACTATGTCATAGACGTAGACAGTGTAATCGTAAGTGAGAACAGTTTCGTAATCAGTGTCCGCGAGGCGGGCGTACAGACGAGTAAAGGAGCATAGGCCAATGGCAAATATGGTAGAAGCTGCAAAAAAAGAGATAGGTGAGCTGATAGAGAAAGCCTATGCAAAAGCGGTAGCAGAAAACACGCTTCCCGCCGGAGGCGAGAACGTAGCAGGTACAATAGACATCCCCCGTGACGAAACCCACGGCGACTATGCCAGCGCATGGGCCATGGCAGCGGCAAAAGCATTGGGACAACCGCCCCGCAAAATCGCGGAAGCACTGGTAAATGCGCTGGATTTGACAGATAGCTACTTCACAGCCGCCGAAATCGCAGGGCCGGGCTTCATTAACTTCCGTCTATCAGAGGCATGGTATCGGGATGTCTTACAGACAGTGGAAACCATGGGCAATGACTACGGCCGCATTGACCTAGGACAAAACGCCCGGGTCATGGTAGAATTTGTCTCCGCCAACCCAACGGGCGCCATGACCATAGGCAACGCCCGCGGCGGCGTATTGGGAGACACCATGGCCTCCGTCCTTGACCGCGCCGGTTACGATGTATACCGGGAGTTCTACGTAAACGATGCCGGCAATCAAGTGAAACTGTTCGCTGTGAGCTTGGAAGCCCGTTATATCCAGCTTATCCAGGGGGAAAACGCGGTGGAGTTCCCGGAAAACGGCTACCACGGCGAAGATATCAAAGAACTGGCAAGAGTATTCCACGACACCCACGGCGACGCATATCTAAATGTGGACGAGGCCCCGCGCAGAAAAGCGCTCAAGACATTCGGCCTGGAATACAACATTGCCAAAATGGAGCGAGACCTCCAAAACTACGGCATCACCTATGACCGCTGGTTCATGGAGTCAGAGCTCTATGATTCCGGCTATTTGGAAGAGACCATCCAGTTTCTGATAGATGGCGGCTATACCTACGAAAAAGACGGTGCGCTCTGGCTCAATCTCGTTGACCTAGGCGCAGAAAAGGACGACGTCCTCCGCCGTGCCAACGGACATTACACCTACTTCGCAGCAGATATCGCCTATCATAGAGATAAGTTCGTCAAACGCGGTTTCGATCGTGTCATCGACGTTTGGGGCGCAGACCACCACGGTCACGCGATCCGCTTCAAGAAAATCTTACCCGCCATCAGCGTAGACCCGGACAAGTTAGACTTCCTCATCATGCAGCTCGTCCGCCTTACGAGGGATGGCGAGACTGTCCGTGTCTCTAAGCGAACAGGAAAATCTATCACCCTAGCAGACCTCCTAGACGAAATTCCCCGGGATGCGGCGCGTTTCTTCTTTAGCACAAAGCCGGACACGCATCTGGAGTTTGACCTGGGCCTCGCCGTCCGCCAAGACAGCGAAAACCCCGTCTATTACATCCAATACGCCCACGCGCGGATTTGCAGTCTGGTCAAAGCGCTTGCAGAAGAGGGTGAAGCCGTTGTCTCAGCCGCGGCTGTAGACCTCTCCCAAGTAGCGGGCACAGATGAGCGCAATCTCATCAAACGCATTGCCAGCCTGCCGGAAGAAATCCGCATGGCGGCTCGCGACTATGACCCCTCCAAACTAAACCGCTACGCCAGCGACCTAGCGGCAAGCTTCCACAGCTTCTACAGCCACTGCCGCATCAAAGGCGAAGCCCCGGAAGTCCTCCGCGCCAGACTAAAGCTTGCAGACACGGCAAGAAGCACCATCGCCACATGTTTGACCATTCTAGGCGTATCTGCACCGGAACGCATGTAAGAGAAAGCGCAAACGGGAATCTACCGTTTGCGCTTTTTGTGTTACATATCCTCCTCTGACCCGGAAGACATGTACAGTTCCTCTGTCTTCTGCATGACCGCTTCAATATCCTGCAACAAGGTTTGCAATGTTTGGTGTAAATTTGCCATTTCGGTACAAAGCTGATAATACATCTGTTTATATGGTTCGTTCATACTGACCATCCTTTCCGATAGGCTATGTATAGCCTATATAGTAGCAAATATAGCCTACGGTTTCAAGTAGCTTTTTATATGCTTGTGCAAAAAGCTGTGGGGATGATTTTGATGAGTACAATTTCAGCAGTGCAAGCGCGTATTTTGAGACTGTGTAATGAGCGTGACTGGGCAATAAATAAACTAGCCACTGAATCAGCAGTGCCGCCGTCTTCTGTCAAAAATATTTTGTATGGAAAGAGCAAAGACCCAAGACTTACAACAATTAAGAAGCTCTGTGATGGATTCGGCATCACCCTTGGCGAGTTCTTCAGCACGCCGGAGTTCGACAATCTGGAACAAGAGATCAAATAAACAAACATAAACTGCCAGGGCGAAAGCACTTACTTTTTAAATTCCTTCCGACCGCCTTCGGCGGCCATCTCCCTCGTAAACGAGGGACGCAAAGACCCTAAATATCCTTGTCCCCCTCATAAATGAGGGGGATGTCGCCCGCAGGCGACAGGGGGAGTTCTCCAAACGCTCTCTAAAAAAGTAGGTGCTTTTGCTCTGACAAACCGCCCTCATCACTTGAAAAAGGGGCGGTTTTGGTGTATGATGAGGCGTAATGAAATAAAAAGCTCGCGGAGGGCAAGGGATCTATGGGCGGATTTTTCGGCATAACAGCAAAACGAGACGTGGTGATGGACATATTCTTTGGGGTAGACTATCATTCTCATCTCGGCACAAATTGGGGCGGTATGGCCATCTATGATGAAACAGCCGGCTTTCAACGTGCCGTACACCGCATTGAAAACACCCCTTTCCGCACACGGTTCGAGCCGGATGCCTTAGAAATGATAGGCAGCTCCGGCATCGGCTCTATCTCAGACAATGAGCCTAAGCCGCTAGTTGTGCGCAGTCACCTAGGCACATATGCCATCACCACCGTGGGGCGCATCAACAACGAAGAAGAACTGGTCAACCGTTTCTTTGAAAAATGCCGCGGACGCTTCATGCTCTGGACAGGGGGCAAAGTAAACGCCACAGAGCTTGTCGCAGCCTTGATCGACGAGTGTGACACCATCCCCGCCGGCATCCGCCACGCCCAAGAAACCATTGACGGTTCCATGAGCATCCTCGTCCTCACCGAATCAGAACTCTACGCCGCCCGGGACTTAATGGGCAGAATCCCCGTACTCATCGGCGAATCCGACATGGGCTATGCGGTGAGCTTTGAGAGCTTCGCCTATCAAAAACTGGGCTTTACAGATCATAAAAACCTAGGCCCCGGCGAAGTGGTACGTCTCACGCCGGAGGGCTTAGAAGTCTTATACCAAGCCGGCGACAAGATGAAAATCTGCGCCTTTCTCTGGACATACTACGGCTATCCCAACAGCCATTACGAGGGCGTAACAGTCGAGAGTATGCGCTATGCCTGCGGTCGGATACTGGCCGAGCAGGATAAAGACACCGAATTCATAGAAACCTTAGACTATGTAGCAGGCGTGCCCGACTCCGGCACACCCTGTGCCATCGGCTACGCCAACCAAAGCGGTGTCCAATTCGCCCGTCCCTTTATTAAATACACGCCAACTTGGCCAAGAAGCTTCATGCCTGGTAGCGCAAAGGTACGCAACCTGGTTGCCAAGATGAAGCTAGTCCCCGTGGACGATTTGATTCGAGATAAAAACCTCCTCTTCATTGACGATAGCATCGTCCGCGGTACGCAAATCCGGGAGACGGTAGACTTCCTCCGCAACTCAGGCGCGAAAGAAGTCCACATCCGCTCCGCCTGCCCACCCATTATGCATGGATGTAAATACCTCCACTTCTCCAGAAGCACAGACAACCTAGACCTCATCACCCGCCGGACGATACAAGAGCTAGAGGGCGCAGTGGGACAAGCCCACCTAGACGAATATGCCGACAGCACCTCAGAGCGAGGCAAAACCATGATTGAAGCCATTTGCAAAAAGCTAAAGCTCTCCTCCCTCGGCTATCAATCCCTAGACGGACTAATCGAATCCATCGGCATAGCTCCCGATAAAATATGCACCTATTGCTGGACGGGAAAGGAGTAATCCATGAAAGGTTCACAAAGCGAAAGTTACAAAAAAGCAGGGGTAGACGTAACAGCCGGTTACGAATCCATTGACCGCATTCGCCCCCTAGTGGAGAGTACCTACACAAAAGGCGTACTCGGCTCACTTGGCGGCTTCGGCGGCCTATTCGCGCCGGACTTTTCCGGCATGGAACGCCCTGTCCTCATCTCAGGTGCGGACGGTGTCGGCACAAAACTACGCCTGGCCTTTACACTGGACAAACACGATACAGTCGGCATCGACTGTGTTGCTATGTGTGTCAACGACATTATCTGTGCCGGTGCAAAGCCGCTTTTCTTTCTGGACTACTTAGCAATGGGGAAAAACATCCCCGCCAGAACAGAAGCAATCGTCAAAGGTTTCGCTGAGGGCTGTCGTCAAGCTGGTTGCGCCCTTATCGGCGGCGAAACAGCAGAGATGCCGGGCTCATATCCAGATGGCGAATATGACTTAGCAGGTTTCACCGTTGGCATGGTGGATGAGAAAGACATCTTAGACGGCTCAAAGGTGCAAGCAGGTGATGCCCTCATCGGCATCGCGTCAGGCGGACTGCACTCAAACGGCTACTCCCTCGTCCGCCAGGTGTTAGGCGAAGATAGGGAGGCGCTAGAGACCTATCATCCATCCCTCGGCTGTACCCTAGGCGAAGAACTCCTCAAACCAACCCGGATTTACGTGAAAGCGATCTTAGAACTACTCAAAGCACATGGCACAGCGATCCATGGCATTTCCAACATCACAGGCGGCGGCCTATACGAAAACGTGCCGCGGATGTTATCAGACAATCTACGGGCAAGCATCCATCCGGAGGACATGCCCGTACCGCCAATTTTCAGCCTAATCGAAGAAAAAGGTGCTGTACCCCTGCGAGACATGTACAACACATTCAACATGGGTATTGGCATGGTCTTAGCAGTGGATTCCAAATACGTCAACCAAATTTGCTACGCCTTAGAGGGCGTAGGGGAGAAAGCATATCGCATCGGCTCAGTGGAGCAAGGCGAAAAGGGGGTAGACCTGCTTTGGTAAGAACAGCAGTCTTAGTCTCCGGCGGGGGGACAAACTTACAAGCAATCATAGCCGCACAATTATTTGGCGAGATCCAAAACTGCAATATCGTATCCGTGGTGTCATCCAGCCAAAACGCCTATGCCCTAGACCGCGCTCGCGCCGCCGGGCTCGAAGTCAGCGTAGTGGATGTGACAGCATTCCCCACAAAACGCACATTCAACACAGCCCTTTTGCAAACCCTCCAAGCCTTAGACGTGGAACTCGTCGTGTTGGCGGGCTTCATGCAGATACTCCAGCGCCCCATTGTCAAAGAGTATGAAAACCGCATCATCAACGTCCATCCATCCCTGATTCCGGCATTTTGCGGGCCGGATTGTTATGGGTTGAAAGTGCATCAAATGGCGTTAGACGCAGGGGTGAAAGTCTCAGGCGCAACAGTCCACTTTGTCACAGAAGAAATAGACAGCGGCCCTATCATCCTGCAAAAAGCAGTGGATGTGTTACAAGACGATACAGCAAAGACCCTCCAACGCCGGGTCATGGAAGAGGCCGAGTGGGAAATTTTACCCAAAGCCATTGACCTATTCTGCCGCGGAAAGCTACAAGTAGCGGGAAATCGCGTCCGCATTGAAGAGGGCGACTGATGAGAGACTTATTTGCAATTCTAAAAGAAAACGCATATCCCGGCCGCGGCATTGTACTGGGGCGTACGCCGGATGGTGCACGCGCTGTCATCGCCTATTTCATTATGGGGCGCAGTGCAAACAGCAGAAACCGGGTTTTCGCCCAAGATGGAGACGCACTCTATACCCGTGCCTTTGACGAAAGTAAAGTAGAAGACCCAAGCCTCATCATCTATGCACCCATCAGGGAAGTGACAGGACGTACCATCGTCACAAACGGCGACCAAACGGACACCATTTATGTACATCTAACAGAGGGAAAGTCATTCCCCGAAGCCCTCCGCACCCGCACATTCGAGCCGGACGCACCACACTACACACCGCGCATCTCCGGCCTATTAGAGACAAACGGTGACTATACGCTTAGCATTCTAAAATCAGCAGACGGAAACCCCGCAAGCTGTCACCGCTTTTTCTATGAATATGAAGCGCATTCGGGTGTGGGGCACTTCATTCACACCTATCAAGGCAATGCAGAGATATTACAGTCCTTTTCCGGCGAACCCATGGCAATCGTGATGGAAGACGATGTGCAACTGTTTACAGAAAACCTCTGGCAGAGTTTAAATGAAGAAAACAAAATTGCCCTCTTTGTGCAATATCGCAACCTAGAAACAGGTGAGACGGACACAATCATCAAAAACCGCCATATGGAGGCGTAAATGAACAAGCTTTCTTTGAAATACGGTCTAAACCCGCATCAAGTCCCCGCCAGCCTATCCGTAGATGGCGAGGCTTTGCCGATTGAGATTCTAAACGGCAAACCCGGCTACATCAACTTCATGGATGCCTTAAATGCTTGGCAACTCGTACGGGAACTAAGCCACGCAACTGGTCTCCCGGCGGCGACCTCATTTAAACACGTAAGCCCCGCTGGTGTGGGACTTGGGATCGAACTATCCGAAACACTCCGCCGCGCCTATTTCGTGGATGATTTAGAGCTAAGCCCACAAGCCGCCGCCTACGCCCGCGCCCGTGGAACAGACCGCGTCAGTTCCTACGGCGACTGGGTCGCCCTATCAGATACGTGCGATGTAGAGACCGCAACACTCCTAGCCCGCGAGGTGTCAGACGGCATCATTGCCCCCGCTTTCACGGAGGAAGCCCTTGCGATCCTACGCCAAAAGCGGAGCGGGAACTATACCATCCTGCAAATCGACCCCGACTATGTGCCGAAAGAGACCACCGAGAAACGGCATATTTTCGGGCATACCTTCGAGCAAGGCCGAAACGATGTCCCCATTACGCGGGACATGTTCCAAAATGTAGTCACCCGGAAGAAAGACCTCCCGGAACACGTGATACAAGACATGTTGATCGCCCAAATTACGCTTAAATACACCCAGTCTAACGCGGTGTGTTACGTAAAAGACGGACAAACCATCGGCATCGGAGCGGGACAGCAAAGCCGCATCCACTGCACACGCCTCGCCGGAGACAAGGCCGATACTTGGTGGTTACGCCAACACCCGCGTATTCTAGACCTCCAATTCCGCGGGGATATTTCCCGCCCCCAACGGGATAACGAAATTGACGCACTCTTAACAGAAATCGAAGACACAGAACGGAAAGAATGGCTTGAAACCTTAAGCGGTGTAACCGTCGGCTCAGACGCATTCTTCCCATTCGGCGACAATATAGAACGCGCCCACAAAAGCGGCGCGGCATACATCGTCCAACCCGGCGGCAGCAAGCGTGACGACCATGTGATCGCGGCTTGTGATAAGTACGGCATCACCATGGCTTTCACCGGTACACGGCTATTTCATCATTAATGTGTAGGGGCGATCGTCCCGATCGCCCGTGTCCTTACTACCAGCAAGTCAAAAACCACGGGCGACCGAGACGGTCGCCCCTACAGGTGCATCCAACACTGCACAAACTCCCATTCCACATTATCCAGGAGGCTCACCCATGAAAGTCCTAGTCATCGGCAGCGGCGGCCGTGAACATGCGATTGTAACGGCACTCCGCAAAAGCCCCAAAATCAAAGAATTATACTGCGCACCCGGCAACGGCGGCATTGCGCAATTGGCAACCTGTGTTCCCATCAAGGCCACCGACCTTGCGGGGATGGTAAGCTTTGCCAAGGACACAGGCATAGACTTCGTCGTCGTCGCACCCGATGACCCCCTCGCTCTCGGCATGGTAAACGCAATGGAGCAAGCCGGCATCTCTGCCTTTGGGCCAAGCGCAAAGGCGGCAGTGATTGAGAGCAGCAAAGCCTTTTCCAAAGACCTAATGGCAAAATACAATATCCCAACTGCCCGTTATCAAGTCTTTGACGGCGATATAGAAGCGGCAATCTCTTATATCAGAGACCAAGGCGCACCAATAGTCGTAAAATGTGACGGCCTAGCCCTCGGTAAAGGCGTCGTTGTTGCGCAAACGGTGGAAGAAGCGGAACAAGCCGTCCGCGCCATGATGGAAGATGGACAATTCGGCACATCCGGCGCGAAAGTGGTCATCGAAGAATGCATGACAGGCCCGGAAGTGACAGTGCTCGCCTTCATAGACGGCAAGACCATACGCCCCATGCCGTCTGCGCAAGATCACAAACGCGCTTTCACAGGCGACAAAGGCCCAAACACCGGCGGAATGGGTGCATTTTGCCCCAGCCCCAAGTATACGAAAGACCTAGAAGCAGTCTGCATGGACACAATCTTCCGACCCACTGTAGAAGCCATGACAAAAGAGGGACGGCCATTCAAGGGCGTACTCTATTTCGGCCTCATGCTCACAGCAGACGGCCCAAAAGTCATCGAATACAACGCCCGCTTCGGCGACCCGGAAACCCAAGCGGTGCTTGCCTTGTTAGAGACAGATTTGCTGGAAATCTTCCAAGCAGTTGTGGAAGAGCGCCTAGATGAAGTGGAAATCAAATGGAGCGACCAGTCCGCCTGCTGTGTAGTGCTGGCAAGCGGCGGATATCCGGGCGCTTACGAAACAGGCAAAGAAATCACCGGCCTAAACGAAGTGCCGGAAGATGTGACAGTCTATCACGCCGGCACACGAGCAGAGGATGGCATCTACAAAACCGCCGGGGGTCGTGTGCTAGGCGTAACAGGTACAGGCGAGAATCTGGAGCAAGCCGCAGAACGCGCCTATACAGGGCTTGCAAAGATCGACTTTGCAGACATGCAATATCGAACAGACATCGGGAAAAAATAAAAAGATCGGGGCAAACAGCCCCGATCTTTTGTTATTGCTGTCCCATACAGAGCACCTCACGAAGCACCTGTCCATCCGTCACCGGGCGATGACAGCCGGTTCGATCACAGTAATACCCCGCCGCCTGCCCCTCCACCGGCACAAGTTCCCGGGTAGACGGCATCAGGCGATCCAAGGGCGCGTCAGTTGCAGATATGCCAACGACTGCCGTTTGCAAAAAGGGGAAGTATCCCCGCGCGGCATCTATGAGCGCCTCTTGCGCATCGCCGGAGGAAATGGTCAAGGTTGAAACATTACCCAGCAGTAAAATGGCAGAGAGCAAGCCCGTTGAGGCAGATGGATATCGCCCCATAGACCCCATGCCGCCGGTCAAAATGCCTTCTGCGGCAGAAAGATAAGTCTCGTCTTTTGTGAGGGCGTGCAAGCGCAACAAATTTGCGCAGACTACAGCGTTTCCTGATGGGACAGGGCCATCCAGATAGACCTTTTGCCGTAGTGGCAGATCCGTCACATCACGCCCGGACAAAAAGAAACCACCGCCCGCACCGCCGAAAAGCTCCATCAAATGCGCATTCCAATTCAGCGCCTGCCCCAGCCACTTTGGCTCAAAGGTGGCCTGATAGAGCTCCAATAGCGCCCAAACAAGATATGCGTAGTCATCCAAAGTGGATTTTTGTGAGGCAGAATCCTTAAAATAAGAGGCAAACAGCCGTCCATTTTGCACCATGCGATCCAAGAGGAGTGAACAGATTTCCGCAGACTGACTAACCCAAGTCGGTTCATCTAACAGTTTACCCGCAGAAGCCAAGGCAACAGCCAAAAGCGCATTAGAGGAAACCAAGATTTTCTCATCCCGAAATGGCCGATCTCGTGTTTCCCGATGCACAAATAAGGCTGCAAGATCATCCGCAAAGCGATTGTCCACAGGCTGACCGATGCGATGGGGCAGACTGCGATTATCCCCAATGGAAAAAGCATCACAAAACTGCCCTGCTTGCTCTGTGCCGAGTACTTCGGTAATCTCCCTGCGTGTCCACAAATAAAATGCTCCCTCGCCATCTTCACTTTCCGCATCCAGGGCTGTATAAAACCCACCATCCGGGCAAGCAAATTCCCGCAAGACAAAAGACACGCAATCCCGCGCAACATCTGCCAAATGCGGGTCATTCAGCGTGGCAGACGCTTCCGCATAGGCCAAAATCGCCATGGCGTTATCATAGAGCATCTTCTCATAATGGGGAATATGCCACTTCCCATCCGTACTATAGCGGAAAAAGCCCCCGCCGACATGGTCATAAATCCCGCCGGATGCCATAGAGTGAAGCGTCTTAGAAACCATCTCCAAAGAAACTTCACCCTCATCTGAGACCAAGGCATGACGCAGGAGGAACAAAATCCGCTGCAAAGCAGGAAACTTGGGCGCGGGATGAAATCCGCCAAAGGTGGGATCAAAGGCCGCTTTTAAGCTCTCCACACCCGCATCAATACAGGCATAACGGTTGGCCTCTCCTGTCTGTACAGGGCGCGAGAGAAAGCTGAGCAATTCCTGTCCCGCCCGGGTGAGTTGCTCCCGATTCGTCTGCCACATATCCCGTACACGGGTGAGGAGCGCGAGGAGGTTTTCCCGCGGGAAATACGTGCCCGCGTAAAAGGGGCTTTTATCATGAGAAAGAAACACCGTAAGCGGCCATCCGCCCTGCCCGGTCATGGCGGTGCAGGCCTCCATATAAAGGTGGTCAATGTCCGGCCGCTCCTCCCGGTCAAGCTTAATCGCGACAAAATGCCGATTGAGCATATGCGCCACCTGCTCGTCTAAAAAACTCTCCCGATTCATCACATGACACCAATGACAAGAAGAATAACCGCTGCTGAGAAAGATAGGCACATCACGTTCCCTAGCCTCTGCAAAAGCCGCGGGACTCCAAGTATGCCAATGGATAGGATTATCTGCGTGGCTGTGCAGATAGGGCGAGCTGGATTGGTTGAGTCGATTTTCCATAATCGTTTATCTCCGTTTGGTTGGTATTTTACAGATAGCTTTGCCTGGCGGACGAAAAAGATACCAGGCAATGGTCTAGTATTTTTTGCTTATTATCAAGAGTAAATGTCCAATAAAACAAAAAATCCCACAAGGCTTGCAAAAATTGCCCTGTGGGATTCGCTCTGTATTCGGATGTACCATTCAAAATCTAGGTTTTCACACAATGGGCTTGCAGTAAAATCAACCCAGCATCTTTGCTAAATCCGCTTCCGGTGTGGAGATGGGCGTGATACCGAACTTTTCCACTAGCACGTTCAATATATTGGGCGATAGAAATGCCGGCAAACTTGGGCCGATATGAATATTCTGAATACCAAGGGAAAGCAGAGACACGAGGACGCAGACTGCTTTCTGTTCATACCAAGACAACACTAAAGTCAACGGCAATTCGTTCACGGAACAATCAAACGCTTTTGAGAGGGCAACTGCGACCTGAATTGCGCTGTGCGAATCGTTGCATTGCCCCATATCCATCAAGCGGGGCAGACCGCCGATCTCGCCTAAGTTGAGATCGTTAAACCGATATTTACCGCAAGCCAGCGTGAGAACAACCGTGTCACTCGGTGTCTGCTTGACAAACTCGGTGTAGTAGCTTCTGGTGGATTTTAACCCATCGCAGCCGCCCACGAGGAAGAAGTGCTTGATTGCATCGGCTTTTACCGCATCAATCACGGTGTCTGCCACGGATAGCACCGTATTTTTCGCAAAGCCTGTCATCAGCGTATCACCGCCGTTGATGCCGGGCATTTTATGTAGTTCTTGGTAGCCGCCGAACTCTAGGGCTTTTTCAATCACAGGTGTGAAATCCTTATCTTCGCCAATATGTACCATGCCCGGATATGCCACAACCGAAGTGGTGAATACACGATCCGCATAGCTTGCCTGCACAGGGCGAATACAGTTTGTGGTG
>Ga0131853_10015559_pt1 | contig 13906 bp, 13 predicted proteins | sample TergutLab28metaG_FD_92764 | JGI IMG/M metagenome (GOLD analysis project Ga0131853, IMG submission 92764) | Labiotermes labralis P1 segment gut microbial communities from Petit-Saut dam, French Guiana - Lab288 P1 (version 2) (version 2) | ecosystem: Host-associated > Arthropoda: Insects >... | reverse complement strand
TTGAGTACCGGCTGTAGTAGTAAACGGATATCTAGCCTCGGCATCATGGTTGTATGCCCATGAGCCTCTTGACATCGGCACATTGATTCTGTCAGAAAAATCCCGACCAAAATAGTTTATGGTATATTGGGGATTCATCGCATACATGATTGCTCGCCTTGCGGCAATACATCTCACCCTAGACGCATTTATCCCTACATACCCAAAGCTATTGCACGGCGTTAAACGAGAATAAAGACCGGAAGTGTTGTTTATTTGAGCAATATTCTCTCTTGTAGCCATAGGATGCCCAAAATTAATAATGTTTTGATTAAGCGCTTGAATAACTTGGTGGTTTGGCATCACATGAAACGATTTGTACCTAACAAACGGGATATGCATATATCTGCCCGTTGTACCAAAGTGAGGGTTGTATATGAACCGCACTACATTGTTAGAGAAGAAATTGTTGTGATTGACAGGACCCAATCCGCCTCTTGCCTCATTTCTTTGTCCTGCTAGATTAGATGCCATGAAAGCACCTGCTCCCATAGGAAGCCTTTGAATTTCAGGCGCTTGGAAAACCTGTGCAAAATATTGTGAGTTAAAGGGTAAAAAGCCGGGGCTTATATCAGCAGAAGGATCAAAGCTTGTAATTCCCGGTCCCGGAGCAACAACACCGTTTCCGCCGAAATTAACTCCGGGCATATTGAAACCGGTAAAACCGTCAGACGCACTAAAACCAAACCTTGCCGCATTGGAATAATAGTGCATGGGGGCAACAGGCAAATTCGCTAATTCAACAATCACACCGGGATTAATTCCGCCTATCTCCACATTAAGAACATGGTGAGCATCAGGAAAGTCCCTAAGCCCTTGCTGCCCCAAAAAGCTTCTTGTCTCAGAAACTGTTATTCCGCTAATTTGTGTCACGCGTCTGTTTCCGTGTAAAACAAGCTCCTCAATCCTCCGTATTACATCCTCTGCCACCCAATCCTGCCATGCTCTGTTGCCCGCAGATGTGAAACGCGCTACCGCATAAATGTTGCTTGTAATTGTGCTTCTTGAATAACCAAATGGATTGTTTACCGTAGCATCAGTTATTACCCCGCCTTCCGGACTCATTATTGTATCATCAATCATCCTTGCCATAAGATATCTTTCTGTATCCACTCTGCTTTCAGGCGTTACTGCTTGTGTACCTGTTCCTGCTTCATACAATCTAAATAAATTACCATTGAATAAAGGTCTTGTGACTCCGTCATCACCAACAAAGCTTGTTGCCTCAAAATCAATCTGCAAGGTTTCCATGTCTATAAACCAGTCAGTAGCAGGGCTTGTTCTGCTGCCTGCAACATTATAAACAGCTGCCGGCGGCAAATCTCTTCTTGTTCTGCCTATCTCAGTTGTACTCAATAGCCCTAAATCGCTGTTGTATTGCTGTATGATGCTGTATAGTCCCGATTGATTTACAGGTATAGCTAGGTCTCTGCCGTCAGCAGTTCTGACACTTGTCAATACTCCTGCTGTGTATACCCTTTGAGCAGGATTGCCGCTTTCAGCAGGCTCTCCCGCCGCATCATAAAACATAATATCCTGTCCGGTATGCTCTAGCGTAGGCATGCTTCCGATAAGCTGTCTGGATGCACCAAAATTAAACGGACCATCAGGTCTGGCTGTCGTAACAGGATATAACAGCCAGTTTATTTCACCTGTGTCTGCATGCCTGTTTATCGTGATTAAGCCCATCCAGTTAGCAAATACCTGCCATGGCTCAGTAAAACCAAAGTGCCTGCCGCTTGCAGGGTCAGTCCATTGGTCATCAGCAAACATTCCTTCCTCAGGACAGAAATTAACCGCCGCCGCTTGATGCCATAGCTCTGCTAGCTCTCTCCAATATGCCGCTCTTAACGACTGTCCGCTTCTTATGATTTGACTCTCTCTTTCACTAAATGCTGGCGCATCGTTAAGTCTAAAGTTTCTTCTTGAAACAGCGCTACTCGGATTCCAAAAGCCTCCGATATCTCTTCGCCTTCGATTAGCCACGTCTTCAGACTCCGCTCTCCACTCAAGATACTGTCGGTGTGTATGAATAGTTGGATTTTGCGCTCTCCAAGCATGTAAGCCTGTAATTGGAAGACCGGCCAAGCTGTTCAAACCGGTATAAACAGGGTCAAGCATTACATATAAGTTGAACAAAACATCCTGAATGGTCAGCGGAGTGCCGTCAGAGAAGCGGATGCCGTTTTTGATTAGAAACTGATAACGGGTTTGAACAATCTCAGGATTGCGCGCCTGCTCTGGCGTCAGCTGTCTAAATGCCGTCAGATTTGGGTCTGCGTTTCCGTGCACATATACTGTATATCTAAAATCCCTGGCAACAGTTGGATGACGATCGCCTGCCACCGGGTTTCCATGCCAATCAAAATTTAGCAGAGATATTTGCGTAGTGTCAGCTATATTTCTGTCCGCCTGTGAGGATGCAAAAAATGGGTGAAACACCATGTCAAGGTTGTTGGTATGCGTCCTAAGAGAACCCGCAGCAAGTCCTCCGACGCTCCAATCAGCAAGCAAATTTATATCGCCGGTTATTGGCTGACCGAATGTAAATTGCGCTAAAAGCTCAAACTCAGCATTTGTTGAATGCCAAGCAACAAAAGTATACATTGGTCTGGTTGGTGTTCTGCTAGAGCGTCTTGTCGGTTGACCTGTGGCAAAGGCTCTTCTATCGTGCATAACACCCATGCTTGAAAAAAAGCGGATAAAAATCGCGTCAGCTTCTGCCACCCAGTTAGGGACCAGCGTGATGTTTCCGCTGGTTGCAGCTGCAAAATTAAAGTCAGCGGTCTCGCCCTGCCTGCTCCAATGAGTGAAATAAAAGCCGCTTCTAACCGGCGCATTTATAGGCTCGGCTAATGAATTGCCCGCCAAAACTGTTTCTTCTAGAAAGCTGCTGCCGTCGTGGTTTTGGAAAGTAACAGTTGAATAAGGCTGTGGTCCAACACACGAGCATGAACATCCTGTGCCGGAAAAGGTGAAAACGCCCACAAGCATGATCAAGGCTAAGCCAACACTTATTGATTTAATGAGTTTTTTCATAGAATACTCCTCCTAATTGTATATGATTATATCACATAATTATTATGCTGTCAACTAATATTCGCCCCCCCCCCCGTGTGAAATTTTGGTGAATTTTATGTGATGATTTTGTGATATTGTCGGAGTAGTTTTGCTTTATTGCAAAAATCAAGCAGAATAAATTATATAGTATTTTTATCACAATTGCAAAAACTTGAGATTTAAGTATGATTTTGCATTGATCAGCTTGCTTTTTAAAATTGTTTAGTATAATTATCATTAAAGATTATTTGCAGTCGCTTTAAATTTGCACATCCAAACGCTTGACTTAATAAACAATATGATCTATACTACCCCTTAGTGTCAAACTCGTGGTCTTTTTAAGATATACCATGAGCACTGATAAATCCGCACTCGTGGTCTTTGGAGATATACCACGAGCACTGATAAATCCGCACTCGTGGTGAAAGGGATATCACTACGGTCTTCGGAACCGTCGTTTCAGGTTCGAATCCTGACGAGTGCGCCAAAATTAAAAAGGGCTTGTGCTTTCTCAACCCACGCAGCAAATTTTATTCTGCAACCCATAATCTAACCTAGATCTTACCTAGTAGATTCTATATTACGGAGAAGATAAAACGGAGCTATTTCGCTTCGCTCAATATGACAAATCAAAATTTTTGCTCCCGCCCACCTATCTCCACTGCTTGCGGTGGGCTATAACGGCGGGCTTGGCAGGCTACTTTGCAGAGCCGTCCGCAAAATTGTCTGCAAGTAACAGACACCGCAGAGCGGCGGGTAATTATACCCACAGCAATTAAAATTAATGTCATGCCAAGCGTACCCGAGGTATATCCACTTCATTGATTCTCCTCAACCCGCAACCCCACCTAGCTTTGAAGGGTTTTTATTGAGCCAATCTATTCTTTTAAACACTAATGATTTCTCTTTTGCTACAAAAAAAACGAGCTGAACCATAATACAAAAGGTTCCGCTCGTTTTATTATTGCCCTAATGGGAATAATTTTGCTTTGACTATTTGATTTCACAAGTAGCGCCGGCTTCTTTGAACTTAGCTGCCATTTCATCTGCCGCAGTTTTTGATACCGCTTCTTTAACTGTTGAAGGAGCGCCGTCTACTAGTGCTTTTGCTTCTGACAAGCCTAAACCGGTCAATTCTCTAACAACCTTGATGACCGCAATTTTGTTGCCACCAACATCTTTTAAGATTACATTAAACTCAGTTTGCTCTTCAGCTGCCGCAGCCTCACCGCCGCCTGCCGCAGGTCCAGCCGCAACAGCCATTGCCGCCGCCGATACCCCAAACTCAGTTTCAATTGCTTTCACTAGATCGTTTAATTCTAAAACGCTCATTTTTTTAATTTCTTCAATCATTTTATTTATGTCTGCCATTTTTATTTTTTAGGGAGTAATGTTTTTTATCTCTCCCGTTTCTCCTTTTATGAATTGTTGTAATTTTATTTTTTTGGTTTATAGCTTTTTTCTTAATTATGAAGGGAAGCTATTCCATTAAACCCGTCTTAATTCAAAATTCATAATTCTGAATCAAGCTAAATGACTAGGCTTTCTTTTTAGCCACTTCACTGATAGCCACTGCAAATGAACGCATTGGCGATGTAAGCAAGCCAAGTAATTGAGATAACAAAACCTCTTTTGACGGGATAGTCGCAACCGCTTTGATGCCGCTTTCATCCATGATTTTGCCTTCTACTATGCCGCCTTTTAGGCTGATTTTAGGGATTTTTTTGCAGTTTTCTGATAGCACTCTTGCCGCAGCAGTTGCGTCATCAAATGAAAATGCCACCGCTGTAGGCCCTTCTAGCACGCTATCCATGCCGGTATATCCCGCCGCATTGAAAGCACGCAATACAAGACGATTTTTCAAAACCTTATACTCAATTTTTTCTTTGCGTAACTGGTTTCTCATCGCAGTATCTTGTTCAACATTGATTCCGCGATAATCTAATAAAACTATGCCTTTTGCTCGTTTTACCTTATCCAAAATCTCGTCAACCTGTTTGGCTTTTAATTCTATTGCTTGTTTAGACAATTTTTTTCCTCCTTTTTAGTTTAATATATAAAGAAATCGACCCCAAAATTTTTTGAGGTCGGGAAAAAGGTCCTTGTTTTTTAAGGAGGAGATCCTTCGGCTTCGTTCGTTGTCGCTCACTTCGCTCAAGATAACAAAATAATTATTGTCATTCTGAGCGAAGCACGAAGTACGAGGCCAAAGAATCTCCACATTATTAAAAAATTACCATTTCTCGCCTCGGTAAGCTCTCGCATGAGATTTATGCATAATGCACTTACTGTCTATGGCAGGGTGATTTAATTATTGAATTGTGATTTATTTTTTTGTTATATTATCCCTGACGCTATCAAAAACACTAATACCCAAATCGGGATAATCAAGGCGAGAATAACAAAAATCAAAATAAAATGTTTTAATCCTCTTTTTTACAAACTCGGATAAAACTCATCTATAGTAAAATTCGGATTTCTACGACCCTTTCTCGTTCTCATAAATTTTTGATATTCACTATGCACTCGTCGCTTTTGATCTCCCGTAAGCATATCAGGGGTTTTGCCCCTCATGGGGAAAAACTGTATTGCATAGATAATATTAAAAATAAGCAAAATTTCAAGCATATCCACCTCCGTTTAGTTAAATTGATTTTATTTGCTATTGCTACTCTATATACCTCACCAAAAGAATAACTACAAAAAGACAACTATGGACGATAATTTATCCCAATACCGGGTCCCATTGTGCTTGCGCAGGTTACACTTTTAATATATGTCCCCTTTGCCGCACTTGGTTTTGCTTTAACAATGGCTTCCATCAAAGTATTAAAATTCTCTAATAGCTTATCTTCACCAAAGCTTTTTTTACCGATAGGGCAATGCACAATGGCTGTTTTGTCAACTCTATACTCAACCTTACCCGCTTTAGTTTCAGCAATCGCTTTAGGAATATCCATTGTTACTGTACCGCTCTTAGGAGAAGGCATCAAGCCTCTTGGTCCTAAAATCTTAGCAACGCGACCCATTTGCCCCATCATGTCAGGGCTTGTAATTACTACATCAAAATCCAAATATCCGTCATTTAGGATTTTAGCAATAATTTCTTCAGCGCCAACGATATCAGCGCCCGCTTTCTCTGCCGCATCAGCTTTATCGCCCTTGGCAATAACCAACACGCGCACCTTTTTGCCTGTTCCGTTAGGCAAAACAACCGTTCCCCTAACCTGCTGGTCAGCCTGCTTAGGGTCAACCCCTAAACGCACATGAAGCTCTATAGTTTCATCAAACTTAGCCTTTGCCGTTGCAATGGCATTTTTTAAGCCTTCAAGCGGCTCATAGTTTTTGCTTGTATCAACCTCAGCTAAAGAGGCTCTGTATTTTTTTCCGTGTTTCATGATTATTGCCCCTCCCCGTCTATTACAACAATGCCCATGCTGCGTGCTGTGCCTGCAACCATGCTCATTGCTGTTTCTAATGATGCCGCATTTAGGTCTGGCATTTTGATTTTTGCGATTTCTTCAATCTGTGCTTTTGTGATTTTAGAAACCTTGTCTTTGTTTGGTTTTGCACTGCCCGATTCAATTTTGCACGCCTTTTTGATTAGGACTGGAGCAGGCGGAGTTTTTAGAATGAATGAAAAAGACCTGTCAGCATAAATCGTAATGACAACCGGTATAATCAAACCTGCTTTATCAGCGGTTTTTTCATTAAACTCCTTAGTAAAGCCCGGGATATTGATACCATGCGGACCTAGTGATGAACCGACAGGGGGCCCTGGTGTAGCCTTTCCTGCAGGCAGCTGCAGCTTGACAAGTGCGGAAATTTTCTTTGCCATGTTTTTTCTCCTTGTAATTGCTAACCGTTTAATTTAAGCCAGCATTTTTTTATATTACAATCGCGGTACAAACAAGCATTTTTTAAGGATGCTCTCCCGGTTTTGCCGTTCTATCTTCAGAATTCATGATTCTGAATTAATTCTTACTCCTCAATCGCCACAATCTGTCCTAGTTCTAAATCCACAGGCATTACACGCCCGAACATATTCACCATGACCTTGACCTTGTTGGTCAATACATCAATACTTTCAATATCTCCGACAAATCCGCTTCCACCAAGCGGCCCGTCAACAATACATACCTTATCACCAACCTTAAAATTAGTCTCCGTCACAATTTTCTTCTCTAGTTTCATCCTGGAAATCTCGTCCTCTGTCAGCGGTATAGGCCGCCCCATAGGTCCGACAAACCCCGTCACTCCCCTAGTATTCACAATCATATGCCACATACTATCGTTATGAAAAATCATTTTTATAAAAATATAGCTGGGAAACATTTTACGCTGAACAACCTTTCTTTTGCCGTTCTTATCCTCAACAACATCCTCAACAGGGATAGCAATCTCCATCAGCCTGTCCTGCATATTGTTTTTTTGAAACACCATCTCCAGATTGATTTTTGCCATATTTTCATAAGTAGAAAATGTGTGAAGAGCATACCATCTAGGCTCAATGCTGCTTATATCATATTCTTTCATCGGCATAAAACTTTTGCCCTCCTTGTATCTTAAAGATTAAAAATCGGTCTGATATAATAAGTTGCGGCATTATAAAGCGCCGAAATTGATTCAAATGCCCCTGCTCCCGGTGTAGTAGCCTCTTCACCGCCCCAAGCAAGCCATCTGAAAACCCCAAACTGCAAAATGGTATCAAAAATTAATAAAATCACCAAAAACACAGCGACCACTAATAATACAATGCCCGTGTTTTTTAATGCCGTCGGAAAGGTAGGCCAAGTAACCTTTTTTAATTCTGACCCCATTTCTTTGAATCTTCTGCCAATCCCTTTTTTCTGCGGATTGTTTTTGTTTTTGTCTGCCATTATTTTGTTTCCTTATGAGGTGTGTGCTTTTTGCAAAATCTGCAATATTTAGAAAGCTCAATCCTTTCAGGATCGTTTTTCTTGTTTTTCATGCAATCATAGTTGCGTTGCTTGCAATCATTGCAAGCCAATGTAATTTTTGTTCTCATAGTATGGTGCCTCCGACCAAAAGTTAAATGTCAAATATTTTTTGTCATCCTGAGCAGTTCTTTGTTGTCATCCTAAGCAGTTCCTTATTGTCATCCTGAGCGCAGCCGAAGGATCCCATTCTCATTCAGACATTAAAAACACCGCCCCGATGGCAGTGTTAGAGTAGAATATCACATCTAAAAAAGGCTTGTCAAACGATTTTATGCCATAATCAGCTATTATTTTGAAATTCTATAAACCCGCAAGCACAAATTCTCACCAATCCAATCTCCCCTTGCGGCACAAGCCCCCTAATCATATCCAAAATAATAGCCCGCCCAATTTCATCACTCATAAACTCATACGACCACTCGTCCCCATTCAGCGTAGACATAAAGCTGCCCACTCTCCCCTGCCCATAATTCCACTGAGTATAAATAGGCACACCATAAGGACCGGTCAGCAAGCTCGCCAATCCCCTTTGCTCTCTATACTCTGTCCTTGCCCTAACGGCAAAAAAACCATTCAAATAAGGAGGAACATCCATGAAAGAATTATTATCTACCGGCGTTCTCGGTCTAAATGGGGCAAACTCATAATACTCTATCGCCAAATTAGCAATATCTTGCATCACAACACCAGCTAAATCACTTACACTTACAAAATGATAGGTTCCTAAATCCCCCATCCTCTCCGCTACTCGTCGTAGTGAATACAAAACAGGTTCATCTTCCCCAAACGGCATGGTAACAATTGTTAAGGTTATACCCTCCTCTCTAATCGCATCAAGCCAACGATAAAGGTCTTGAATCTCACCTGCATCGTGCAACTCTCCTCTAATCACAAATAAAATATGCCTATCATATGCCCTATCATACATAGACCTTTGAAGATCCAAGGCCATACGCAAAGCCTCAGCAGCACCGCCGCTTCCCACGCCCGGAGTATACTGGCTAAACACACCAAAAACACTTGGACATGAGGCAGGCGTCATGCCAATGTTTATGCGTGCGCTGCGGCTAAAAGATACGCTGCTCACATAATCCCAAGTATTTAATGAGTTAATCGCCTGCAAAATCGCGCTTGTCATAAGTGCACGATACGACCTTCGTGCACCTTCAGCAAGTGCACTCGTCCGCCCTCTCCAATCACTCACAATCGTAAGCGCAATAGGCGGCACAAAATCCCGCCCCAAAGACTCTACAGGAAGCATTCGCCCTAGCAGCGAAGACTGAATATCATAGCCCAAGTTATATATGCAATAAAGATTAGGCACTCTATCACCCGTGCTCTCACAATATCTAAACCCGCCTGTCGTCAGCAATCCTCTGCCATAATGGCGGACAAAATGATGCAGCAAACCATCAAAACCATATGGCATATCCGCATTTGAAACATTGTTTAGTATTACTTGCCCGTATGTTAATAAATAATTTAGAGTAGGGGCATTGGCGATATTGACTATACCCACATAAAACTCCCCTCTTAACATATCCGCCAATTTATCAGATGAATAATCCTCTCTTTCAATAATCAGCACCCTTTGGCTTGGGACTAGCCGTCTGCCAAAATTATGGTTGGCTAAGGGCGGAATTTCACGGGTTTCTATGCGGGATGGGTCATTTTGGCAAACCCTTGTTTGCTCTCCGTATGTATCGCAAGTCGGGTCGGTTGTGACTGTCCACTCACTCCAGTTATACGGAAACGGCGGCAGGATTAAGCATGAGCAAGAGCATCCCGTCATTGCAAACGGAAAAATCACCATGCTCAATATTATTATAAAGCATACCTTGAATTTTAAGAGTTTTTTGATGTTTTTCATATTAAATCCTCCTAAGATTTATAGTTTTTTTAATGCCGTATTATAAAAATTTTAGTTTTGATTATACGATGGCTCTCTTATGCTTTGCGATTGTTGACGCAATAGAATATTGCACATATTGCTCGGTTATATCTTGAAATTGCCCCTCTATTTTTGGAAAAAGAACAGAGGCTAAAACATTAGGCAGATGTTTAGCAGAAGTCGGAAAACGAATAAATTCCACCACAACATATCCTATGATATTATTGCCGACATTAAGAATAATTGTCAAAAATGCTTGCCCTATAGCTTCATCACATATCCAAAAAATTATATCTCCCGACTGAGAAACTATACTTTGCACAAGCTCATGATACGATAAAGTGCCTTGATCAACCCAAGAGCTAAATCTTAGGTTTTCTATTTCACTAAGCCTAAATACTATAGCATTAACCCGACCCCCCGGTGAAATATAACCGCCTGTCAATTCAATGATCATATCATAGTCAACTCTTAATAATAGGCAATCTATAAAATTCTATTTCCCCGCAGCTGCACATACGCCATAAAATCGGCTCAGCCGGCATCAAAGAGCGCACCATATTCAATATCAATTGTTGCCCGATTTCATCGCTCATAAATTCATACGACCATGCGTCTGCATTCAGCGTAGACATAAAGCTTGCCACTTTGCCATCTCCAAAATCCCACTGGGCATGAAGAGGCAAGCCATATGGACCCACTAAAGAAGCAGTATATGTCCGATGCAATTTATTCCTAGACCCAAAAACTCCGCCCAAAATAGGAATGTCTTCGGCATTAATGCCATATGCAATTTTTGCATTATAGTTGATAGCAGCAACAGTCGCATAAAAAGCCGGCAAATTTAATGGTATGATTAAATTTGTGCAGACGACTGGTGGTGGCGGTGGCCATAAAACATATACGCCGCCTGCGACTGTAGCGATGCCACGATTGCAAACCAATTCAACCATTCGTCTTAGATTATAAATTCCCGTTACTTCATCTGGGGCAACGGCTATTGTAGACAATACTATATTGTTATTGTATATTCTGTTCAGCATAGGGCTTAGCGAAGAAACTCCATGGTCTTCCATTAATCCATCTGAAATAAATAAAATTTGTTTTCGTATGAAAGGAATATTAGTTCGTTCTAATATATCAGTTGCAGTGAGCAGCCCGCCACTAAAAACAGCACCAACTTCGGCGGCTTGTATACGATCGATAGCTGATTCTATTTCTGACCGGCGAGCAACTGAAGTAAGGCCGATATCAGTTCTCACATTACTAGCAAATGAAACTATCGCAACATAATCTCGCGGGTCTAGCAGACGCACAAATAGAGTGGCAGCTCTTAGAGCATATTCCAATCTTGAACGGCGTTCAACCATGCGGTTCATAGATCCACCACGGTCTATAACTATGACAAATGCTTGCGGCGTTGGGTGCACATAATCCATAGCTTCAACAGGGAGCATTTGTTGAAGCAGTGAGGGCCTGTTGTTAGGACTCAAATCCTGTCTGCAATAAAGATTGACCACCCTATCGCCAGTGTACTCACAATACCTAAACCCACCTGCCGTCAGCAAACCTCTGCCGTGTACATAAACAAACTCATCAAGTAAAACATCAAAGCCATTTGGCATATCAAAATTAGAGACATTATTTAATATTATTTGCCCGTATAAAAGCAAAGAAGCTATATCATCCGGTGCTTCAATAATATTGATTATACTGACATAAAACTCTCTTTTCAAAATATCCGCTAGTTTATCAGATGAGTAATCCTCTCTTTCAATAATCAGCACCCTTTCACTTGGGCTAAGCCACTCGCCAAAGATATGATTTGTCAAGGGAGGTACAGGGCGGGTTTCTGTGCGGGATGGGTCATTTTGGCAAACCCTTGCTTCTTCTCCGTATGTATCGCAAGTCGGGTCGGTTGTGACTGTCCACTCACTCCAGTTATACGGAAACGGCGGCAGGATTAAGCACGAGCAAGAGCATCCCGTCATTGCAAACGGAAAAATCACCATGCTCAATATTATTATAAAGCATACCTTGAATTTTAAGAGTTTTTTGATGTCTTTCATTCTCAAATCCTCCTAAGATTTTTTTGGTCGGTTATTTAGCTGACCGCATTATAGCATATGTTATATTTGCTTGTCAAGTGTTTGAGGATGTTTGTTTTTGAGGATTTTAATATTGATTTTTAAACAACATTAAATTGTCGGATTTATCATAAACTAGGTATATGACAATATTAGAGGCTATTATTATCGGCTTAGTGCAGGGCTTAACAGAATTTTTGCCCATATCATCAAGCGGGCATATGCTGCTGGCTGAGCGGCTATTAGGAGTAGAGTTAAGTCTGGGCTATGCGTTGTTTATGCACATAGCCACCCTTTTGGCTGTGCTAATCGTGCTAAGAAAAGAGGTTTTCTCATGCATGAAAAAACCTTTTTCAAAGCCCACACTTTTGATTGTTGCGGCAACTATACCTACAGTTTTGATAGTATTGCTCTTTAGAAATTTCTTTGTCTCAACCTTTGACGGACGATTTTTGGCATATAGCTTTTTGCTGACGGCAATTTTATTGACAGCCGCAACCTTGCGAAAACCCAAAAAAAACGCCCAACTTGACCTAAAACTACCACAAAGTGCAAACTATCACGACAGCCTAAAAAGTATCTCCTTTATTGACGCAAGCATAATAGGGGTGGTTCAGGGCTTTGCAGCATTGCCGGGACTATCAAGAAGCGGCAGCACCATTTCAACAGGGATGATGCTGGGCAATGAAAAAACAACCGTCGCACGATTTTCATTTCTAATCTCTATCCCAATCATAATCGGCTCGTCAATTTTAGAGCTGTCCGGCAATGGCTTAAGTATGGCAGGGGTATCTGTGCTTCCCTTAATTTTTGGTTTTTTAGCCGCCTTTGCTTCAGGGCTGTTTGCCATAAAATTTATGCTCAAAAAGCTATTGCTCTCATTTGATATGTTTGCAATTTATCTTTTGGCTTTATCAATTTTTATGTTCTTGGATATGTTTATCCTAGGCTGGCTATAGATGAGAGCAGCAATAGCTTGCAGACAACAATAATTTGAGGCTTGCCAAATTATCCCCTTGCACCTCATCCGGCACCTTCACCTTTTATGAGATAGTTATCCTTGCCGCTCTTCGTTTGTGAAAAAACCTGATATAAAACACCACGACAGACCCTATTGTTATTATCTCTTTTGCCATTCCTATAAAGCTAAAAAACATCAGCTGATTGACTATCATTACTGATGACCAAACAAGCGCCGCCACAATTTTTATTGCATGGACATTGCCCTTCCACATCACAAAATTAACCGCTATTCTTGCAGCCATTATTACAAATCCATAATGATTTTGCATAGTAAAATATATCGTAACAATATTAATTGCAGTGAACAGCAAAAAGACGAACAGACCAAAACAAAACTCCTTTTGTTTTGCTTTTTTGTTTTTTTGGTCAATTTGCTCTTGTGAAAGCTCTTCATTTGCCGTTTGCTCTGACTCAAATTTTATCCTTCTTCTGCGCCTAATCTCCACATAAATAAAAGCCAGCTGTCTTATTCCTCCCACCGTACCAATCGCCACTGCTATCCAGTTGAATAAAAATATGTTTGCTATTGCAGACAAAAAATTAAAGCCCACCTGCCAGCTCATCAGCTTGATTTTGTCTTTTTGCTGCCAACCAAAAATGATGCCGACTATCAAAGCCAGCATTAGTGTTTGGCTGACAATCCATCGCCAAGAGGTAAAATCTAATTCTCCATAAAACTCAAAAAATCTATACACTTGCCTTTAAATCCTCTCCGTCCATCTCTTTGGGAATTTTTATGTCCATTAGCTTTAGAAAGGTTGGTGCAACATCCGCCAGCTTGCCGTCTTTTAATTTGCAGCCTTTATGCGAGTTTGATACAAGTATCAGCGGAACATCATTTGTAG
>Ga0131853_10015558_pt1 | contig 13907 bp, 9 predicted proteins | sample TergutLab28metaG_FD_92764 | JGI IMG/M metagenome (GOLD analysis project Ga0131853, IMG submission 92764) | Labiotermes labralis P1 segment gut microbial communities from Petit-Saut dam, French Guiana - Lab288 P1 (version 2) (version 2) | ecosystem: Host-associated > Arthropoda: Insects >... | reverse complement strand
TTAATCTCTGTTTTCTAGACCTGGAGCCGCTACTTTTTTCATTCAAGTAGCTCCTCAATTGACCTCACGAGGCTGAGTGGATCCCGTTCCAGACCCACTACTACTCAGAAAATCTGGTAGCGCAGGGGATCGAACCCGGGACCCCTGTATCTGTAGCCAGAAACTCTGACCACTAGACCACAGAGGCGGTCATTAATAACTCCCTAACGGTTGAGAATAGAACCCATACTTATATTTACTTTTTTTTTATCATAAAGACGAGGGAAATCGTCTGCTGCGTCAATGTATGTAAGTCACGGGTCACACTGTGCCTGCCATTCCTTCTCCTCAGCGACACTAGGAGTCTATAAACTGCAGAATCCTGTGTTATTCTTTTGTACAGGCCAGCCATACTTTACCTCCTCTCTTCCATACGACACGAAAGAAACCTCATTTAAATGTACACATGTACCTTAACCCCACACTATGAATTGTACGGGCGTGCGGTTATCGTTCTAGATTTCTTAATGCTAATACCAATCTTCCCGTCATTATACCTTCTGAAACGAGGTCCGCTTTACGGCTATCACATTTTAGGCAGCTGCTTGGCGTTCTACCGTTCGCGTGGGGTGAGGGGTGGCGAAAGCTGGTTGTACTTCAGATTTTGTGTCCAACATTTTTAGTGTAAATTCTTTCATTTATCTGTCAGCACAACGCCTTCGTGGGGCCCCGAAGTTTGTTTTCGCGTTGAGCCCAACTCTGTCTTATATACCCATTTGATACGAAACTGGATGGTCCCTACACGAGATGATGGGAATCGAACTCCGCTTCCACGTAGCGCGAACTCAACCGTACCAACTCATGAGGCATACAAATTTCTGAACATAAAATTACATATGCATCTATTCCTCCACATTAAATCGTAGAAGTTGTGTTCGCGCGAAGAAATATTGATTCTTCAGCTGACAACTCTGCATGCAGTTGAACATTTAATGTTATTTGCAGTGGTGATTGCCATTAGGGGCGCAGGAAATCGCTTCGAGCTTGTTGGAGATTACATTGCCGCGCCACCGTGCTCGTTCCTTCACCCCTCCTTTCTCGCAGACTCGTACCCCCAGCCCTATTTGAAATTGCTGATTACTGTACATGCTTTGTAGGAAATCGTTTGCGATAGTGCCACCAGAGTGCAGATAAACTCCTTCCTATCGACTTCGGTTCTTTTTTTTCCTACTGTAATATTACCATTTTTATGCTACAAACGAGATTTAATCCACGGTGCACCAGACACATCTAATCTGATGTCTCTGGCGTTTAAGCAATACATATTCTGCCTTTGCTGTGTAAATGAAATTATTTGCAAAGATTTATCAGTGCGAGTCGCGCGTGAGTTATAAGGCAAAAGGAGGTTATATAATGCGCTTCGTGCCTTTGAGTACTTGCCTCTGGAGATGGGGACGCCGCGCTCTTCCGAAACGTCCTTCAGTGTTTCCCAACGGCCAAGGTGCGTCATCGGAGAAGACCTAACTCAGCATTAGTATGCTTACCGCGCACGTTAGGTAGGGGTATTGTAAGAGGCATTCCGACATCCGTGTCGAATTATTGAGTGCGGTATGTCCGGGTGCGTTAAGTACTCCATTAACCCGTTTATGCTCAGGAAAAAATTCATTGTCTTAATGTAAAGTTATTGTTCTGCCACACAGGTAGAGTTGTAGGCTGAGGCTAAAGAAAGCTTCAATTATTATCGACTATAGGATATTTCGGTAGTCGTCTCATTTTTTCGGTAAATCGTTGTTGCATTGTGAGTATGCGAGTTTAAAAATATGTACATGGAATATTTTTTTAATGCAATTTGGTACTGGGACTAAACAGATAAATTTGTCAGTCAAATAGAATGTTGGGTACACTTCTTCTTCTTCTTCATCTTCTTCTGCTTCTTCTTCTTCCACTGGCACTACAGACCACTGTGGGCTTTGGCCTGTCGAACAATGTCCGATTTTTTCCTATCTTCCACCAACTCTGTCCATCTTCTCACTCCCAGCACTTGAAAATCTCTTTCTACTTCCTCTTTCTGTCTTTTTCTGGGACTTCCCCCTCTTCTCGTCCCTTCAGTTCTTGAGTGAAGATCTTTTTGGGCATCCTGTCCCCCTCCATTCTCTCTAGGTGACCTAACCAGCTTATCCTTTGCCCTTTTATCCATTTTACTATATTTTCTCCTTTGCTCATCGTTGGGTACACTGTAACACAAAACCTTTCGTGGACCTCAATTCGAAAATCACTTTTCTAAAAAGAGTGTTAGAAAAGGGCTCTTTTCTTGAAATAAAATTAAACCTCAGGACGTCCCACAGACTTATGGGATGCATTTTGGGATGTTGTGCGTATTTTGTGTAATTTGAGTTAAAATTGTGGCCGGTGGTCTACTGTAGCCTAATATAACGTTATGTCATATCGGTATACATTTTCCTATCTCTTTGTCAGTGTCATCCTTCCCACCACAAACAACAGGGCAGACCCAAATGTTTTAAGAAATTGAGTCCTTAATCCTCCCGGTACGAACGGTGGCCACAGCTGTAAGAATGTTGAAGTGTGAGGGCACAGTTTTCGGATGCCGAATTTTCGTTCCCACGATTTGGTTACTCGCGTGTATTTTAATTCCGTAATCTGAGTGTTCATCTCTGTCTCAGACAAATATTCTAACACAAAGCAAGCACATTCCGGACTAATAAGGCGTAATTCTGCCAGTGTAACACTGTTATATTGCCCATGTAATGCGTGATATGAGTGTGATACATTGTGGACATGATGTTTGAAAAACCTGTTTCCATAGTAATAACAGAGTTATATCTGTGACATTTTACGTCCTCAGGGCGATTGCTATGAGGAATAGTCTCCAGGGACGTGACGTCGTGTAGTCTCGTGGAATTTTATCAGCACTTGGAAGAACCTACGCCAAAGAATGTTATTCCGAAGTGTTGGCAAATTTCTGCCAAATTACACGATGGGCCGGGATATCGTAGTCGGTGTAGCGACTGCTTAGGGTCTTGACAGTCGGGGGATCGAATCCCATTGGGGGGAGGGCGAAATTTCCCGCACCAGTCTAGACCGGGCCTGGGGCCCTAACAGCCTCCTGTACAATGGGTACCGGGTCTGTTTCCCGGAGGAAAACCGCCCGGGGCGTGGCGTTGGTCACCCACCCCAATCAGTCACCAAGTTTAGAGAAAGAGTAGAGCTATGTACTCACCTTGTAGGCCCTTATGCCTTTTCTAGGGCGAACTTTAGCTTTTTTAAGCGCTTTCATAAAATTGCGAAAAGCGAATATTAGCTTCGTAATATCTGTCCGTCTGTCCGTTCTTCCGCATGGAACAACTCGGCTCCACTGGACAGATTGTCATCAAATTTTATACCTGAGTATTTTTCCGAAATCCGTCTAGATAGTGCAAACTTCATTAAAAATCGGAAAAGAATAACGGGTAATTTACATGAAGACCAATATGCATATTTGATCATATCTCGCTCAGTTCTTCTTAAAATAAAATATGTTTCAGACCAGAGTTGGAGAGAAAGTCGAAACACACATTTTGCGTTCAATAACTTTTTTTTTTCCGAAAGTCGTGCAGTTTGTGAGAAAACGTGGAAGAATACTGTAGAGCCGGGCAGGCCACAGATAACAGTATGGCTCCTGCAAATTGTCTGCTGGATACCTAAGGCTATAAACACATTCTCTCAATATCTAATACTCATTGCTTTTCCACTGCAGAAATGGTTGCACGAACGCGCCTCAATGTTACGTTATACGTACATTGCCTCTCCTGTGTACCTCAACCCAAAATGCAAGGTGATTGAATTTGTGTTTGTTTTGAGCATTGCTGAACAGAAGGAATGATCAGAGTCGCGATGAATGTATTTTATTCGTGACATTGGCGGCTTTGCATTCCACAGTAAAACTTATATATATAGGACTGACAGTAAAGGGTGACCTCTCTGTTTCGGAAGGGTTCTCACGTCCAGGAAATACCAGTGCAAGCTAATGTTAAAATTGCATCATTCGTAGCTAACAGTTTAAATTTATTGTGCTGCTTATACGACGACTCCCATGACAACCTGTTCGTCTGTGTCTTGAAGTGCTGTCAGACTATGATTACTCCAGCGATGAAACAAGTTGATGACGGCCCATAGCATTATGGGCAAAGTGACATGGTCATGGTCATCTACAGTGATTGTAGAGGTCGTTAGTGTCCGCCATGTTATGACGTAAGACCTACCATGAAGACCAGAATGTTCGGCAACTTTTTTCCTTAATTAGAATTTCAAACCTCTCGCCTACCTTAAATTTGGTGGCGCCAGTCATACAGGACCCACCACATGATGGAAAAAAAGGAACCTTCCAATCGGTTTGCGTTTTGGTGACTTTGCTTAAATTGTTACTCACTGACCTGTACTTCTCACCATATATTATCCGAGTGATCGAGTCAGGAAGTATGCAGTAGACGAGGAATGGGACACGTATGGGGGGGAGGGGGGAGGAGTGATGCATACAGGGTTTTGATTGAGATTCGTGAAGAGAAGAGACACCTTGGAAGACCTTGACGTGGATGGGAGGATTATATGAAGCTGGATGTCACAGAAACGTTTGGGGGATGTAAACTGGATTGGGCTGGAACAAATAACCTCCGGTTTTGATAAAATTCGGGGAATTTCTTTACTGGCTAAGCAAATGTTAGGAATCTGCTCCATGGAATAAGTTAGTCACTGGTTATGACTGTCAGTTATTCCAGATATTGCTGAACGGCTTATCAACACCGCCGACGCTTCATTGCTTAGCTGTTGTTCCAAATACAGGTCTCGGGGAATTTATAGCTTCTTGGGCGTAACGAGACCTGTATATTAATCCGAAATGTTTTCTAGGCTGAACCGTGTTTGATAACTTGGATGAAGCTGAGATTAGGCAGGCAGGTATGTGTCGCTGTGTAGTATGTTAGGTACGAGCCGTTATATACAAAGTATGCGGAAGAACTTATTGTCTGTATCTTTTGTCCTGAATATGGAGGTAGCAGGTTCCTATGGGATGTCGGTATGTATTTGCCAAATTACACAACGTCACCCCATAGCTGATCATCTTAACACTCACCCCCTTGAGGTTCCGACATTTAGTTAACCCTGCAAACCCCACTGTTTACTTTCAGTTCCACTAGATTCAACATTAAACAAGGAAGGCAATGTACGTAAAACGCAACATCGAGGCGCGTTCTTGCAGTCATTTTGGCCGTGGAAAAGTAATAAGTATTACATATTCTGAGTGTGTGTTTGTAGCCTTAAGTATCCGGTATTCAAAGAGCAAGCGCCATATTGTCATCTGTGGCCTTACCGGGTTTACAGTATTTTTGCACATTATCTCATATACTCTACGATTTTTCGACGAAAGAAGTCCCATAAAACTATGTTTTGATTTTCTCTACAACTTACAAGCATGGAGGCAGAAGGACAGCACTGACGAGCACACAGCAGACAATCCATATCCATCATACACGTAATAAGACATGCTTCCACCATACCATAAGGGAAACATATGTAGTAACTTTAGTATATACAAGGAGCTCCCTGAGGATGGTTATGTGTAATAACCGAAACATGTAGGAATGATTAATGGTTTTAGTGTGTTATATCTTAGTGTTTTAAAATATCAACATAATTTAAACAAAGTGCATAAGTGCATAAGTTGGTTATAATAAAGTGAATTTCTCTACAACGTTTGTCTGAGACATTTTTAAAGCTAAGAAGCGTTCATTAAACATAGAGTACACAAAGTTGCAAATAAAATGTGTGTACCGTTATGAGTTTTATAATTTCGAACCCATGTTTTCTGCTGTGACTGGTTTCTATGAAGTCGATACAGTTATGTTGGGGCTTTATGAAGTGTATATGGTCCTGTTATCTGTTATGAGTAACGATTAAATTCGTGCGACACTTTCAGCGTAGGCCGCTTAATGCAAAGTTTCATCGAAATTCATTCAATGATTTTGCAGTTTGTACATGTAAAGGGGGGAAAATTCCTATTTTTTTTCATTCCATGCAAAGAATGCGATTACAAAATAATATGCTGTGTGTTTGCGTCATTGCAGATTACCACAGTGTTCATTATTGTCTGCAGTGTGACTCTGACCGCCGTGCGTGCGCTTTTCAATACATATTCATTTATGTGTTGTTAACCTCATCGGTTTATTCAGCTGTTCTTCCTCCAATATAGCACAGCAATGACCGAAGTACAGCTATGACAATAGTTTTGCACATGTGATAAATAGCTTTGTTTTTAAACATGATATTGTCCAGTTTGACGTTCAGGTGACCGTGCATCGTGATAAATTCTTATAATAAAACCAACTAGATGCACTAATTTCTCAAATTTATTTTTGGAATAAAACTCTGCATGTTTCGGACAGTTCCTCTCCCCATCATCGGGAGTTTTTCACTGTACACACAGCATACTGGTCATACAGGTTTGCTGACAGCAAACCTGTATGACATATACCATTGCTGTGTGTACAGTGAAAAACTCCCAATGATGGACACAGGAACTGTCCGAAACATGCAGAATTTTATTCCAAAAAATAAATTTGAGAAATTAGTGCATCTAGTTGGTTTTATTATAAGAATATAAGAATGATGTTGTCCATTAAATGTCGTCTTCACCTGTCAAGAGAATGTAATAACTTACAACAATGACGTACGTGTTGCATAATCCTCTGCTTCGAAAGGATTCACAACTTCGATGTGAAATGTTTGCTTGTGCAGATGAAATCGTACAAATTTAACGATGCTTCACGTTAAAGTGACAGCCGGCTCGTTAAACGTGAGGGTCTCCTTTTGAACACTTCTGAAAGTTTTTAGTAACGTGATAAGGAACGGAATGTTTAGCATGGGACCCAATACATTTTCTTCTACGTGCATTAACTATCAGACGCGTATTTATATATATTTTGCATCGACTTGTGGAATATCCTCACAAACGTGTCAGAAATTCTGTGGTGAAATTCTCCCTGCAGACTCAAGGTCACCACCCTTTTTCCATGCTTGGTAGTCGATACCCTAGTCTATAGGCACCTTAAATTGAAATAGTTAATTTATTTACACTTGTAATCTTTAAATAATTCTAAGTTTTTCTACCTAATAATTTGGAATTTCTGTTTTACACACCCCTGAGTTCACAGGCTTCTTGTTGGTCATTCCTTTTCGTGGCCAGTAACTGCAGGAACGCTGGTTACAGATGTTGGAGCCTTACAGATTATCTTCTGCTACTGAAGTTTAAAGGAGGAGGAGTGGATAGAGATGGGTCGAGAGAGGGCCAACTAAACAGCCAGCATCTCAGCTTAAAAAAGAGCCAATGTCCGATACAGAGTTCAGTTTCTTCTGGATTGCTTACTCATGGATGACGACCCTGACACTGTTACCAACGTTGGGAGGGAAGAATAACAACCGTATTTTAAGTCTGCAGGCACCTACCCTCGAAATGTGATTTATGGAGATTTGGAGGCGCAGAAGTTTGTTATTGGTTACAGAACTTTGGTAGGAATAACAACTAAGGTACATGTAATGCCTGTTGTTGAGAAGACATGTCATCTCTTCTAAATCTCACTGGCGACTTGATATTGGCATTATAATTGTATTGTGATTGGTCACACCAGTTTCCGAAACTCGTTAGTTCTTGTACTATGATACAGTTTTCAAAATCTGGATAAAGTCTATATAAAGTTGTCGTAATTATTCATTTAAACCTCTCTGGCTACCTGCTTAGACCACGAAAAATTTAGTGCTTGCAGTTGTCCCCCTGCTATCTGAGGGGCCATCGTTTCTTTCTCTACTTTTCCTCGCTTTATGCGCTTCTTTTCTTCATACTTCCCTTTATTCTTGCCCCTGTTTCTTTCTCTTAACTTTCTTTTGTCTATTCGACGCGTTGGTAACACTGATAACAGCTCTACAGGGATTCTGATCCAGTGGAAACCCTTCCTTGCTGTTCTTTACGCAGAAAGCTACGTCACTCGTATGAGTAGTTCGTGAACTCCACTGCAAAGAGAAACGTGAATAGCATTCGCTTGTTACCCATTCCGTTCTCTCACTGTCCTGGAACGCATATATATAAGGGGCACAAAAGGGCACAGAACAATGCGTGTCATCTCCGTTACCCGGAAGTGGTACGAAGCCTTAAATACAAAGAGTAACGCAGAACAAATCGTCCGTTTGCCCTGTACCAAAGTTCTTCACGATAGGCTGCACACATTTTGTGTCTTAGTGCGTAGTTTGTAAGAGTCTGTGTGTTTAGGTAGGTTACATCTGGTGGGATACCATGGCCAGGATTTGCGTTATATGTCGACGAAATCAGATATTATAACAAGATTTTGGTCAGGAAATTTTAAGGAAAATTGGCCCTTTAGAAATGTCCTTGAAATGGGATTGTACTTTCGAAGAATCAGTTATACAGGGTTGTGACAAGGATATAACGTAATATTCAGCATACAACACAACATTTCGGAAACTGGACTTGTTTTCATTCTCAGGTGGCAACATGTGTGTGTGTGTGTGTGTGTGTGTGTGTGTGTGTGTTTTGTGTGGGGGAGAAGCAGACATCTTCTCAGCTCGGCTCTTTAGAAGGAGCAAATCACAGTCAGTGGAAGTAGCTGTACTAACGGCCTCAACTGAGTATATGGGCGAAGTTCGGAAACCAAATAGCTATAAAAATAAAATGAATCTTAAGTAACCATGATGTGTAGCTGCACACTGTATTGTACTGGCTCAGTACATTTTAAGGCTGTCCATTCCGTGCATTTTTTCCGTCAGTGTATTCAGTGTTTTGGTACCAACCAAACGAACAGTACTAAATACATATGAATATTGCGCTCCCTTAAGACGGTTCATTTCCATCGAAACATGTTGCTGATAGTCTGTAATATTCATATGTGTTTATGTACCGAACATTTATTTGGTACACTAAGTTGAATACTTTGACGTTCATAGGGCCGTGCATCGTAGTATATTTCTATAATAAAACCAACCAGATGCATCATTGTCTGAAACTGATTTTATTGGAGTAACACTGTACATGTTTCGGACGGTCTTTCCGTCCATCATCAGGAGTTAAAGACTGTACATACTGCAACAGGCGTATGTCAGACAGATACTGCCGACTGCTCGCTATTAAAGACTGTACATACAGCAACAGGCCTGTGTCAGATACTGCCGACTGCTTGCTAGCAAGCAGTCGGCAGTATCTGTTTGACATACGCCTCTTGCAGTATGTACAGTCTTTAACTCCTGTTGATGGATGGAAAGACCGTCCGAAATATGTAGACTGTTACTCCAATGGACTCATTTAGAGACATTGATGCATCTGGTTGGTTTTACTATAGAAATGAATACTTTGGCTCAATACACTTTCCATTATCTGGCTTTTGTGAAAGCGGTAGTGAACTTGCGAGTTCCACGGTTAGAGGGAATCTCTTAACCTGCTGTGAAATTGGTTTTTGTCTGATGTGTGTTAACCACGATTAGTTCGTTTTGAGGAAGGGGGGGTAGACCTAAGTTACTCGGGATCGTGTCCAGTAACATGCAGTGTTTCTATCGGTATTGCACATCGGGGGTTTTCTGCCGGAGTGTTTACGTACACAGAACTGCTTTGTTTTCGAAGACGTATTGCCTAAGCATCTTCAGGGTCGTACAAAAGGAGGCACTTGTGTCGTTCCTGCGTCATAAGTTACATACTACCGGTGTGTTGATATTGTGGGTGGTAAAAGTGGTAATGCTGATCTGAGTTCGTATAGATCTTCATGGAAATTTGCCAGAAGTTACGAGCGGGAAGACGAACTGTAACATGACGATGACACAAGACACTTGCCCGTCAAGTAACGGAAGAGGCTAAAATGGTACCAACAGTCCACACAGACTTGCTAATCCCTCCCCCAAACCATTCCACACCATGACCGATCCCGGTGAATCTTTGTTTGTTTATTTGTGTGTGTGTGTGTGTGTGTGCGTGCGAGTGTACTCCTGTGGCCAAGAAGCCGGTCATTATGTAAGCAGTTTGTGTTGTGTGTACCATGTAAAACAAATGAAGCAGTAAATTTTCTGAGGCTATTTTACTAAACACTTAGAAGTTAACTTGTGTCTAATCAGTTTCTGAAATTTGTCTGGACAAAATGTCCATATGTAATGTACAGAATGTGATGTGGGATCGTGTGAGATTGGTTTTAAATTACGTAACGACTGGCTTATTTGTTGTGTATTTGATTCATGTCGAATGCAGTGGCATCAGTAACTCATATCTGTGTAGCGGTGTGGTAACAGTAATTACCGTGTAGTTAAACGTAGAACAACGTGAAGCTTAACACAGAATGGTTTTGGGTATTTCTCTTTTGGTTTTCGGAATAAACATGTTGGTATATACTGCAATACGACGCCATTTAATTTGCTAATTGGGTACCCGATGATTTTGTGCGATCCGTTGCCTCTTGTACTCTCTAAGTAGGGACGGCAGGTTCCCACAGACCGTTGGTAACCATCTACCAATATGCACGATGTCGCCCAACTACACTGTAACCTTGATGTACACCTGCTGTGTCTCACAAGCGGTGATTTTTAAATTGTCGCTAACTTTTTCGTAGTCCGACAGATCTCTGCAGCCCTGAGGCCGATATGTTTTGTTCTTTGCAAGATACAAACCTAACTTTTAAATGGTATTTAGACGAGTTTCTCCCTTTAACATTTTCCGAATTGTAACAGATATATCGGCACAAGTTTTTCAATTCTGGTTGTGAACCTTCCTATCGCGGACAGGATGCAGAAGGAAAATTCATTCTGTGCGGCCAATGATACAAGACTGCCGGTCCCAGTGGCCGCGCGGCCTAAGGCGAAGGTCTGCGGCCGCTCGCCTGCTGAGATTGTGGGTTCGAATCCCACCTGGAGCATGTATATCTGTCGTGAGTGTTGTGCGTTGTCAGGTAGAGGTCTCTGCGACGAGCTGATCACTCGTCCAGAGGAGTCCTACCGACTGTGGTGCGTCGTTGTGTGTGATCCAGAAACCTCGTGAATGAGAAGGTCCTGGCCCACTGCGGGCTTTCGCGCCAAATAAAAAAAGGGGGGGGGGACAAGACTGGCGTCAACAAAGATGGTTCCCAATGTGGGGTTGCTGTTTTCACATCAAATGGTCACTGCTATAAATTTGCCCATGGAAAATTTTGTAAAACAGGAATAATTTCGATCCTTTTAAAAGTTTTGTCTTTGAATTCAAAATTTTTGTGGGAAATATGATGGAAGCCTTGTCGTATTGTAACTGGAGCCTATTTTATTGTCTCTAATTACATAAATCCAACAAGTCTATAGTCCTGTAACATGTTTGACCGTAGTTTATGGCTGTAGTTGTAGATACTGTGTTTTTTTTTATGTTTTAGTGGTCCTGTATTGCGGTAGACATGAGTAATAGTAGTTGAAGTAATAGTGTATTGTCCTGTCTGAGATTGACCCTTGCACCATCTCAACGTATAAGATACCAAACCTTAGGACAGTATAAGAAGGGAAGGAATGGTTTGAAGAGTGGTTCTCTTTCAGCAGACGCGATCCGATGACCGTGTTGGTGGTCGAGAATGGTGTCCGAATGTTCGCGTCAAGGTAGGTGATTTCCCTCCCTTCTTTTTTTTAATATCAAGCAAAGAGAACAAGCAAGCTTGTTCTCACTTTTCGACTGCGGTCTTATTTTTGTGTTCGTGTTTTGTTGCGTCATAAATGCATCTGTGCTTTACCCACTGTGCAGTACATTACGTGTATATTAGTAAAGCCAAATTACATTATACAAAAACATGGTAATGAAGGCCGATTTTTCAGAAAGTAATGGCGATGTAATGATCAAATTACACCGCTGTGAATGTCAAAGTCACATTCTTAAGATGTGACGTCATGTAGTTGGGTAGGTAAATACCAACGCTTTGGAGAGACTTACTTGCTCCGTGTTCAGGGCCAATGACTGAGCCATATTTTAAAGTGGCTCAGTGAGTTTTACCCCCTAAGTACCTCCGAAATGATACGTACCTGTCAAAGTACACGGTGTCATGCCTCACAAATCGCAGACTTCCCTTACAGGCTGTTTCGAAACCTAATGGTGGTGTAGATGGTTCTCAGAAATTCCCAGCGATGTTCTGTGACGACGGAGATTGGTGTGGTCTTGTCGTCCATTCCCACGATCCATCTGCACGTCGTAGTAAGTTAATCTATGGTGCTCTAGTTTCTTGAGAAGCTGAGTAGATTTTTTTTTTGGTCAAGGAATTTGCCGTCTTCTATACAAACCTAAGATTCATCGTCGTGTTTACGAAATTCCTCCGTTACACAGTGTGAACCATTTTAATCGAGTCAAAACATTTAGTACGCCATATACCTCCGTTTTAATATTATCTTACTGTCTGTACCCAGTTTCTCTGTTATATTTTGTCGAGTATTTTTTTTTAGAAAACTTTGCATGCGTCCTTCGTGTGTCCATCTTTTCAGGTCCTTTTTTATTTATTTAATACTCCAACAGAATTACGTAAAATTTACAAATTATGAACCTCCTCATTATGTAACTTCCCCCTATTTGTTTTATATGCGATCTGTCGTAGGTCCATTAAATTGCGTCAACGTAATACGATTTTGATAGTGCCCAGATTCGATTCTGGTCCAACGTACTTCCTAGCCGCTCTGGTATCACGGTTTGTATTCGTACCTGCAAGAGGACGTAAAACTGGCGCCAATAAATCATCGCTGAAGTAAGTGCGAACCCCTTTTCTGTATTGTTCCCCACGAATCATTTACGCATTTTGCATTCCGTGGGTGCGCAAATGCCGAATGCTCTTTCGGACTGGCGATTAAATTTTGTTCTGTATTGGCTAATATTTGCAGTATGATTCTTGCGGGTTTTGTCTTACGTAGAAAAATGTGTAATGTTCACTTGAAAGGATGAGGAAAAGCAGATGATAGTGAGGTTTACTGGTCACTGCAGAATTTTGGGTGTTCACCGCGGAATTTGCTCTGTGTTAGCCGTCTGGCTCGTAGAATTTGGGCGTGGCTTGTATATTTTTGAAAATTTGTGATTCCCTGCTTTATTCGACACCCTGAATCTGAAACGTGGATAAATATGGTGGGTGGGTTACAGCCTTTCTGTCTTGGTGAAGGGAACAATGTACATGCAGAGAAGTGAACCCTGATTACATCAGTAACTGAAGTGATCCATCTCGAATATACTAACAATAAGAACGAAAATACAACAATTATTATTATTATTATTAACCTTGTTGCTACATGGGTGAGTGTTCAGTTTCACGCCTTGGCCACTTTACCACCATGAAGATTGTCCCCAATACTCATGCGATAGGACACTGGTTGGGCTCCACGGCCAGTCTGGAGAGCAGTAATTGTCAGATTTAGAAACCAGAAAACATTGCCAGTAAACGCTGTAGCTTATGTGGCAGTTACCGTGATAAGCCATAAACACAGGTTTGGCCCTCATTCACGGACAAAATAGTCTGTAATATGGCGTGAAATTTTAATAATAAAAATTCAGTTCAGTTCATTACGTATTTATTAATGTAATAATAATAATAATAATAATAATTCTATAACAGATGTTTGTTGCAACTTGGAATAACTTCGATAAATATATTATGTTGTAGAATATGTGGAGAATACATTTTTAATGACAATTTTGATAAATGTACAAGCTAGTAATATCATGGTGACATAAAACTGACTGTCTCGACTCTGCCCCTTGTTAGTAGCTAACTGTTCTCCTACACCACATATACAGCGGTACGAGTTCCAGTGTATTTCTGTATTATAAATAAATTCTGGATTAACAGTACCTTGTACTAAAATATTATACAAAAAAAAAAAAAAAAGAGGGGCTTTGAGAAATTGTGGAG
>Ga0131853_10015557_pt1 | contig 13907 bp, 4 predicted proteins | sample TergutLab28metaG_FD_92764 | JGI IMG/M metagenome (GOLD analysis project Ga0131853, IMG submission 92764) | Labiotermes labralis P1 segment gut microbial communities from Petit-Saut dam, French Guiana - Lab288 P1 (version 2) (version 2) | ecosystem: Host-associated > Arthropoda: Insects >... | reverse complement strand
GAAGATGGACGTATTAACGTCTGAAACATGTTGAGCAATATATAATAAAGCAAGTGTCATCTAGTTGGTCAACCTTTATTCAAATATCAAGATGATGCACGGTCCAATACGCATAAGATCTACAGGAATGTATAAGAACAACATGGAAGGGAAGCAGGCTGCTGGTCACTTGCGTTACGGACTGAAATGTCTGTCGTTATGCTTGTAGAAGGCACAAAAAAAAAAAAAGACAGGCAAAGTACGAACAACGCAACGATGAGGCGAGTTCGTGCAAACATTGTTCCAGAGGAAAAGCAGTATTACATATTCCGACAGTGTGCGTCTGCATGATTGCCTTAGTGAACCAGCATGCAAAGCGCATGCGCCGTATTATATTGGCATCTGTGGCCTGTCTGGCTCCACCATATTTTTCCGGTTTATCTTATAAATGGCAGGACTCTCGAAAAAGAAAAAAGTTATTAAATATAAAATGTGTTTTGATCTCCCCTCAAAAATTTTTCTGGAACATTTTTCAATCTAAGAAGACTTCAGCGAGATATTATAAAGGTATATAGGTCTTAATGTAAAGTGCTCTTTAATCTCGTCACACGTTAACGAAATCTGAACTTTCTCGAATATAAAATGCCAAATTTCATGAAGATCGGTCGAGTGGGAGCAGAATATTTCCATGAGGACGGACGGACAGATGGACGAAGATGACGAAGCTAATAGTAGCTTTTCGAAATTTTACGAACTCGCTTAATAAATTAAACAGAGCCGCCACTGCAACGATTAAATTAAGTTAAGATTCTGTAAAGAGGAAGCCGTAGCGACCATGTGGCCCGTGGCGTGTTACTATAGCAACCTCACTGCACGAGAGACAAGGGACTGACAGAAAGCAGCGACTGTCCACAGTCTATACATTTGGTACCAATGCCATCTATTTAGAGACGGCAACCCATCACATGCGCTCTGGCAAAATGGAAAACATACATCAAACGAAATCTATACATAACATAACGAAATTGTGACTACAATGTGTGACCACCTATGTGTCTAAAAAGTTAGAAATTAAACAAAAAACTGGTAACTGTTCCGGGTAAGCTACAAGTAATATACGCTCAAACCCACCCACTCACACACATACACACACACACACACACACACACACACACACACATACATAACAAGCGATCTGCATACCGGTTACTGAAATACCAAGTCACTAGAACCGGTATGAATTAAACAGTCATGCCCGAGATCAAGCAACCAGTCAAATTAAGACCCATATTTTACATCCACACAATGACCATCTGCTATCACAACGAATCACATGGACCTTCTAGACCAATATTCCTCGACACGTGGGACGGTACCCGCGCGTTGAGAAATGACGGTCGGATGGGTGGGATTCTGATTTCGGAAATCATAACTTTCATCGACGATTAACCCCATACTGTAATGTACAACCGCTTCTTGTGCAAAAAGACGGTTGGTACTATTCAGTAGAGTGAACGATGGGACTCTGAACACAAAAGGTCGAGAGTTCTTATTCTAGATTATACACAAGTTGCTTTACACGGACAGCGAGGGAGAGGTAATACCAGGTTATACTGACACACCACAAATAAATCGACAAGCTTGCAAATCTTGAATTTGTAACTGCAGTAACAACGTATCAACGATCAGATATTGTCACCCCCCGTTCATAATATTTCGCTCAAGTCTTAAATTTCGCTCAGATGTACCGTAAATTAGGCCAGTACCTGCGTGTAATTGGCTGAACGCTAATCAGGCTTTAGCCTTCCAGAATAAACATATTTCACACAAATATCACAATATGCTAGACATAATACATTCAACCACCAAAACGAAACTTTCAGTTCAGACAACATAATCAGTCGGAAAAGAAATGTGTTCTTTTTGAAAAAACAAAATTTTGTTCTGAGGTTTTCTGCAGGAAAGGAGATTCTGTACAAAAATTCAAACCTTGTAGTGTTGGGCCGTGTCCACTGTTGAACAGTCCTAGAAGAAGACTCCTCGATCCTGAAGACGAGGGACTACGGCCCTTGAAAATGCTGGTAACTATTTAGCAATCGACATGGCCTAACACCCCAGAAAGCTTGAATATTCACGCACACTGCCTATGGGCTCGAAAAAACAGGATATCATCACTATACCCTGAAACATTCTCGCATATTATACGTTTGTTTGTTCTGACATTACGTAACATGGAATGTTGTCTACTATCATTGTCAAGAGGGATCGTTACAACAGAATTTCAAAGAGGAGACTGACTGTCAGGCTTCTCGAAGGTTGATTTAAATATGTACATACAAGAACGACATGAAAATGTCTGGCGATACCTGCATTTTATACGTGATTTGAAATTGACCTGCAGCTGTGTGATGCACTGTAAACAAGAAGTAGATCCTAGTTTTGAAACTTACTGTATTTCAGCTAGGTGGAATTAATGTATCGGTGCAGGGTTTGTTCTTCGAGTTGGTATACGGGGCTAAGCAGCACCAGGTGTCCACGGGAATGTTGTTACAACATCCGGTCGATTCAGCTGACTTGCCAGTCATTTAGGGTATTTGTAACACAGATAGTTTGGTATGCCTGATAGCATTCCCGGCTTACAGAGTAGAGAATATATTTAGACTTCCAAGTGAATGTAATGAAACACCCCTTGCTTATATAGATTATTTTATCATTCTCCCAGGAACGCAACATCTGCACTTAGACTCGGACCATCAGGGAAGGAGTTTTCGTGTCTACAGTACGGTCCGTACCACGGTAAGTTGTGCGCAAGTTTCTTATATCCCATTCATGTCTGTGAATACTATGGAGATGTTATGTATTGTGTTCCGGAGGTAAATCGTGATTCGTGGTACAGTCTCAGCATACACCATGTTACTCGCACTTTAGCAACCAAATAAATACGAACTGTCATTTGACATCGACCACACAAAAAGACGTTCATACGAGACCTAATGTCTGAATTCCGTTCGCCACTCCAATCTGAATTTAAAGGCTTGAGAAACACATTAATCGTTCGCGTAAAATACAGAAAATACAACACTCTAAGCCAAACTGAGGACATTTACCGGATTCACTATACTGGCAATTTTCACACTGCAAAAGCGTCCTTAATTTGTACTTCTACGTAAGCCATGCAGATTTTTATTTATGTAACTTACGTATTTTTGCGCGGCTAGCATATTATTTACCATTGTCGATCACCAGATGTGTTCTCACACCGTATGAGTTTCTCAGGTTAACGGAACTCTTCGGTCTGGACTGTTGCTGGTGGGGGAATTAAGCCTGGGCAGTTTTCAGCGTATTTCCCTCACCCTTTATTTCGAAACGTCGCTCTCAAATTATGACCCGGAAAAGTATTGTCGATCTCTGTCGAATAATCCAGGAAATCTATAAAAATTATAGACTAACACGAGGGGCGTTATATAAATAACAGAAAGATTGTGAAGGGCGTGATCTGCGAGTATGAACACCGCCAGTCGGGACCTTCTTCTGAGTATTTACAGGAGATAAGAAGCAGTCATGAAGATAATGGAAGTTATTTTCCCGCATAGGAAACAAACTCAGTACATAAAACCTGTCCTTGTGTAATTACCAGATGCATGCATATTCTCCGCAGGCCTTGATTCTATTAAATTAAGGTGAAATATAAATGAGAAAATGTTTCATACAAAATGCAGGCATCGGTATTTGTAGGTTCAGGTCAACTACAGCAGTAACAAGCCTTGCCACATGTGGCCCACCACACACATCTGTAAAATACGTCAATTAAAACATCAGTTGAAATACGAGAGTTAAATAAATGACTTCGAACCAATTCCTACATGATTTGCTGCCACAAATGCATACGTTGTTTCTGCAATTATAATAATTACTTTATCACGTATGATCAGTAATTATTCTATATTTCGACACAGTTTCTTTGTTGGCATGGCCTTCCACTCCACATTGCACATATCACATAATCGCTACAAAACAAATCAACCATGAACTAATAATGAATTACGTTTGTTTTAATGACTTTGGCTAGTTTGTTTTGGCACCGTTATCTGTGCAACACAACAGGTGATGCGCCATTGATACTTGCCCCAGAGGTTCTCCTGAAGCAGAGCGACTGGCAGAGACGTACCATACAGGAAAACCGTGATGTGGAGGCTGGTTTCGGTTTCATGTCCTGGACATTTGCAAGGGGTTAAAAATATAGTGACATCCTTGGAAACAGATGTGAGAAATTTAGACGTTAGTTATTACTTTAATTTTATACACAAAGCTTGTGAAGGAAATGCCTTTTAAGATTGGAGGGGGGGGGAGGGTTGTATGTAATTTGTGATGTCAGTGTTGGTTTTGAGGTTTGACAGTTCCTAACGAACGAAGACCTATATACCTACATTTCAGTTCGAGCGGAATTCGGTTCGGTCTAGAACCCAGCTCTGGTCAACCGCCCTCCTTGTGAGAGCCGAGTATCTAGACCACAAAGGACTGTATCGTCACTATGCCTCAAACCATGAGTTAGGGCAAACAATCAGAAAGTACATTTCGTTCTTTTGGGCGAGTCAAGCAGTTGGGAATACAGGTGAAGTACGGCTTTGTGTAGAGCCAAGGTGTCTCATAACGGTAATCTGGCAACACATCCGAGTGAGTCTAGCACTACCAGCAAGCTGACACTATCCCCTCCGAGCTACAGCTTCCCACCATTTTCTCTTGCGCGCGCACGCGTGCAATGATTCCTGGCATTAGTTACGAGTATACCATGAGACCTACACTAAACATTCGTGACCCTCTTCGCACTCTTGAGGATGAGAATACAAAAAGGAAGGGAAGGAAAGAAAGAAAGAAGCAGAGAGCAAGAAACGGAGGAGGAAGCACACGAAAATAAAATGAAAATGGAAGGCGAAGAAAGCGAACAAGAATGTATGGCAAAAAGTGGAGAAGATACATTTACTGTGAGTGTCGCATACATGTGGAATATCGCGAGCTGTACTGCCGCAGTCGCAAGTCCCCGTGGTCCGGAACTGAATATTGTGCATATTACTCTCACCAATGTAACTGCATCAAACGTGAGGGTGGCTCTTGACTGGTACACCTAACGCCAGTATGGACTCCTGGCGCATGTTTCCACCGCTCATGTTGCAGGTTACTTGTGCCTGAAAGTAGGATAATGTGAAATGTGCACATACCTGCCCCCCCTACAAAATGTCTACCGGCCGCGAACAGTGGAGTACCCTACGACTGCAGTACATCTCTAGTGCAATCGGCGACAGCCATAATCTTGCTGTTCGTTAAAGTTAAACTCAAACAACTTCAAATTTTAAACTGTGGATACGTGGCTGTTTTAGTATTACAGACAGTAAGTGCTGAGGTTCCGATTCCTCACACGTGATAAGAGAAACGTTCTTCGGGCGTACTGGACATCAGTGCACTCACGTTCTGTTTGAGAACCAGCCCCAGCTTTCGCAATATTATGGTACACCCCCGGCAGTGTTATGACCAATCTACATAATTCATATAGAATAACTGGGCTTTGTGTGACCACAAAAATATGAAATATTTTCCTCGGTTAGAACCTCTGTGAACAATTACCAATTTTACGTTTATATGGACATAACAATATCGGTAATATTATTTACCAACAACAATATAGATTATATGTACACACCCAGAGACAGTATTCATATACGGGAAATTGAAAGCACATTTCTCTTGTATCATTATTATAATATATAATACTATTTGTTATATTAATAATAACCTTGTTATTTGGTATCAATTATCTATACAGTCGTGTCCAAAAGTCCGTGACACCGACGATAAATTTTGAATCCATCCACTCCGAAAACCATGAAAGGAAATCTGGCGGTGTTTAGTGAACTTTTGGCAGGCACTGTACGCGCTACATTTGTTTCAAACCTAGAGCTAGTTAAAGTATTACTTTACTAAATGCATGAGATTTCTCGTTTTTTTTTTGGTTTTACTCTTGCGTTTATGATCGTGCTCAGAGAGTCCATTGTCTCTGAAATGGTCCTCAACTGGAAACTTTCCATAAAAAAGTTGTAGCTCATTCTTTCTTTAAATATGTTTACGTAAATAATTTAATATTTTGTACACTTATAGATTCTTGCAATAATGATACGACACTGTAATTTATATACATAATTTTGAGGGGTTTATGAAACGTGGGGGATGGTTTTTGAAAGACATGAGGTTGGATGATTAGACACAAGGACAGTTAAACTCCCCCATTCTACTCCTATATGAAGCTACAGACTACCTCAGTTTCCACACGTGGTAAATATTAGGTTAGTAATATTTTTGTCTTTGGCATTTTGTTGAAAGCGACTGTTAATATCGAAGACTACATGCAAGGACGTGTTCGCCTTCATTCCGAAAGATTCTCTTCCTACGCAATGATTGCTTTCACGTATGTTAAAACAAGGAGACATCTGAGTTCGAAAATTTGTTGCGGAAATATCGGTACCAGCGGTACAGTACTAGCGCGAAGGTGGCTGCTAGTAACAGTGAGTACTTCTGGCATTTCTTAGATTAAAAGTATTTTTTGGGGGGGTTGCATGTATGTAATTGAACAGGGTTTATCATCACGTCTTTGTTTGTCCAACTGAATGCACAATTGGATTGTTCTAGAAGTGCTAAAACTTACATTAAAATTTTATTAAAATTCTCATACATGTTTCGGTTTAAAAAACTATCGTCAGGGAGCTTATTGTCGTGCTTCGCTAAAGTTAAAACTATTAAAATAGTTTTAACTTTAGCAAAGCACGACAATAAGCTCCCTGATTATAGTTTTTTAAACCGAAACATGTATGAGAATTTTAATAAAATTTTAATGTAAGTTTTAACATTTCTAGAAATTCAGTTGGACAAATAAAGACGCGATAATATCAAGATGCAGGTAAAACTGTGAAAATTAGAGAGTTTATCATATATATGCCAGCTGAACGAGTTTGATATCTGAAGATGATTTCGCACCCGACTTCTTAGCAAAATGATCATCAATCGAATATATGATATCTGAGGAATATCTACAACTTTTTTTTACACTAGGTAATCATTAACATGAGGTTGGTTTACTTATAAAATAAAGTATCTCCAACGAAACAGTCGATGGACGAGCTGAACCAAGTCACAACACGAACTGTAAAGTGCTGGTTTATAAAACATTTAGTTTATCCATCTGAAGTTCTTCAACTGACATAAAGTAGTGTAAAGGTCTTTGTTCATTCAGGTAGAAAAAGTATTTAAAGAGAAACTGTCAAAAAATTTCACATCAGCATAAGAAATTCACAATTCCTTTCATAGTTGCCATGTAGACTCTCTTTTATGGTTGAGATATGGTTGGAAAGCGCCTAAATATAAAATTAATACTCCTGGAGAATGACACTGCATTGCCCCTTCTGTGCGGATCAAAACAGCTGTATGAAGATCACATTATACAAAAACAACTTGGTTCCTCAAATGGCAACATGTTCCTTATGTATATTATAACAAGATCAAAACACGTCGTCTCCGTTGTTCATTATCCGAGTTTCCTTGCTTCTACAGTTCATGTCCCAATTTTTGTGTTGCCTTTTCATCTGAAATTTGTTTCGATGTACCGGGATTTTAAGAACCTGAGGCAGAATGTAGTTTTAAGAACACTGCCCGTCGTGATTCCTCACAAACCTGTTTAGGCCATTCTTGAGAGGCATCTCATTGCACCAGGTTATCACTTGTTTTGGTCACGCAGACTCCAGCTGTCGCTGCCAGGACTGTACTGCTCCGTGGTGCTGCAGGTACTCCAGTAGAAGCACGTGTGGCTATATTCATTCTGCTCCTGTCAGACGTTCATAGCATAGTACACCGATGTGGTGGCAGCATTACTGTCAGGAGTGATGCTGCTAATGCTGTTTGCAGCACTTTGTGCTGGAGGCTGACCCTGATGGTACATAGCATCCTGTGGGAAGCTTGGAGAACAACTGGCGGCACCTTCTGGGACTCCCCTTTCCCCACTAGTAGCTGCTGTCCTTGTCGGTGAACCCGCGTTAAAGGTAGCTGGTGGAGTAACTGAAGCAGCAGATACGGGGGACGTTACCATCTTGCCGGCGCTGTAGTTGGGCTGTTTCATGTCTGTGTACACCCGCCCAGCAGATGACGATTGTGGTGGCTTTAGGTCGTCAACCGTGTAGGGTCTGGGAACTGGCATCGAACCGGGAGATAACACTTGTGGGACGCTGTTGGGATCCGGAATATACTGCACGGGACCGCGGGTCTGTTGAGGGGAAGTGGAATACTGAGCAGCCGGGTCTGGTAGGTACTGCCGCATGTAGGTACCATTTGGGTAATACCTCGCATTTGGAGGCACTTGGTACAAAGAACCGATCGCCCCTGATATGGCTGGGGTCTGTGTTCCACGCGCAACAACGTATTGTGGCCTTGTGGCGAGTAGCGGAGACCCCCTCTGGGGACTTTCATTGCCACTGCGGGTCAACAAATGAACTTGCACTGGAGTACCACTAGGGTATGGGACCCTGATAGTCTGCTGCTGTCCGTGACCCACTCTTATGACAGACGTTGCTGTTATTGGGCTTGATCGAGAGGAAGACGAGGCTTGTGGATGAGGCATGACGCTGTAATGGGGCTCTATAATTGCCGTTAGGCTCGGGTCGTTGAAAGTGGATAATTTAACAACACCACTGCCAGGGTGGGGCGGTGGGGCCTGATGGTGGTGCAGGCCGACCGGAGACGTTGAAGGGGCGACTGGCGTTATTCTCATTTGCACGACACCTGATGGAGGCGTTATGCGGCGTCCGTAAGCCACAAGGTTAGAAGAGTTGCGGTCCAGGCTCTGGAAACCTCCCGGGAACTGATGGTATTGACCTGGCGGAGCGGTGGAACCATCCGACGGCATTAGCGACGTCATAACATCGTTTGGGGCAGCGTAGTTTCTCGGCACTCCTGGTGGGGGTGGGGAGTTTGACGCTGCGGGGTACTGTAGGTGTTGTAACGGAGGCGTCCTCGTGCCTGAATGTGGAAATTCGGCACATCCACCACCTACCCTTATTATTTGCTGCTGAGGAGTGGAGGGGCTCAGCTGCTGGTAAGGGTACATCACGTGTTGCACGTATCGCCGATCTTTCCTGTCTGTGGGCGACACAGCCTGAAGGACACCAGGGGAACTGTAGTTACCGTAGACTGGACATAATTCCTCCTGGACTGGTGGCATTACAGTTCCCCGCCCCAACGGTATGCGACGTCGTGGAACTGAACAATTTTCTCCCGTGGGCGAGCTCGATAGCTCGGGGTTTTCCTGGTAGGGCCAATTCACATGACTGCGAGCCGGACACGCCAGAAGTGAAGGAGGCTGTAGCTGTGACTGCATCTGCTGTAGAATTTCTGTGGTAGATCCGAATCGGGGTTTGATCCCTCGAACTGAAGGCCGTCGGTTAAAGCCGTAGTCATCGTGTTCGTCGTCGTCATTGTTACTGCTGTCGTTGTAACGTTTCTTAATGCGTTCGATGCGACCCGCGTCCTGCTCAACGAACAGTGCCAATTCATCCACTGGTGTAGAAGATGATATTGACGTCGGTATGGCACCATCTGTTGGGCCCCCACCGGGTGTTCCGGCCACGACGTCGGGCTGTGGGGCTCCGACCTTCTGATCATCTTTGGCTAGCGCCTCGTCTATATCGTCGAGGCTGTACTCCTCACCTCCAGCCATAGTACTACAGCTAGCTACTGACACCCTGTCTCCGGGTAAAGCAACGGACAGTGGTGACGTCACGATTACTTGTTGATGGTAGTAGTCATTGTTACCATTCTCACCTTCTGCGTCTTCGTGATCATCGTGGGTAGCTCCAGATGTGACGCATGCTGCCAATGGTGCTAGAGTCGACAAGAACTGCTTTCTAGCTTCTGATGTGACGCTGGTACGCGATACAGCGCTCTTTGGGCCAACAAAGATTCCGTGCTTATGCTGGTCGCAAGGGCTCGTCGCAGTAGGTGGTAGGCCTATCCCAAGGTCTAAAGGTACCCCTTGGTTATTGTGGTGATGGTATTGGTGGTGGTGGTGATCTGGATGTCCACTCCAGTCTGCAGTAGTGACCGAGTCGGTGGATGCTGCGTTGTTTTTTCGAGCGAAAAGGTCGGTCAGTTTTTTGTACGTGGAGGTACTTGACGATGTTGATGTAACAGAAGCAGATGATGGGGACGTCGCCTTGTCGGCAGTGCTCTTTGAGGGGATGTTTTCTTGCATCCCTTTAGCTGTCGAATCTATTGGAATCGATTTACGTGTTTCTTCCCCTTGAGGACTTGTCCTGGGTGGCATGTCTGTGTAATCGTCGCAGCTTTCCCCGTATTCTACTTCCGCCTCTTCCGGCATGGTACCACTGTCCTCATTCTGCTCGCCTTCCTTCTCGTCTAGATCGCAGGTGAGCCTTCGTATCCGCTCCTCGAGGGATCCCTCCTCGTTTTGTTGCGTCCTGATCTTTGCAGCACCGCCTCGCAGGCGGTTCCTATTGCCAGGTTCATATCGTAGCAGGCTCCGCCTCAAGGTGTTTCTTTCAATAGTCCTGCGGATCTGTGCCCTCGAACTGTCATCATCTGTGTCGCTTGTTACGAGAAGCGATTGGTCGCTACCATGTTGGTCCTGAGGACATCCGCCGGCGCCGTAAAATTGAGCTAACTTCGCCCTTTTGGCTTCCTCAAACATCCTGAGAGACTCAGCTGTTACAAGAAACTGGTTTTGGCCGCCAATAAGCCCAGCGTCGTTTCGCTTTTCACTATCTCTTCCTTCTGGTGTACCCTGATGGCCGGGCTCATCGTCAGATGTTGATCGGTTCTGTACTAAGAAGTTTGATGACTCTGGGAAGAGTTGTCTTACCGCTGAGTTAGGTCGCTGCAAACTGTTGGCTACTAGCACGTGGTGCTGGCCCAGCTTGAAGGTAAGGGTCAGCTCTGTACAGTCTGGTGACGATGCATTTTCCACTCGCTCCTCGTCAGATATGTGATGCTGACTAGGGCTTGGTGTCGTCTCCTCTGGTGACAGTGGTAGTTCAAGCTCCTCTTCTTTGGTATCGGCTTCCATGTTCGACTGGTCGGGTTGATCGGCTGTCATCTTTTCGTCACGATTCTCGGAAAAGCGCACAGACCTCTTGTCCACTTCGTCTGACGGCTCGTCCGCCTCGCTGAGCGAGGTTTGTGGAGACTCGCCCGTCTTCCACAGCTTGCCGCCTTTCAGTATTCCGCTTAGCTTGCTGTCCGTATTTGGAGGCGGAGACCGCGATCTGCGGGGCATGTGATCCGCTTCCCTCACGATCCGTCGCTCCGTGACCGTTGTCATGGTGATTGTCTCGACGATGTAGCGCTGCTGTTGTTGAGAAGAAAATCTACCTGCGTCTGAAACAATGAGTTTTTCTGTTTTTTTATTCTTGAATTTTTATTTTTGAGTGACAACTTTCACCCCCTGGCGTGAGTACATCTATTCTAGTTGAATAAGGAATGTAATATCCCTCACTTTCATTGCCCAGGACGAGCGAAGTTGCTAAGCACACGTAATACGTCTGACACTGTGAGCACCAGAACCTAAGAAACTGTCACGGCGCTGTTTTTATATTAATATTGTGATCCCCTGGAGCGAAATTTATTAAAGAATATTTATCACTGGGTTTTGCGAACAGTATATCCCACATAAAGTTGTATTTCGTTTGAGACTCTCTCCGTCACGCACGTTACACATTGCGTTATAGGACTGACTTGTTAACTGTGACTCAAGCCACAAAGTAGAGTCCTTGTGAATCTAACAGTCGCCCAACTGTTCAACAAATCTGCCACCTTTATTAAATTTTAACATGAACTGTAATTCTTACTGAAATATTAAAATGAACCTAGGCCTATATACAAAACAAAACGACTCTAAACACATAACATAAATATTACAAAACATTGCCCCATCTTGTTTAATGTTTAAAACAGACAATGCATGTTTTTCACGAAACTCCGTCTTAAACGGATCACAAAATAATTTGCATAAGTGCAAACAAAATGCTAGATCCTCGTGTTTATGTACATAGACATGTGTCTGTACCTAAGAATTTTGTGCCTCGTGTTCGAGACGCGCACAACGAAGACACCGTTTACCACACTACGAAAGGTAGGGGTTGTTTTCGCACCTGAAGGAGCTGTGTGGGGAATTCCCTGATCTGTGTTGCGGACAGCACCCTCTGTCACAGCAGGTGTCTTCCCTTGTTCCGCGATGTCATCTTCAGATTGGACTTCGATAGTAGTGTCTGGATCTCCTGAAACAGCAACAAAATTTTCATTTCAGCATCTTCTTCAATCCGCCCAACTTAAAATAGGAAAACCTCCTTTCTATGTTTTTGGTTCAACGAGCAAATACCAGAATAAAACTAGTAATAAATGTATCAGTTTATGGACACTAAAATCTCAAGGAATTACTGCCATTCTGGTGATCTAATTGAGGAAATATGCACCGGTCAGAGATACATTCATTATAATCATCATCACTTTATACCTGTCGATGTGCTCAATTTGTTGACGAGGAAATATATGCAATTCGTCAAATAAACTAAACTATTTGCATGGAATTCGCCTCAGAAATAAAGGCTCCTGTGTGCGGGTCGATAAGAGACTGCGTCCCCATGGCAACCAACAGGCACCGGGCCAAGGTTGCGCCCACTGCCCGGTCCCAAGCGATGATACACCTCCTAAATACTGACCCGACAATCATACGATGCGGTGACAGTAAACAGCTACTAAGTAAGCACTTACGCAATGGTAGAAGTTCCTAAATGCTTGGTCTGTGACAATGTCATTCTTTCATTAAAAAGCGATATTGATGTGGTTGATAAATGTTCCCTCTACGCCACAATTTATATTTCTGTGTGGCTGGAAGACAGACAGTCGACACATTTGAAGCGCCTGTACAATGGCACACAATGGCATGTAATCTCGGGATTGTCAATACGATTGCAATAGGCTGGTAAATTCGTACGCTCCTAAATTGAGTTGAGACGCCTAATGCTCACAAGCTATAAATCTTCATTCAGTGACGACACATTTGACATCGTGAGGCGGGGACTTTATAGCTATAACATCGTGTTAGTGACATCGTACAGATGGGGCTAACTTGAAGCTTTATGGGACAATAATGAATGGTGGATCTTCGAATAATATAAAACTCTTTATGTATATATGCGCTCTTCAAACAAACACCAAATTTCAATCTAATATAACGAAAGATCCATCAGACTTTGATCTGTATCAACCTACACGATTTCGGTCACACGTAGACAGTTACAGAATAATACACAGCCCTCATGATCATAGTGTTACTGTTCCAGTTCAATACATGATTAGAGCATACGTCTAAACTGGTTAACAGTAGGTGCAATTGATGCCTTTTTCGGCCATAACTGAAATGCAAAAAAAAAAAGTTATCGCTCTGTTTATAAACGGGGGGCTGAACGATACTGTTGCCAGTCGACACCAATATATGTGGGCGTTTTTCTTATTTCCCACTCGGCGTTTGGGCATTGGCTTTCGGAGTTCTGGAAATTTCACTTTGTAAGTACGGCCCATGAATTTGCAAAACGTATCGAGCGATACGATGAATATAATTAGTGAATATATTAATAATTGTCCAACGAGATGCAACACAAAGCAGTCTGTGAAGTGAGAGAGAAAACCAACAAGATGCAACAGTTAGATATTTATTTTTAACAATTTCTCAACATGTTTCGGGCATCATTATGCCTATCTTCAGGAGAACAAGACGTATGTTACTGCATGTGTTGTGCTGCGCTGGTTCTGCTGGATGTGGTTGGTAGCGGTTGTGGGGCGCTGCGTTGTAGGGTGCGAGCACTGTGAAGGTTACTGTT
>Ga0131853_10015556_pt1 | contig 13908 bp, 5 predicted proteins | sample TergutLab28metaG_FD_92764 | JGI IMG/M metagenome (GOLD analysis project Ga0131853, IMG submission 92764) | Labiotermes labralis P1 segment gut microbial communities from Petit-Saut dam, French Guiana - Lab288 P1 (version 2) (version 2) | ecosystem: Host-associated > Arthropoda: Insects >... | reverse complement strand
TGGACTGGATTGGGCTGGCCCAGGATAGGGACAGGTGGCGGACGCTTGTGAGTGCGGTAATAAACCTTCGGGTTCCGTGAAATGCGGGGAATTTCTTGACTAGCTGCAAACCAGTTAGCTTCTGAAGAAGGACTCTGCACCATGGAGTAAGTAAGTAAGTAAGTGTATCTGGTTGGTTTTATTATATGAAATTATCGCTCTGCACGGTCACATGAACGTCAAATTATAGTTTGTAACTTTCGTTATCCTTAAAATCGTCGCTATATTCTATTACAGTGACCAGATCAAGGAGAAATTGGTTGGCGAGTCGTGTGACATGCATAGGACGAAGAATCAAGCATATTGTGCTCCATCTGGAAAATTTTAATGAAGCACAGATTTTGTGATACCCTAGGCGTAGATGGGAGGACATAAGGTAATAAGATATGTCTTGAAGGAAGTAAATGGAAAGGCGTGGATTGCATTCGTCTGGCTTAGGAGAGGAACAACAAGAATAGTTGTGTGAATAGGATAATAAATTTATGAATTACAGTAAATAGGGACATTTCTTGACTACTTGAGAATTTGTTTGATTCTTAAGAAAAACCGTGTTTTATGAAGTAACTTTTCCTTAAAAGTGAACTTTAAAAACTTGGCGGTTTTTCTAAAAGCTCTTCCATTTAATGTTGGCCTTGTAGCGTTATTACTAACGTAGGGACTTTAAAAGTTGCATCATTTCTTGGCTCCACAATTATATGCGGTATTATTCTTCCCTCGCCTGTCACTGAAAATTCCTCAATTAAAATTGCAACCATAAAAGTTTCAACTCTTGATTCAAGCCGAGATCTTCGTAAATACGAAGCAGCGATCATGCCAACGGCGAGGTCACCAGAAACTTGTTCTGCATAGTCAAACGAGCCGCAAGAAAAGTGGAGGAAAAATGTAAATTGGGACATATTTAATTGAATCTGTGGAGCAGAGGTGCAGATTTGTTACGACAGTGTACGCCACTGGAAGAAGAGAGTTTCCCACAAATAGCAAGCCTATATAACAAGGGAACTTCATGAAAGGGTGTGACCATGGAGATAGGAACCTTGAAAGAGGGAAAAAAATGGAGAAGGAGAAAGATATCTACCGACTGGATGAAAAAACACTCCCTGGTCAGTTCCGTTCTGCGGGTATTTCTGCAAAACTGTCTACAGACTGCATGAACATGACTTGATGAGAGTTAAACCAAGGAATGTTTACAGTCGTTTCAATATCAGTAGCATGTTTGAAGACCACCCGTACCGTCGGTACGTGGGAAGTAGAAAGAGAAAGAAAGAAATAAAGAAAAGAGGCGGGAAAGTGCGGATTGTGGCTCACATCCATTCCAATGTCGAGAAACAACTGTTCGATTTTTACTCCACGTCTCCTCAACGTTTTCTGTTCCGATACGTAGACACGGGGGCACTGCGTTTGACGTTCCTCTCATTGTCCATATGCTAATACTGGAGATATGTTGTGTGCGTTGAAAAGTGGTTCATGAAGATTCAGATATTCTTTGGCGTTACTGAAGTTAAATGCCCGTAACTACCGAACAGTGTACATGACGTCACATTCCAGAAGACAATGAGTCTTCATCAAAACCGCTCTTAGACCCTCAATTCTGTAAGAAATTGCGTTTCAAGAATATTTTGTTTACTTTGTACTGAATACGTACGCAGGAATGGACATACAGATTCGCAATTTTTAATCTCAACGTTAGGTGTAGGTGTGTTGTCAGATTCACTACCTGGCCTTTAAACCTCCCGAAAAGCAGCATTTGATATGCCTTGATCGAAGGCTGCATGCGAGTGACGCGAACAGAACACTTCTTTGCTTGCCAGCAGTCGAACCCCGACCTCCATTCACACAGTCATTACATTCACAGGCTTAGTTCAGCCCATCGAGATTGTGTAAACATATATCAAATAGACGTTGGTACCGTCAGTACTTGTACAGCGCAACGGTTTTTGAGATTTGCTTTCTTCTGAGCTGTTACGCAGAATATAGTGGTGGTTTCTTGCCGACGTTTACAACAACATATTGGTTCCATCTTCAAGGGTCAAAGGTCAAGGTTGTCCCGAAATACCACTATACGCCACGTAATAACCCTGAAGAGCGCACATCTCATCTACTTTGCGGCGAAAGCCTGAAATCAGTGCAATTGTTTTTATTCACCCTGTCGAACCAGTTACAGCCCTTGAGAGAGAGAGAGAGAGTTGTTTACCTGTGGGTGCCCCCCTCGGCCCCCCAACTCCGGGGCACGCCCGAGGCCAGAGGGGGTCTGAGAGGTGGGGTCGAGCACGATCTCGTGCTACTAGCAGCCATTGATTGCCCTACTCCAGTCTACGGGGCTTGAACCGCCATGGGCACCGACCTGCCAAGCTACCATGCTAGCTTTCCTTGGCTTGGGAATCGGCAAAAAACACTTGTCTGCCTGCGGTGCAGATAACAGTCGAAATGAAACTTTTGTTTAGGAGTGTTTCATTACGTGAAAGATACATCTGTTGTCCCGTGACTAAAAAAAATGGTTGGCAGTGTTTACTGTCAATCCTTTAAAGCCCAGTGTTTTCTAACGCCACGACTCAGCGTTTAAGGGCTCCGAATTTTAGAGCATGCCTTTGGGTTTGGTATGATTATTACAATACGCAGCGATTCAGTGGTTAAGTGGGATTATTTCCCCGGGTGTTGGCTGGGAAGAAGCGATGGAAGGATGAGGCTGACCGTTTATCTCCATACACTACCGAGGTTAAGAATGAGTTGAGCTACATCTCCGATCTTCCTGTGTGCCTCATGGCATGTACTGGGCAACATTACCCTGGCCATCTTTTCCTAGAAAGCACAACCGCATGTGACCACTGCGAGGAAGAAACTGTGTATTTAAGTGTTGACAAAGAAGCTTTAAGGCCGTACCATGTCTAAAGTTATTAGTTGCAGGTCACTCACCGCGGAATCCTGGCTTCGATCTGAGGCCAGTCCATGTGAGATTCGTAGTGGAAAATGTGACAGTGGGACAGGTTTCTTTCCAAGATCTTCGAATTTCCCCTGTTACTGTCATTCACCAGTGATCCATACACACCTCCAGCCAGAAGGACAAATGGGCGAAGCATGAGAACCTACCAAATAACAATGACCTTACGAAATCGGGATCTTTGGATAGGAAACTACTTTGACGTCGTTCTTCTAAGGGCTGTAGAACTAATTATACATTAACGGTGATTTCTCTCCTCAGCAAGGAGGTCTGATTCCGGGTGGGCTATCCTGATCAGTTTGGGTGCGGGAATTTCCATACCGTCGCTGTCACAGATATTAGGTCACAGATTCACGGATTATCATATTCACTCTCACACGCGTAACTAGACAGTCACTACTGCACACAGATCACACATATTACTGCCCTTAAGACTATTGCTGTGATTATTCATCTTCGGGACTTTCATCCCCCTCGACTGGGTATGTCATCGTGTCGTTTGTAAGCAGAACAGAAAAAAAAAGGCGTAAATAAATGAAAATACATCACGTGGTCTGCGAGAAACTGCGAGAAAAGTATGGCTTCTGTAGTTTACAGTGAGCACGCAGCTTCCGAGTTTCGTTCTTCGCCAAGTCCTACTCTGCCGGCAACATTCAAGTTCGCAGCCAGCCAAAGTGCGTTAAACTGAAAATTAGGGAGTGCAAATTAAGGGGTGGTGTGTAAATTGGTAAGGGGTGTTAAAACCTAAAGCGTAAAAACCTTGCCAGATACAATTATAATAATTATGGCACAACCATGCATCACATAAAATAACATGGCACAGAAATCTGCGATTTACATTCTGGGTACTTTATACAAAAATACAAATATTGAGTTCTAATATTTAATATCTGATATCTAGAAACACGAATTTTCGTAGGAACAAGGGTTGTAATTAGGCCTGTGAATTATGTACTACATATTGTTTTAAAATCAGATATAATACAATATTTCATAGGGCTGAAAATTTGAAGTTACCCAATTATATGAAGTTGTGGAAGAAAAATGAAATTGGGACTCCTAAGGTGTGAAAGGTTAAGACGATTTGAGAAAACTTCAGGATGCCCAGATCAGAACGCGATTCAAAATGACACCGTAAATACGTTTCATACCGAGTTTAAAGCTGAACACAGCTGTTCAAATTCCACATCTTCTCTCCTTTATCATTCTTTGCCAGCAACCAAAATAATACAGTCAAAATAAAATACATAATATAAAGCTAAATAGTATACGTCAGCACAACTGTTTTATTACACAAAGTAGTTACATAGGCTACATGTTTCGACTATTAATCAGTCAGTGTATTTGTTGTACTGTGTGTGCATTGCTGTTTTTTCTTTTAATTTAGATGCCGGACTGCTGGCTAGAAGTCAGTACTCGGAAGGTCCTGCGACCGGCCATCTCGACACAGGTTTTCCTTGTTTTCCCTGTGCTTAAAAGCAAATGCTGAGATGGTTCCTAAGATTCCAAGTTGCCACTACATGCTTCTCATGTAGCCCTCCCGACTTAAATTTATTAGTAACCAATTTCATGTTTTGTTTACATGTAAAATAACCACTGCCACCGGGCGACAACCCAATTGCAGTAAATAAATATTATTATTATTATTATTATTATTATTACCTTAAGGCCTATTTTAATCGGTTTAGTCACAAGATGCTATGCACAAGTTGGGATCCCAGCGTGTTTATATCAGTGGAATAAATAAAACTAGATCATTTGCCACGAAAGTTGTGATGTGCAAATTGTGTAATTAGATAGTTAAAATACATTTTAAAAAGTCTTTAAAAACTGTATTTTGGTGTTTACTAAACCGATTGAAATAGGCCTGAAGATGACTGATTAATAGTCGAAACATGTAGCCTATTTACCTACTTTATGTAATAAAGCAGTTGTGCTGACGTACGCTATTTAACATTATATTACGTTTCTAGCACATCGCGATGCCTCCGATAAAGTTCAAATACATAAATTTCGAATAAATATTATTTGTTCTTTACAGAAATAGAAAAAAGTGTTGATTATAACTTATGTTCGGTTGTGTTAGTAGTATAGTCAGTAACAATAACATATGCGCAAGCAAAATATTGTAATATATGGAACGTATGATGTGTCATTGAACCATATCCTGAACCAGTTCTTTTATTCAGCGTCACCAAAATTACATGCATTATAATAATTTATCTTACTTTCTCATATGCACTGCCTTATTTTCGATAAACTATGGCATGACTCCGATAAAAGTATTCAAGTTTTTGTTATTTAATTAGTCAATGGATCAGAACCTCTCCCACCCCGAAATCTAACTATTATTCTCAAATGAAGTATGGAAACCGGTTGCCTATGTTGTGATTGTAAATTATCACAACTGTTTTGGGAAGAAATGGGTTTTGGTACGTTTGTAACAAAACGTTTAAAAATGCGCCCATTAGTATTCGGACGTCTGTTTGTCTGTCCGCCTGTCAGCTTGTAACAAGTTGATGACAGATGAATTTGGTTTCAAGGTATTTGGCATGTGGAATAAAACTGAAATATGTTGAAATATTTCGGTTTTGGTTCAAATCGTACAATAATGGGCACTTTTCGTGAAGTCCGTAGAGTAACGAGGCTACAAGTTTAACAACTGAGAAACTGTGGTTTGATTTCAGAAAGTGACAAGACGTTTTTCTCTTCTTCAAACCGCCCAAACACTCTCTGAGCCCAAAAATTATCCTACTGCGTGGATTCGTGGCTCTTTGCCAGGGGACAAGGGCCAGGGTCTCATGTTAACCATTTACCTCCAGCTAATGCCGAGTTAAGAATGAATGTGTGCTGTCATGACGTGCAAATGGACGTTTGCTTTAATTTACTTACGTGCGTTTCGATTCGAGTCTAACCTGTTACATATTTGTCGTATCAGAAAGTGATTTTGAAAGCAGTTATAGGAAAAAAGTGAAACACATTGACAATATGTTATATCGTTTTCACTTTCTAAGTAAACACAAGCAGATTTATAGTTAATTAAGCGAAAGGAATGTTTTTCTGTCTAGAGAAAATAACAAAATGAAAGCTCCAGTATTGTCACGCTTTGCCTTCATTTCCTGATTTGTTAAAATCAGACTTAATTATGAGGTTAATTAACGTTTGTTTTCTTACATTGCAATGGATTCCATGTACTGTTTTTCTGTGGCGCTGCGCGCCACCGCGGGCCAGGGCCTCCTCATTCACGAAGTTTCTAGATCACACACAACGACGCATCACAGTCTGTAGGACTCCTCTGGAAGAGTGATCGGAAAGTCGCAGAGACCTCTACCTGACAACACACAACACTCACAACAGACAAACATCCATGCCCCCGGTGGGATTCGAACACACAATCTCAGCAGGCGAGCGGCCGCAAATCTAGGCCTTAGAACGCGCGGCTACTGGGACCGGCTATTCCATATACTAGTTGAGAGGTTACAATACAGACAGGTATTTGAACTATATGACACTGCAGCAATTTCTTTATTTCATTACAACTTATAGCATGAAATAGAGAAATCGGAAAATTGGCTTACATTTTGTTCAATGGTCGATACTGACAGTGTCTGATAAGCATAGCCAGCGTTGAAATTAAATATGTCCTTGTGCTTAGTTAAGAAACACACGATAGAAGCATGTGGAAAACGTGGAGGTTTGGCTCCACGAATTTTTATCCTTCACACTAGCTGGAGGTTAGTGGTCACAGTCATGCACCGGTCACTTTACTACTGCGTAAAGATTTCCCGTTTTCCACTGAATCTCTGATTAGGTACACCACAGAGTCAGTTTGGACGCATTGGAGAAGAATAAAACTCTTTTACCCGTGCTGGTATTCCAACTATGGACCTGATAACTCTGTGCTGGTTTTCTAGCAACAAAATTATAAAATATAACATAGTCACTTGCCTTTCTTCTCCTGCTCAGTGATCTAAGTTTTCCTCCCTACAACGCCAGTGTTTAGAACCTTAATTAAACATAACTCTTTTGTGGGCCATCTTGTGCTGCCATTTGCTGACAGAGTCAGACGTAAGTCTAGAATTATGACTGCCACAACAAAACTTTTTGGCCTAGCTCATTACGATAAAGGAGATGAAAAAATGTCTGTTTGCCTTTAACCCTTAACCCACTAAAGTGGAAAAAGGTGGTGATTTCCTAATAATGCCAGCAGATAGCATATGGGATTTAACTAGGCGTTTAAAGTGTTAATATTTTCCACAATAAAGCGCGCACACACTGGCCTGCGGATTGATAAAACTGTTGGTAATTTTTCAGTACGGTGCAGTCAACTCGAGATTGGAAAATTGTCTCTTATATAAATATTTTGTTTAAAAAAATGTATTGTAAACGATTCTCTAGCTTCTGTGTTTTGTATATTTATCAGACCAACACAACTGCATAGATGTTCTAACATTCATTTATTTCTTATATACACGAAATATTTCAGCAGACATTTCGGACGTCATCAGGCGATATCAAACAATATAAAAGTTAAAATTGGTAGAACTAAGGAAAAGGCCTCAGTTTTACCTTTTCTGTTTTTGTGATATCGTCTGATAATGTCCGAAATTGTCTGTCGAAACATGTCGCGTGTACAAGAAATAAAGAAACGTTAAGACATTTATGTAGTTGTATTGGTCTGTTAACTATAAAAGACATCGATTTTAATAACTACAAAGGTATGACCTTACCCAAGGCTATTCTCTAGCTCCCTGTAAAAGGTAAAGCAATTCCATTACAGGCCTGGACAGTTTCAGAGGGTTCTTAGGAAGTTAATGCTCCCAGATTTCGTGACAATGTCACAGGATGGTGGTAAGTTGTCAGCCTTACGCACCGGCCGCCTTTGCCTCCAGGAAATACTCCTGGTACTCATTCCTGTTAGGGGCTGAGTCGATCCCAGGGCCATAGTGCGATCGGAGGGATTTTGTCAATGAAAAATCCACTGATACCAGCTGGGATCGAGCCAGCGACCTTCCGATTTGTAACACAGCACCTTAGCCACTGTGCTACCGCGGTCTCCCCCCCCCCAGCTCCCTGTAGTAACAGGTAAATAAAACTGAGACTCGGAGTGTTGCATTGGGAGAAAGTTTATTGTTTTTAAACTCTCTACAGATTAGGAAAACTCATTTATGTCAAGTTTGTATTGAAAAATTTGTTCCATAGTTATGACTCTTGCCTCGTATTCGGGATATTGCTTATTCCAATCTCACACCACAAATTAATTACAATGTTTGAGGTTTTCATGCTATTCCTCAATCTCTCAAATCGGATTTTGAGATAACATTTCAAAATTTGTCACTACTGCTTCTCTCTACGTTTGTTTCAATTTTCCATCCGAATAAATCCGCCAGTCGATGCTGTGCAATTTATGCATTAGACATGTTTTTGGTACAGATGAAAGAATTACCATTCTGTTGAAAATTCTTTTTTGTGTAATGTCGAATAGTAAATTATATAGGAACTGATCGTCTTCAAGAATTCTAAAATGAATACGTACTATCTTAGAGATTGGGCCGGGTAGCTCAGTCAGTATAGCGACTGACTAAGGGTTGGACGATCCGGGATCGAATCCCGGTGGGGACGAGATTTTCGGTCCGTCCAGACCGTCCCTGGGGCCCACCCAGCCCTCTGTACAATGGGTACCGGGTCTTTCCTTTGGGTAAAGTGCGGCCGGGGCGTGCTGCTGACCACTCACTCCCTTCTAGTGTCACACCGGGCCTGTAACGGGATCACTTTACCTTTTACTATCTTAGAGAGATGTCTTCATAAGTAAAACGTATGAAAAAAAGTCCTTGGTTTTTCCTTATCTAAAATTCAAAAGGAAATGGCTGTTATGAGACATGTTATACCTGCTATATCACAAGTTGTTGATTATTTTATTTTACAGAATTAGATACTGCTTGGAGCACATAAGAGGGGGTAAACTGTAATAGGATTTAATGCAAATCTAATAAATATATTAAGCAACAACTCCCCAAATGCTACATAATATTTAGGTGCCACAGTTAATTGTCTTTATGGCGCAAAAGTCCCTGGTGGTCCACAGCTTCACGATCATACTCAGACACACGACCCTCAGTAGAACTCCTTTGTATGAGCGATCAGCCCGACGCAGAGATATCTACCTGAAAACACACAACACTCACAAGTGACAAACATCCGGGCCTCCCGCGGGATTCGAGTCTACAACCCCAGTATGAGAGCTGCCGCAAAACCACGCCTTAGACAGCGCGGTCACTAGCATCGGCATTAAACAGTTAATGTACGTCAGTTACGATATTCATGTTTTCAAGCAGTAAGAAGAATCTTCTCTTTGCCGCTGCCTGAAAAAACATCGCGGACCCACAGCGTCTCCTATCCAGTCGATAGGAGGCATAGGGCAGCCGACGCGTGAAGCTGACGATTCACACCAATTTGGACCTACATTAAAACTTTTAGGACCTGTATTTCCACTCCCTATTCGTTTTCACAGCGTGGTCCATGTCTAAGCACAGACAAATTCGTTGCTTTCTTTCTCCCTTTACATTTATTGCAAATTAAGGACTTATTTCTTCTTAGAATCAAGAATTATTTTCTTTTCAAGCGGCACAGTTTATGGTTAGTACCAGCAAGTTTCAAATGTCGAAGAACAGAATCTGATCTTCTCGTTTCAAAACTTTAAGGCTTGTTGTTGTGAGGAAGAAGTAAAATTTCAGTTCCCGGCTGAATTAAGTCATTTACAAAGTAATTAACTTGTCCCGTTTAGAGGCGAGTATTAAAGAGATGTGTCTGAAGAATATTATTGATTGCATCAAAATACCTTCCAAGCTCACAATGACCGCCAGCCACTAGTTTCTGACAAAGAAATATAAAAATGTCACGACCTCTGCTTGTGAATAAGTGTCCAGTAAGAGAACCGGTTATGATTGTTTGCTGCGAACGACTAGAGTAATGAAAACAGATATACTTATCACCCACACCGTTAGCAGCATTCTTCAGGAACGCGTAACTATTATATGAGCAAATCAGCCTCTCTAAAGTGTTTAATTTTTTAACCAATTCAATTTTAAATCTATTTACAATACCTAATTAAGTAGTTTGTCTACCTATAATACATCTTATAATGATAAATTTGCTCATATGAAGACTTTAGCATTTCATTTTTTTATGTAATCATTAATATTTCTTTCTACTTTGAAAGTAATTTCCATGTCTGGCTAGTCAGTTGCTGCTAGTGCTAATTATTTGGACATTCTGTATAGAGACGTTCTGCAGTCCGCTCAAAAATATGTTTAATGAGAAAATAACAACTCAAAGAATGCATGTCGTTCACTAGCTTGCTGTACAGTATGGTCACGGTTTGTTACCTCGCACAAACAAACAGGATTTATTCTTATAGACATGAGGACAGCAATAGTACGCCGCTAGTTCCACATTGTTTGGAGCATGAATCGATTCTGCGAGTTTATTAAGACGGTTTGGCTCCTTAAAGCTTCACTTTAGAAGAGAGAAAACGAACGTGTCCGGACAAAGGCGCGCAGGTATCTTCTATTTTGGTTTGATTCCTACAAGGTTAAGAATATTATTTTATTTACCTTCATATACAGACAGGTTCTGCGACCCACCCAAGCTCTTACCTCATTCCTAGGGTTAGGTGGACGAGGTGTGAAGAAGGTTTATTTACTTCCATCTACTTTCCTATATTTCGTCATTAAGTGATAATTAGTTTGCAAACAAATTCCTTTGACCTTAAATAGATATTATTATTATAACTGCTATTATTATTATTATTATTATTATTACTCCGCTTTATGTCTTATAGAACATGCTGATGTCCACACAAATAATCACATTGAAATCTAGTATTTCCTTTTTCACTCTTCTCCTGATAAACCCAACAGCCATCGCGCACTATACTCGTATTTCCAGCTAAGACCCATGCAACAGGCAAAACTTGGCAGCTAGTGTAACAGATACTGTCAAACTTGGTGCGTATCTTGCTAACCGCGACTGCTCTTCCTGTTCAAACACACACTGACTTAAGAGAATGAAACGCAATGTGTGTAAACGCCTATTAATTAAGTACATCTGTCATGAACCAAAAAGTATTCTGATTTTTGTAGGCCTAAACAAAATCCTTTGAAATTGTAGCTGGAGTCTAGACATTCAAATATTCCCCAGATGTCTGGGAGCTTCACTTTTTACTACATCAAGTTTCTTCGTTTTGAGGGAAGTTCACAGTAATTCGTATATGTCAATATATATTCTCGACCTACGTACGTTACCGCACGTTACAACGCAACTGCTGAGTATCGAAGGCGGATTTTGAAGGGGGGGGGGTGCAGAACTGCATACGACTTTGGTGTGTACTGTGGTAGAAGATAATCCTCCAGCTTCTGGACTCAGACAGTGCATTTTGATTAAAGTATTTTGACCAATTTGTTATTTAGATTCCTTGCTCGAAATTCTTGCAAAATAAATGACACATGTGTTGTTTAAAAAATATGAGCCATTTGCTTACTTGCAGCCCTAACACGTATTTCAGTATATGGGTATATGTACCACCGCTTTAAATGCGGCTCTAAGATAAGTTAAGAAAATACGGACCACTATTTCACACATAACCCCAACTAGAATTTCAATAAATATTAACCACTGTATTACATGTAGTCGATCTCATTGGCCGCACGGTGTAAGGCATGAGTCTGCGACCGCTCGCTTACTGGGATTGTGGGTTCGAAGCCCACCGGGGACATGAATGCCTGCCTCATGTGAATGCTGGGTGTTATCAGGTACAGTTTTCTGTGCGGACTGATCACTCTTCCAGAGGAGTCGTACCTAGTGTTATGTACCTAACTAAGTGTGATGGTGAAGCCTTGACAATGGGAGATCTTGGTCCACTATGGGCTGTCAAGCCGTGAAAAATAAATTAACAGCTGTAAGTATTAATTAAAAAATATGGACCATCATTTTGCATGTGGCTCCAAGACCTAGGCCAGGATAGTTTAGAGAAAAAGGAAAAAAGTTTAAAAAATGATACCAAGATATTTGGAGTTCAGTGCGTTTCCTATGGACGTGTTGTTATTAGGATAATGATAACCAGGACTTGATTCTCGAATTAATATCCCTTATTGACGAAAATGCGTGTGGCACTCCGCAAAATGCTTCGTCTTATCATATTAAGAAACTTGAAAACATCCGGACTTCAGGCGTTTAGCGGGTTTAGGGGAAAATGACGATTAGACGCCAACCTCAGTGACCTTGTCTTGCGCGCCTACACATTTAGGATTTTACCCTTGAGGGGCGCTCTAACAAGCCCTGCTAGACTTTCTCACACACATATACTTCCGTAAGTAAAATATTTAAAATAATCTTAAAGGTATAATTTAGGCCAGAAATATTTGTTTTATGTATTCTCTTTTACATTTTAAGCGACTTTGTGATGCCTGATGATGACCTACTGTTGTGTCGAAACACGTTGCACTAAAAAAATACATGTAAACTCAATTGTTTTGAATATTATTGCCTATTTATTAATATGAGATAAAGTGAATCCTGTCTTAAACGGCACATGGGCTACCAGAAAACCTGTCTTTAGCGCAAACGTTTTGCAATTCAGAGTATCTGGAATCCCGATCATTCAAATTTTAACCTGCCTAAAAATGAACCTTTCCATTATAGGCAGTGTTCAGGATGCTTCTTTTCGCAGCAGACACAGATGTTACAAGTAGTGGACTTCTGAGTAACCACAAAGTGTTGCAGCCTAGCCGGTGGGTGCAAAGTATTCCAAGGAAGGTAATGCCTCTATCTTCGTTGTTGCAGTGCCCTGTCAGAATCCAGAAGGCCGTAATTTGAATTTTTATTGCTTCAGAAACATCAAATCTCATTCAAGTATATTGCGCTACCCTATTTTTGTCCATTAGCCTAACGCCTGTTCATACAATGATTTGTAACAAATTTCTAAACAGTTTGATGTTTATTGGAGTAGTGTCCGGGCTGCAGGCCGGACGCTACTAGAGGCAACCGCAACTAACCTCCAGCATACAGCAAACCAAGAACGAAACGACCAATGTGGTAATCAACATCACAGTCGCGAGTTCCTGATGATGGGCATAGTAATGCCCGAAACATGTTGAGCCTATAAGAAATACAATAAAATAATAAGTGGCATATAGTTGGGTTTTTACTCTTCAGGTATTCTAAACAGTTGCCTGTTACCCATTAGAAAGTTATCCGTATCTTAATTCTCCAATTTTGCGTGAAGCTTAATATTTCGGTAGCAGGAGTGAAAGTGAAACTGAGAGAACTGCAACGTATTTACACGTTAACACAGAACTTCCACGCATGCCTCCTTTTAAGATATTTACGCGAAAATCAGATATCTTAAAATCACAGTGAATACAGCGGCTCTTATGAATTATTATACAGGGCAAAAGTACCCAGTTTCTTGAAAAATGTCCAAACTGGCTATGTGGCTCGGAGTGGAGCCATTAATCTGAGACTGTTAAACAAACCTCTATTTGAATCTTATGCGTATTGGACCGTGCATCATCTTGATATTTGAATAAAAGGTTGACCAACTAGATTACACTTGCTTTATTATATATTGCTCAATATGTTTCAGACGTTAATACGTCCATCTTCAGGAGCTAACGAGTACTTGTTATGTTGTGTAGGCTGACTTGAGGCGTGCTGGTGTTATGTAGCGGAATTGTCTGTTGGTGATGTGGTATCCGAGTGGTTCAGCCTACACTCGGATACCACATCACCAACAGACAATCCCGCCACATAATATCAGCACGCCTCAAGTCAGCCTACACAACACAACAAGTACTCGCTAGCTCCTGAAGATGGACGTATTAACATCTGAAACATGTTGAGCAATATATAATAAAGCAAGTGTCATCTAGTTGGTC
>Ga0131853_10015555_pt1 | contig 13908 bp, 13 predicted proteins | sample TergutLab28metaG_FD_92764 | JGI IMG/M metagenome (GOLD analysis project Ga0131853, IMG submission 92764) | Labiotermes labralis P1 segment gut microbial communities from Petit-Saut dam, French Guiana - Lab288 P1 (version 2) (version 2) | ecosystem: Host-associated > Arthropoda: Insects >... | reverse complement strand
GCGAAGCGGACTGAGGATTGCTTTTATTCCCCTCCTTGGAGGGGTGGCACGAAGTGCCGGGGTGGTTGTTACAAATCCTCCGTCAGACTTCGTCTGCCACCTCCTTTGGAAAAGGAGGCTTGGGTCTTCGCGCAAAATATAACTTCCCTACGTCCGGTCTCACCCTTACTCAGAATCATCCACATCTTGATTAATCAGCGATATAATCTCATGAATCAAGAACATGCGATTATCCAGCTCTGCAATCTTATCCGCGCAGATGACCAGCTCATCGCATAGATGTTGGGGGATGTGCTCTTGGTACTTATAGCGGGCTTTGTGTTCCAGGGTAGACCAGAAATTCATCGCCTCGGTGCGGATTTGGACTTCTACGACTACGTGCTCTGTTTTGCCGGAATAAAAAACGGGGATTTCCAAGATGACGTGATAGCTGCGATACCCGCTGGGTTTGGGGTTTGATATGTAGTCTTTTTCGTCTAATATGTTCACGTCGGGCATGGCGCGGAGGAGGTCAACTAAGTAGTGTATGTCCTTGGCAAAGGGGCAGATGATGCGGATGCCTGCTACGTCTTTTAGGTGTTTCTTTACGTTCTCTGCGGTAATGTCCAAATTCAGCTTATGGAGTTTCTGCGCGATGCTCTCGGGGGCTTTGATGCGGCCTTTGATGTGTTCGATGGGGTTGCTCTCTTGGAAACTTCTAAAGTCATCGTGCATGATATTCAATTTTGTGAGCAGGGTTCTCTGTCCCCACTCGTAGATGAGCAGCAACTTTTTCAGCTCTGCAAATTCTTCGTTACTAAATCGTACCATTTGTAGTCCCTCCGGCTTAGATGGGCAGTGTGATGGTGAACACCGCGCCGCCCTTGTCTTCGTTTTTTGCTGTGATGTGTCCGCTCTGTTGTTCTACGATTGATTTTACGATGGATAGTCCGATTCCATGCACACCGTCTGTGCCTTTGTAAAAGCGGTCAAATACGTGGGGGAGTGCGTCTGGCGCGATGCCTGCGCCGTCGTCTGTTACACGGATTTCAATGTGCTCCGCCGTCTTACGGCAGGATAGGGTGATTTGGGTGCTTGCGTATCGGATGGCGTTGGAGATCAGGTTGTCGATAGCTCTGCCCAGTAGTTCGCTGACGCATTGGTAATAGATGGGGGATTCCTCGAAATCGTAGACGAATTGAATCTCTTTCTTCGCGGCGACTGCTTCTTGCCGTGCGGCGGAGTCTCGGACTAGCTCGGTCAGATCTGTTTCTGTCGCCGTGTAGGCTGTGGTGATGGCGTCGATCTTGGATATGTAGAGTAAATCCGTCACCAGATCAGCCAGTTTGTCTGTCTCCTCTAAAATCGTTGCGCTTGCTTGTTTGGCGTCCATGATGTCAAAGGATATGCCCTCTGCATAGCATTTGATGGACATGAGGGGTGTGCGGAGTTCATGGGAGGCGTTTTGGAAGAAGGTTTTTTGCTCCCTGTCATACGCACCCAGCTTTTTGGCGGATTTGTTGAGGGCTGTGTTTAGGTCTTCCAGCTCTTTCTCATTGAAGGTATAGTCGTTGGGGGAAAAGTCCCCGTTGCCTATGGCTAGGGCGAATTGATCCAGTTTTTCGATGGGGCGGGTGATGGAGTTTGCCAGGAAGTATGTCACAATAATTGCCATTAGAAGCATGATAGCGAGCAGGACAACCGAAATGACACCAACCCGGCCGATTACCCCGGATGTCTCTGCGTACATATTCTGATGGGCATTCCAAGTGATATCTCCCTCTACCGCAAACAAGCGGATGGCAAAGTTGAAAATGATTGCGGTGAGCAGAAAAGAGAAAATAAGGACGGCGGAGAATGCCTTTAGGATTCTGGCGCGGATTTTAGTCTTCTTTTTCAATGGTTTCATCAGATTCTCCGTTTTCGGTATGGGTCTGGCGTTCAAAGTCTATCCGTCTGAAGATCGCCTTGATCCGCATGGTGAGTGCCATGGGGCTAAAGGGTTTGACTAAGTAATCGTCACTGCCCAGGTCTAGGCCTGTGGCATAGTCTAGGTCACTGTCTCTGGCTGTGAGCATGATGATGGGGACGCGGCTGGTTTTGCGTAACTCTTTGCAGACCACAAAGCCGTTTGAGCCGGGCATCATGACGTCTAGGACGACCAAATCTGCTGGGGTTTCCGCGAAGGCTTCCAGGAGCAGGTCGCCGGTCTCGAAGTCTGCTACTATGTAGCCGGCGTTTTCTAGGAATGTTTTGATGGCGAGGCGGATGGTGGTTTCATCGTCTGCGATGTATATTTTTTTGGGGTGTTCCATGGGGTGCGGCCTCCTGTTTGTGGTGGGGGTGGTTTTGTATATAGGCTCCTTTTTCAAAGGAGCTGTCAGCGAAGCTGACTGAGGATTGCCCTTTGTAGGGGCGGCATTCTGTCGCCCGCGGGCGACTACAAGTCGCCCCTACGGGGTGCGGGGGTGGTTGTACCAAATCCTCCGTCAGGCTTCGCCTGCCACCTCCTTTACGAAAGGAGGCTTTGGTTTCTGCGCCTAACACAAATTAACTATACTTATTCTACCACACCCCACGGGAGATTTCCAGATTTACACTTCTGTGGCGTTCAATCTTCTCTCATTCCGCTCATAATGATCCAAGGTATCAAAAGCATACTCGGCGGTTTTGAGTTGTTCAATAATCTGCGGCAATGATTCCGCTGTGGGGGTCTTCCCTGCTGAGTCGTGCATGAGGATGACGAGTTGGTTGTGGCCGTCGGCTTTTGCCATGACGTTTGCTGTGAGTACAGTGGGGTCGCGGCTCTCCGGGCCGGGGGCTGTGTCGCCGTTGGAGGCATCCCAGTCGAAATAGGTATAGCCCAGTTCTTCCAGTATCTCTTTGCGTCTTGCAATGGCTGCGCTTGGCCAGCCCATAGAGCCGCCGGGGAAACGGAAGAGGGTTGCATGTTCGCCGAACTTCTCTTCGATAAACGCAGCGGCGCGGGCTAGGTCTTCCCGGAAGAATGTTTCGTCACCGTATAAGCGATTGTAGTCGTGGGATTCGCTGTGGTTGCCGACGGTGTGTCCCTCTCGGCGGATTCTTTCGTAGAGATCGTCTACATCTTTTTTCGGCAGGATGAAGAAAGTCGCCTTTACATCGTGGTCACGGAGGGTGTCTAAAATTTGTGGGGTCACGTCTCGGGTTGGGCCGTCGTCTATGGTGATATAGGCGATCTGTGTCGGCGCGGGGGGACGTTTGCGGGGTTTGTCGATATTTGTTTGTTTGACGGTCTCTTTGCCGATGAGGGCCGGCTCTGTGATAAATGCGATGGGCTCTTCCAGAGGTGTGCTTTCTTCTGCTGCGGCACAACCGACCAGAAACAAAAGCAGGACGAATAGCCATATTTTCACGGTTTTGCCTCCTTTTTCTTTTGGTTTAGCATGGCTTCAACTGCCGTGTTGTACGCCTGTAAGGTTCTGGAAGTTTGCAATCTAAGATTCTGCATTTCTATTTTTTATGTAAACTAAGCCTTGTGCTTCACCTGCCCTAAATCAACTTTAAATAAAGTCGATTTATCTAAAAACTTCCAATAATTCCAGAATTTTTCCGCGGATTTTATTGACTTATGTCGACTTCTGCGGTATTCTATATAATAAAATTGGAGAAGCTATGCAGGAAAATAAGCTAACATGAAAAAACGTATCGGAATTTACATACATATCCCTTTTTGTGTCAATAAGTGCGCTTATTGCGACTTTCATTCCATCGCGCCGGTGGGTAAGCAGATGGCGCAATATCATCAGGCGCTCTCGAAACAACTGAAAGAGGCTTCGGCTGTCCTCTCGGGCTATTATATTGATTCTATTTACTTCGGCGGCGGCACACCCAGCTATTATGGGGCGCGGCGGATTGCGGGGCTATTTAATACCCTCAAGGAGCATTGCAACGTCTTGCTTGATGCGGAAGTTACTGTTGAGATCAACCCGGATTCCATCAGTGCGATGGATTTGCGGCTCTTGCGGAAAGAGGGCGTGAACCGGCTCTCTATGGGCGTACAGACAGCGGATGACGGACTTGCCAAGAGTCTTGGGCGGCGGCACACCTTTGCACAGGTGGAGCGTACCTTCCAGCGGGCACGGCGGGCGGGCTTTGAGAATATCAGCCTTGATTTAATCTTCGGTCTACCCAGCCAGACCCGGACAGACTGGGCGGATACTTTGAATCGTATCATTGCTCTGCGTCCGGATCATATCTCCTGTTACGGTCTGCGCATTGAGGAGGGTACGCCCCTTTACGTGTTTCGGGAAAGCCCGGACATCCCCTCAGAAGACGATCAGGCGGATATGTATCTCTATACGGTGGATGCTCTGCGGAATGTGGGGTATAGACAGTATGAAATTTCAAATTTTGCGATGCCGGGACGAGAATCCCAGCATAACCTAAAGTATTGGAATCTGGATGAGTATGTGGGCTTTGGGCCGTCGGCGCATTCATATATTGGAGATATGCGCTATAGCTACGTCTTGGGCGTGGATCGGTATTTAGAAGCCCTTTCCGGGAAGCGGTCTATTTTGGCTTCTCAGGAGAACATTTCCAAGAGTGAGCAGGCGGTTGAGTATCTTATGATGGGGCTGCGCACCACGCGGGGCATCACGGGGGATGAATATTTTGCCATTTATCAGTCCAACTTTGCGCCCATTGGGGAATTATTTCTCTCTTACGCAAAGCAGGGCTGGGCACATATCGTTGACGGACGTTGGAGCTTTACCCCCACCGGCTTTTTACTCTCCAATCGCTTGATTCGTGAGATTTTAGATGCCCATGCCAAAGAGCGGATTACCGTGGGGATGCCTTGGAAGCGGGATGAGCCGCTCTCCCAGATTGTGAAATTAGAATCGTAACTTGTTTATGTAGGGGCGACCGTCCCGGTCGCCCGTGGTTTTTATATGACAGAGAATGATAGGGGCACGGGCGATCGGGACGATCGCCCCTACAAGTTTCCCCGCTAGGAGGCTGATACACATGATGACAACAGAGATGGAAACAAGGATAACACCAGAGGTTAAGCGCAAGGGGTCAAAAAAGAAGAAAGTTATTTTGATCATTGTGATTACGCTGGTCTCTTTACTGGTGCTTTCCGGCGGGGCGCTTGCGCTTGTGGGGGTTAGCGCCTCCAATGGTGACACCATCTTCCCCAATGTGCGGGTTTCCGGGGTTGCGGTTGGCGGGCTGACACTGGATCAAGCCGCTGAGCGTTTGGTTGAACCCATGGCGGATGATCAGACGAATCGGGCTGTTACTGTTACCTTCCCAAACGGCGGCAGTGTGGATATCCCGGCACAGGACGCAGGGCTTGTGGTTACAGGTTATCAGGCGGCGCGGCTTGCTTATAATTATGGTCGTTCCGGCAACATATTTTCAAATTCCATCGCGTTCTTACGGGCGCAGTTTGTCACGGTGAACATAGACCCGCTGACCCTCTTTGTGGCGGATCAAGATATGCTCCGTGAAACTGTGATCGCAGTGGAAGAGGAGCTTGACCTCCGTTCCCAACATAACTTTGAGATCGTGGATGATAGGCTGATCCTGACCCAAGGAATGCCCATGGTTAGCTTTAATGAAGATCGTTTGATTGCCCTCATCACTGACGCGTTCCTAGACGGCGCACATACGCCGGTGGATTATCATGAGGCCATGGTCACAGACCCGGAGCCCCTTGACCTAGATGTGGTTTATGAAGCGGTCTTTGCTGCGCCGGAAGACGCTGTTTTTGATATTGAGACGGAAGAAGTCTCCGCGCATGTGATGGGCATTAGCTTTGACAGAGCCCTTGCGGCACAGATGCTGCAAACTGCCGAGCCCGGCGCTGAGGTTGCAATCCCGCTTACCTTTACCCCGCCGGAGCGGACGACTGAATTTATGCAGGAAGTATTGTTCCGTGACCTGTTGGCATCGTCCACCACGAGCCTAACCGGGGACGAGAACCGGAACACCAATATCGCCCTTGCGTCTTCTTTTATCCATGAGATGGTATTGAATCCCGGCGATCAGTTTGACTTTAACACCGTTGTGGGACAGCGGACGGCGGAACGGGGCTTCCGTCCCGGCGGCGCGTTCTCCGGCACAAGGATAATTCAAACTATCGGCGGCGGTATTTGTCAGGTGTCTTCTACTATCTATCATGCGCTGTTGCATACGGAAATCCAGATTGACACGCGGAGAAACCATACCTTGGTTGTCACCTATCTTCCTCTTGGGATGGATGCGGCTGTCGCCTGGGATGCACTGGACTTTGCGTTCACCAACTCACTGGACTTTCCCATCCGCATTATCACCTATCGTGAAGGTTCCCAGTTCCACGTGCGGATTTACGGTACGAATACCAGCGATTACTACCGCATTGAGCCGGAGGGTGTTTATATCGGTAGTGTTGGGTACAGCACCACCTATCGCAATGATCCCTCCATCCCCACGGGCACGACTTCTGTCTACACTGCCGGACGGGTCGGGCACATCGTTGAGGTGTTCCAGCGGTTTTATGATGAAAACGGAAATTTGGTGCGCCGCGAGTTTGTCTCCCGAGACAATTATCACCCTGTTCCACGGGTTGTCAATCGCGGTACAGGCGCTGCCGCCGCGCCCCCACCTGCCGCTCCCGCACCTGAGCCGCCTGCTGAGTAGGCGTGGTAAGATTATCAAGATTGGAGGGCTGTTGTGTGTGCAACAGTCCTCTTTTTGATGCTGGAAATCTTTTGTGGTTTGTGGTAGGATGGGAGTGTAGCGAATTTGTATTTGGTGCAGAGCCTTTTTGTAGGGGCGATTATCAATCGCCCGTGGTTTCAGCGTTGTCGGTAGTAAGTAAAGGGCGCGGGCGATTAATAATCGCCCCTACAGGTGTATTCAATTCTGCACAATATAAACACTAGATAAATCAAACACCAAAATCAACATAGGAGGGATCACCCATGAAATTCACCATAGCCCACAACAATTTCAATGTCTTAGATCTGGAAAAGAGTATGCGGTTTTACGAAGAGGCCTTGGGGCTCACCTTGCAGCGGGAGATTGTGCCCAATGATAAGAGTTTTCGGATTGTCTACCTCGGCGACGGTGTAGGTCCACATCTGCTGGAACTCACCTGGCTACGTGATTGGACTGAGCCTTACAATTTGGGCGATAATGAGATGCATTTGGCTTTCTACGTGGATGACTATGAGGCCGCGCATAAGAAGCACGCAGAAATGGGCTGTATCTGTTATGAGAATCATGAAATGGGGATTTATTTCATCTCCGACCCGGACGGGTACTGGCTGGAGATTATGCCGATTGGGCGGTAGGATGGCGCATGAAAGAAGCCAGAGTATATCGCTCCGGCTTCTTCATTTTTCCTTGACATTCGAGCTGGTTCATGATAAGATTTTCTCGTTCCGTTTGGGGCATTAGCGCAGTTGGTAGCGCACCACACTGGCAGTGTGGGGGTCAGCGGTTCAAATCCGCTATGCTCCACCAAGGTTTTTGCGTGAGGGGAATCGTGTATACACGATTCCCCTCACGATTTTTCAAAATTTCGGCGGCTAAGCTTATAAGAGAGACAGTCACGCCTTTAATCAGGTGTGACTGTCTTTTTCTCTTTGACCTTGCGGTATCAAACTGCTCTCTGCCGTTACCGGCGATCCAGAGGTGGCGGCGAAAAAGGCAAAAACTTATGAGGCGGCGCTTGCCATCTGGACGCCGTTTATCTTGGCTGCAAACTCTCCGAAGTTTGGTGCACCGAAGGGTGAGGAGTAGGGTTTAGATAGTTGTATCCCCAAGACGTGTATCTTGGGATTTTATTTTGCTTAAAAGAAGTCCTTGTGAGTAGAGTATATCAATTTACATTAGGGCACTCTTTGTGGTATACTGTCGGCAAAACAATAAGGGTGTCTGATTCCAAACAGCAATTCATTCATGATTAATTGAGGTGAAGCTAAATGAGCGATGTTATGTTTTTAGTTGGTAATGGACTGAATTTTTTTATTAGAAACTACGTAAGTAAAAAGGAATATGAAGAAGAGATTATTGCAAAATGGAACACTTGTTCTAGAATTTCTGGCTCGTGGAATGAAGAAATTTTATCCAAGCATATTGTAACGTTCTGGAAGGACGTATCAGAATATTGCGGCTTACTGGATTTTGTTAAATTAGAGGGCTATGATGAAGCAAAGGGAGAAACGCTGCTTTCTAAACTAGAAAAGCTCTTAGAGTCATTTGATGAAAAAGAGGAAATAATTCATAAAATCGAAGATCAAGTCAAAGGAAAAATTACAGAAATTTTTGAAGGTAGGCAAGAAAAGCGTGGGTATCGTGGGTTTCTTAAATTCAATAATGCAAAGGCTAAGTTTGCGTTTGCTGATCATAAGGGTACATATTTTTCTGAAAAATTGAAAGAAGTTGTCTCAAAACATATAGGTGACCGTGTTTATCATGTGTTTACAACAAATTATGATGGAATCCCAAATTCTATTTTTACAGAAAAATGGCACACTATAAAAGTCGAGGGTGTAGAAGTTCATCATTTGCATGGGCACTATGATGATAAAACACATGGGGAAATCATTTGTTGTGCGCCAAATAGTAAAGAGAGCAGAATAAAAAACGCTAAGGACACCAAAAATCATGAAAGCTTCGAGAAATTCCAAAAAGAGCTGGGCAGTGCAAAAATAGTTATATTGTTTGGTAGTGGCTTAACATCTGACCCGCATATACTTGAAAAGCTCAATGAAAAGTCCCAGTGCACGTTTATTGTGATAGGTTCTGATAGCGAGGCATACATCAAAGGTAATTTCACTGACGCAAAGGATAATAAATTTACGTTCCTAGAAAAAAATGATGTCTATTTTATTGATACTGCAAAATCAACAACTCTTAAAACCTCCATCCGGGCAGGAATAACTAAAATTGAAGTCGAGAAAGAAGTTGAAATTGAAACACCTGAAAAATTATTATCCAGCTTGGAAGAGACTTTGAAACACATTAAGAAACATAGTATAAGCCTTGCGTAAATCAAAATCACCACTTGAAGTGGTGGATTTATATCGCTAAAGCGCTATTGCGAAATCCCCAAGACACAAGTCTTGGGGATTTCGTTGCTTTCGTGTATTATTTTTTCATGTAATGTGTACAAGCAGGCGTTTTGGCTTCTCTCTTTTTTAATCGCGGGTGTACACTGGTGCAATGCGTTGTCGTAGGGGCAGACCTTGTGTCTGCCCGGAATGGCAAGCTGACAGGGCAGACACAAGGTCTGCCCCCACAACGAACAATCACTCGCTTCCCTACTCCCCATCTCCCCACAGATCCAAGGCAACCCGAAACTTGCCGGGGACGCTGGCGTCTGCGAAAGCTTGTTCGATTTCGTCTAGTGGGAATTTTCCGCTGATGAGCGGCTTTACATCAATCTGCCTGTTATTCAGGAGCGTTGCTGCGTCGTAGAAGTCTTTTTGGTTTGCCTCGAACGCGCCGATCAGCTCCAACTTTCTGTAGTGCATTTCGTTTGAATCTATGTTTAGCTCCGGCACGGGGAAGCCTGCGGCGAAGAGTAGGATGCGGCCGTCTAGGTGTTTGACCATTTGCAGCGCTTGGTCATTTGCCTCTGTTGTGCCGACGACTACGATGACGGTGTCTGCGCCCTTTCCGTCACTGAGGGTTTTTATCTGCGCCACGGGGTCTGCCGCGGAGGGGTCTATGACTGTGAAGCCCATTTCCTCGGCGCATTTGCGTTTGTGCGCCATGGGTTCTGAGACTATGACGCGTGCGCCGAATGCGCGGGCGACTTGGGCGTTGATGAGACCCATTGTGCCGCCGCCGATTACGACTGCCAGCTCCATGGGTTTTAGTCTGAGCTTGTGAATCCCGTTTACGACGGTTGCGACTGGTTCTAGGAAGCCGGCCTCCGTTGGGTCTAGGTCGGGGTTCATTTTGATGAGATAGCGGGCGGGGCGGATGAAGTAGTCTGAAAATCCGTGGGTGCCGTAATAGCCGAAGGGGGATTTGGCGGTGTAGGATAGGAGCTTGTCCCGATCTACACAGGCGATCTGCTCGCCTAGTCTGCACGCTTTGCAGACGCCGCAGTAGGCGTATGTGAGCCCTACCCTGTCGCCGATTTGTAGTTCGTCGCCAACTTTTGCGCCTTTTGCGATCACGATGCCGCTGCCCTCGTGGCCGCCGGCCATGGGGTAACCTTGGTGTTCCCGCTTGCCCAGCCATTGGCCGTAGTCGGTGGTGCAGATGTTGCAGGTCTCGTGTTTGATGAGCACTTCGTCTTCGCCTATCTCGGGGAGGGGCAGGGTGACGAGTTCCAGGGTGTGGGCTTTGGTCAGGACGCCCATGCGGCATGTTTCGGGGATTTTATATGTCATGTATGCGCCTCCGTTTGTTAGGCTAGGGTTTCTTTGTATGCCTCCATGATGGCGACACAGCTTGAACTGCCGAGACGTGTTGCGCCTGCTTCTATCATGGCGAGGGCTGTGTCGAGATCGCGTATCCCGCCGGATGCTTTGACTTGTATGCCGTCATCCAAATGATGCCGCATGAGGCGGACGGCTTCTATTGTTGCGCCGCCTGCGGCCATGCCGGTTGAGGTTTTGAGGAAGCTGGGTTTGACCCGGTTTGCGATCTGACACATGTGTATGATCTCTTCTTCTGTCAGGTAGCAGATTTCGATGATGGCTTTGGAGATTAGATTGTGTTCCCGGCATAGGCTGACAATCTGCCGCATCTCTTCTTCTATGTACGCCCAGTCTCCATCTTTTAGCTTGGAGAGGTTTATCACATAGTCGATTTCATCTGTGCCGTCTGCAATCGCGTTTCTTGCTTCCGCCAGCTTTGTTTCAAGGGTGAATAGTCCCAGGGGGAAGCCGGTTGAGCCGCCTACGTGGACGGGGCTGTCTTTCACGAATTCTTTGCAGGCCTTGACCCAGTAGGAGTTCACGGCAACCATCTTGAAGCCGTATTCCACACATAGCGCGCAGTGTTTTTGCATCTGCTCTGTGCTTGTGCAGGCGTGTAAATCTGCGTAGTCGAAGTAGGCGGCTAGTTCTTGGGCGGTCATTTTTTTCATATGCCCTACTCCAAATTCGCGTGTCTGGCGAAGAGTTCTTCCTCGGCTTGGCCGCTGGCGGCGATCAGTTTTGTTGATACGGTATCTAGGACGATGAGGGACATTTGCTCGTATAGATTCCCCATGGGTTGTAGTCTGGACACTTGACTATCCGGGGTTAGATACTGATTGGTCGTGGCGGGAAGTTTAATGACGGCTTTTGACATGCTGCCGATGGTGTGGTCGGGGAAAATGGTCACGGTTGCGATGTCCGCACCTTTTTTCCGGGCGGATTCCGCCATTGTGACGAGGCCTTTTGTTGTGCCTGAGCCGGAGTTGATAATCAAGAGGTCTCCCGCTCCGATGGGCGGGGTTGTCACGTCACCGACGAAATAGACGGTGAAGCCTACGTGGGCTAGTCTGTTGGCAAACGCGCGGGCGGCGAAGCCGGAACGTCCCGCTCCGGCGACGAAGATGCGTTTCGCCTCGGCGATGGCGTCTGCCATGGCGTCGATTTGGGATTCGTCAATTTGTTTTGACCAGGCCATGAGTTCTGCCATGATCTCCGGGAATATTTGGGGGTATTTGCTCATTTGTCAATCATTCCTTTTCTGTGATTTGTGGGCTGGGCAGCAAGTATAAGGGCGAGGCAGACACCAGGTCTGCCCCTACGGAAATTTATCTGTCTAGGGCTGCTCTGATTTTCTTCGCTTCTTCCACCGGGTCTTTGGCGCGGATGATGGCGCTGCCGACGATGACGATGTCCGGCTTGAGCGTCACGTATTGATCCACGGTTTTGCTGCTGATGCCGCCTGCTACTGCTAGTTTAGCATGTTTGGCATGGTTTGTCATGGTTTTTAGGTCTTCTAAGGGCGTGCGTCCGGCTGTTTGTTGGTCTGCGCCGGTGTGGACGGCTAGGATGTGTGCGCCTACGTCTTCCATTTCGGCGATTTTGTGTTCCATGTTTGGGACGCATAGGAAGTCGATGACGGCTTGTTTGCCCCATTTGTTGGTTTCGTCCAATGCGCCCTTGATGGTGAGGATGTCTGTGACTGCCATGACGGTGATGTAGTCTGCACCGGCCTCATAGGCTTGCATGGCCTCAAACGCGCCGCCGTCCATGATTTTTAGGTCGGCTAGGACTTCTTTTTCCCGGTAGTGCTTCTTAAAGGCTCTGACTGCGTGCATGCCCTCTTCGTAGATGAAAGGTGTGCCTATCTCGATGATGTCGATGTAGTCGGCGACTTTTTCTGTGAATTTGAGCGCCCAATATAGGGAGTCGGTGTCTAGGGCTAGTTGTAGTTTCATGATGGGGATTCCTTTCTGGTGTGGATTTCGATTGTAGGGGCGGGGTTAGCCCGCCCGTGGTTACGGTTTCCACCGCATAATTGACGATGCGGGTAATGATGGATGCGCGGGCGGGCTGACCCCGCCCCTACGAGAGTACTCGCATGTTATACGGCGCGCCGAGGGCGTCGCGCCCTACGTAGCATGGAGGATATATGTAGGGGCGATTATCAATCGCCCGCGGGCGGCTAATAGCCGCCCCTACGGGGTGCGGAGCGTTGTGTAGGCGTCCAGCACTTTTTTGCCCAAGGGGCTATCGGGCTCTATGCTGGTGAAGTGTGTGAGGGCTTTTTCGATGCCGTGGGTGCTGATGTAGGCTTGTAGCTCTACGGCTTCGGGGTCATCCGGGGAATCAAACAGGAGGGCGGCGGCTATGCCTTTGGCTAGGTGGTCGTTTTTTAGGCCTAGTTTTTCGCATTCTAAGGCCGGGCCTGCTAGGCGGTCGTTGCTTTGTAGTTTGCGGATGGGGCTGCGGCCTATGCGGGTGACGGGGTCTTTTACGCCTAGGGTGTTGAAGCGTCTCATGATGAATTGTAGGTAGGCTTCCAGATCGTCCATGGTGAAGCCGTATTTGTGGTGGAGCATCAATGCGGATTCGCGGATTGAGCCCCAGACATCTGCTAATATCTGCTGGTCTTCCAGTGCATCGATGTAGTTTTTGTAGCCTTTCAAGTAGCCGTAGTAGCTGCCTGTTGCGTGGGCGCAGTTGACGATGTAGAGTTTGCGCTGGAGGTATTTATCCAGGTTGTCCGTATACTCTGCGTGGGCGATGGGTTGGGATTTGGGGTCTACGAGCTTGGGCTGTTCGATGGATAGTTCAAACTCCGGGCCGACTTCTACGTGTTTTTCACCGTCTACGATTAGCTCGAAGACCATGCGGTCAATCCCGGTGTTGGGGAAGCAGGCGATTTGGTCTAGTTCGGTTTCTGTGAGGATGTTTGTTTGGATGAGTTCACGCTTTAAGGTATCCGTTGCGCGGATGGCGTTTTCGCAGGCGAGGACGTTGACTTTCGGCGCACCCTGCTCTAAGCGTTTTTTCAAACCTTTGGCAATGATGGGGGCGACTTTGTTTAGGTTGGTTGCCCAGACTGCGGTTGTGATGATCTCAGCTTTTGCGATCTGGTCAATCACTTCCGCCTCGTCGGTAATCGGGGATAGGCCGCGGACGCGGTCGATTACCTTTTGCTTGCTGTGGTCGCCGATTTGGTAAATGGTATATGTCCCCTTTTCGCTGAGACTGCGCATGGCTGCTTCGTCTATGTCTACGAAGACAATTTCAAAGCCGGAGTCGTGGAGTAAGTCTCCGATGAAGCCCTTTCCGATTACGCCTGCACCGAAGTGTACTGCTGTTTTTTTCATGTTTGCCCGCTCCTTTGCACAATAAATAGTGAACACGCTCCTAGGGGGTTTCTTCAAACCCCTCAAAAGTGTACAAGTAGACAAAAAAGCAGTATACTATCCGTATGAGACGACACGAACTAAGCGAAGAACAATGGGATCGCCTCAAGGACAAACTGCCCCCG
>Ga0131853_10015554_pt1 | contig 13908 bp, 9 predicted proteins | sample TergutLab28metaG_FD_92764 | JGI IMG/M metagenome (GOLD analysis project Ga0131853, IMG submission 92764) | Labiotermes labralis P1 segment gut microbial communities from Petit-Saut dam, French Guiana - Lab288 P1 (version 2) (version 2) | ecosystem: Host-associated > Arthropoda: Insects >... | reverse complement strand
TCTTGCAATGCATTGTTATGTATGCTGCTGGTATGTATGTATGTATATCTAAAATCTGCTCTGAGATATAAATTTTTAATTTTGGATACCTATCATCTGGACACTGTATTTACAGTAGCAAGGATGTGAAGATCTGTGGTTATTTTTTTAAACCAAAAGGGGGTCCATGGGCAAAAAAGTTTGGGAAACATTGACATAAGAGATGTGTGACAAAATGGGAAAGCAGAGTTCCACTTTAAGTGTTGAAGTAAATGTTGTTGGGTGTGTTAACTTTAAACGCCTTGTGCGCCGTGAATTTCTGGAGTTTAATTATGTGCTTTATTTTGCTTGTATCCATTTATGTGATGCCTCATGGTGTCATGTGATACACAATCCATGATCACAAACAGTGAAGGTTGCATCAGATAAGCCTTTGTGACAGTCTGGTCCTGGTTCAATTCCCAGGCAGGCTGATCCAAGATGAAACCTGAACTGTATACTTTTCAGTAAGCCAAATTTTACATAAAATTAAACTTCCGGTTTCATGAAATTTGTACACGTCATGGTTTAGGTGTTTGGTTGCGAGACCAGTTCACAGTGAGGGCGGTCCGACTGATAGGTGTACCGGCTTTCTTTATTATACTGGGGAAAATTTAATCCTTAGGGATGAAAGGACTTAAACGGCGAAATTTGAAAGCATCTTACACCCATCAGATTCATTGGTATCAGTTTCAGCATAGATGAAACATACCTTCTTTGTGTTAGTCAGAAACTTAATTGTATTGTCTCATTTGTTATACACGGTGTTCAACTTAAAAGTGGACCCTTAACTAAGCTGTGAATATATCAAGTCAGATGCTATTTATAATGATTCTGCTCGTATGACATTATACTGCTACATGTGCAGGAGTTGGCAAGACTGTTGCAGGAGAGGGGAGAACCGGTCTTGACCATCTGTATCAGTTGAATCAGTCGACAGTGAGTGCTGGTGTTTGAACAACGCCATTTTTTACACCTTCGTAATGTGGTTAACAGTGGAAGAACGTGTACTTTTTTTGGAAAGTTATTTAAAAACGATGTCTTACGTCCACTGTAGACAAAGTTTTTTTGAAAAATTTGGAAGGCAAGCGCCAGTGAAAAGTGCTGTTGCAAAAATGATTAAAAAATTCCGTAAAAACAGGTTCGCTTTTGGACAAGAATCGTAATCGGCAGAAGTTAGTGTTAACACCAGGGATGATACTGCAAGATATTCAAATGGCTATTACAAGATCTAACAAATCTTTGCAGAAATTAAGTGCACAAACGGGTGCTTATATTAAAATAGGTCCATTTTTAATTTGAACATTCTGTATATGTTAGCCCGGCAGGGGTAGGTGCTCCAATGTAAGAAATCCCAAACCTTTTACATTCCCCAAGAGCCTTAGTCCATCTCTCACTGAATACCTTGCCTAAGCACGAACATAATGCTTTTCCTTCCCAAATGGTCAGGTTTAAGTACTGTTGTAGCATGGGGGAGGAGGCAATGAGGGGTAGCATACACATGTTCAAACCCTTGGATCACTAGATGAGGGTGATTTGATAAGGCAGCAAAAATGAAACTCTGTGCCCCTGTGAGGAAGCACTCCCACTTTGTCAGCCTGTATCCTGTCACTTTGCCGGCCCACCTTGTTCTGTGTGAAGATGTGATTTGTTTCTTTCACCAGGTATGTAACATAAAGCTTGTGTGTTATAGATGTCTCTGCTGTTGCGTCGACCCCCTGGCCGAGAGGCTTATCCTGGAGATGTATTCTACCTTCATTCTCGACTCTTGGAGCGAGCAGCCAAGATGAATGATGCCAATGGAGGTGGTTCCCTCACTGCCCTTCCTGTCATTGAGACACAGGCTGGTGATGTATCAGCATACATTCCAACCAATGTAATTTCCATCACAGACGGTCAGATCTTCTTGGAGACAGAGTTATTCTACAAGGGTATTCGGCCAGCCATCAACGTTGGTCTTTCTGTGTCTCGAGTAGGATCTGCTGCTCAGACTAGAGCTATGAAGCAGGTCAGTTTCAGTTCTGGTTATCATTTTGTATTCTGCGTGCCCTCGTGAAATGCTCCTGTAATGATTTGCTGTTGTAATACAGCTGATCAGAAAATTTATTTTTGAGCCTGATTTACCCATGTATTTAATGTGTATTCCCATATGTATAGTTTAACTTAAATGGATTTAATGAAGCCTGAAAGATAAAATTTTTTTAAACAGTATAAAAAATAGATTTGAATTGGGTTAAGTGAATTAAACTGACATCTGTTTATTAAGCCCTTTTTTTAGAACATCGTGACATGTGTTGACTAAAATTCCCATCATCTGTTGCATCCACTGCATTGGATATACAGCACTTCACAAAACCCTTCACAGTCACTTCTGGTGAGGTGCGCTGCCATTCTGTTATGATCCATGTTGACTAAATAGTACATTTATATTTCCTGGTTCATGAACTTACTTTGAACCCATTAAGATTCACTATTTTCTCCACAGATGGCGTTAGTGGTGTAAAGAGTTTTAAAATACACGTGTTTTGTATATTTGTGGCATGCCTTTGGTGTGATCACACTGAGTTCTTGGCTGATTTCATGGTTTTTAATTTGTGGATTGTTCAAGGTTTAATTTTTGAGCCTTGTAGTTAATATGTAATTTTTCAGTAGCCATTTTCCTGTTACTAGATCTGTTCTCTGAAAAGATTACTGTGTCTAATATGCCCAGTGATTGTGAGTAGTACAGTGTAAGGGGTGTACCATGTTAGGTGATTCTTTGCTTGAAAATGGAAACATGGCCAGCTTCTGAAACATCGTGTTTCTTTAAAAAATTAAATGATAAGTCTCAGAAAAGAAGACTGTGTCAGTTCAGTTCAGTCACGCTGTGTGCTCTCTTCTGGATTTCGTGACCCTTGATCATGGGACCGATATGTTGTCCCAAAACATCGATATGGCGTTACTACTCAATGCTGTGTTATATCTCAGAACTGCAGAGATAGCACATTACAATTTGGCATTGAAAACCTTGGTTTGGATCTGTATGGTCCAGTTCAGAGCAGTGCAGTTCAGGGCCTCATACGCAAATTTGGGATGACCTCCCATATTTCAGCACCACATTTAAGGGGAAAAACCCTTGTCTTGCATTCAAGAAAATATGGCATTATTATAAAATTAATATGAAAATAAAATGCCATGCAGCTTACTATAATGTCACAGTTTGGTGATATTCATTTTCTGGTCTTTTGTCTACTTTTGTGTTAGAGACATAAAGATTTAAATATGCAGAACTGTAATTTTTCATTTTGTATGGGTATGAAACATGGTGCCTCACATGAAGGGAAGAACAAAGGTGCAGAGTTGTCAGCAGGAGGTTGCTGAAGAATATATTTTGACCTATGAGGGAAAAAGAGAATGGATGTTGGAGAGAACTGCATTGTTAGGTACTTTATGAATTGTAAAAAGCAGTCCCATTACAGTCCCGGAGGGGCCCAGAGGGTTCCAAGAAGTTAAGGTTCCCAGATTTCATGACAACGGCACAGGATGGTGGTAGGTTGTCAGCCTTATGCACCGGCCACCTTTACCCCCAGGAAATACCCCTGGTATTCATTTCTGTTAGAGGCTGATTCGACCCCGGGCCGTAGTGCGATCGGAAGGATTTTATGTCAATGAAAAATCCACTGACGCTAGCTGGGATCAAACCAGCGACCTTCTGATTTGTAGCACAGCACCTTAACCACTGTTATACTGCATTCCCCTTTATGAATTGTACTTTCCGGATATTGTGCAGATGATCACATCAGGGAGGGTGGGATGGCTGTAGAATGTGGCAGGAATGAGGGAAAAGACAAATTAAAGCAGGGGTTTGTTAGGAAAACCTGAAGGAAAGGGACCATTTGGAGAACAGTATGTAAATGACTAGAATGGGAAGGATTCATGTGGATTCATCTGGCCCAAAATATGGACAGTGGTGGGTTCTTATGAACTAACGACCATGTGGGTTCCATAAAATGTGGAGAATTTCCTGACCTGCTGAGGACCTGTCATCTTCCAAAAAGGACTGTGCTACATCGAGATGTTGAAACTGAGAATGCTGTTAGTAGTAGCCATATGCATTAAGTTCCGCAACAGCTGATATGTATGGTAATATGTAAAAATAAAGATGTCACATTCAAATCAGGTGTTCCATGTACTGCTTATCATATTTTTGCTCTACACTGAGTAGGATTGATGCCTACTGCACATGAATCTTGTATTGCTGTATTTTCCTGATCAGTTGTGTTATTTGGTCATATTACCAAATTCAACCAAGTTTTAGTGCTTGGTCTGTTCCGTTATTCATGGTGTAGAGGTGTGTCCTTTTATTATGATATTAATATCGCTGCATGTCTTACAGGATTGCGGGTTTCTGACACAGCTAGCTGCCTGTCCTGTTTGGGAGGATGCAGGTCACACCCTGTCTAATGTCTATAAGGATGTCTGTAGTTGTAAATGAGTAATTTTTCTAGTTCAACTAAAATGTTTATGAAAAAAAAAACATTGGCCTGAATTTGCTGACCTACGTAATAAGCTGTGGACCACTGGTTCAGAAGCACGGACTTCAGCACGTTTCTAATGTTAGTGGCTCATTGTATGATGGCAGGTGGCTGGTTCCATGAAGCTGGAGCTGGCTCAGTACCGTGAAGTGGCTGCTTTTGCCCAGTTCGGGTCTGACTTGGATGCTGCTACCCAGCAGCTGTTGAACCGTGGTGTTCGCCTCACAGAATTACTGAAGCAGGGTCAATATGGTGAGAAAGCAAATAATACCAGTTTTGGGGTGTTACTTTTACAACCCTACAAGAATATTTACAGTTAAATGAGTAAAGTACTGCATGTAGGCTGAATTACCTGGATTGCAGTTGGTACCCCTCTACATTGGGGTAAATCTTTCTTGTGTTTATGGGAACTTACGTAAATATCGCTGTTTGCTTTACAGTCCCTATGGCGATTGAAGAGCAGGTTGCTGTCATCTATTGTGGAGTGCGAGGTCACCTAGACAAGATGGACCCTTCAAAGATCACGGCCTTCGAGAAGGACTTCTTGCAGCACATCAGGTAAGGGTCTTTCATTGTAATGGACAGATCACAAATTTGTTCATTTATAGAGCCTTGCTGTTTCATGTTGCAAAGCTGGTAAGGTGAAGGTGGAAGAATTTCATAAACAATGGTCGTATTTACATGAATGTCAGCTGTACTGATACATGGGCAGCAGCCCTTTTAATGGGTAAAGCAAGGAGAAGTCACAGGTTGTGTATTGCCTGCATTGATAATTTGGAGCAATTTCATATGCAAATGTGATGTAACTGCATGAAACTGCTGCTGCTAGTCCTACAAGATCTACCACTACCAGTGGTGGTGGTGTGTGTGTGTGTGTTACATGTATATTTTCCTCTCCATTCACTGGTCACCAGAAATAGTCACTGCCCAGCCCACAGTATCCATTCTGGTATGTTTGAAAGCAGCATTGATATGACTTCATGTAGAGTGTGTAGCAGTGGTTTATGCCAGTGAGAACAAAGGCGGGTACGATGAATGTGGTGGATAATATTCTGACCAATTATACTGATTTGAATGTTTGTAAAACAAGGTAGTTAGTTCTAAAATTGTGACATTTTCAGATGTAATTTAATACGGAATTTGTGCCCCCAGCGTAAATGAAGCTGCAGGCTGTCACTCAGGAACAACGCAGTAACCGTATTTGGTATTAGTGGGGTTCAAACTTTGGTTGTTAGTGAATTTTTTGTATCTTCTCATTACCTTAAGTTTTTAATGCTGAAGTTCTGTTTATTCTACTGTATCTCAGTTTCATCATTATTGTAATGCTTGTTCTCTTGAATTTTACAGGGCCACTCAGAAGGATTTGCTAGCAAATATTGCAAAGGAGGGTAAGATTACTGAAGAAAATGATGCTAAGCTGAAGAAAATAGTGTCAGATTTCCTTGTCAGTTTTACTTCATAGATCAAGAATAAGTAAACTGTAGTGAATTGTATATGGAGGCAGGTTCTGAGCTCTGTCATTGAATGAAATGTGCCCATTACCACGTCTGCATTGGTGGGACTTAACTACTGGAGAACTTCGTTTCATCGTAGCGCTAATATATACATTTGTAACCCTGTACCAAATGTACTTGTAAAGTGGTATTATCACAAGTGTGCATGTTGCATGAATGTTGTATTTCAGGTAATTTGCCATTTTGTTTGTACAGTATATTGTTTAAGTTAACATGCCACCACAGTTCTGTGACTGCGAAAATAAAGCCTGTAACATTCTCCATGAGCATCCCTTGAGAGGGACCCATGTTTGTTTTGCATTACAGTCTTGTACCTTTGCCTGTAAATCATTACAAGCCAGAGCGCTTCTTTCTGTGTCAGGCCGCCTTCCAAGAAGAGGGCCTGCATGTTCAGTCAAACTGATGTTATATTCCTCAATGGTTGTGTACACCAGATATTCAGTAACTAATGATCACTAGGCCATAACAGTGAGAAGTCATTACAGCAGTAAATATCTATTCCAAATTATAATTTTTCAGCATAATCCCTAAGCATATTGAAGCATTTATCCTATCTTGGCCTGGATTTGAAAATTCTACTGTTGTAAACACCAAGCTCTTGTTTTTACAACCATTAACTAACAGCCATTTTCTCTTCCTCACACGTGGAATTGAACAAGCTCTCAGTGGTACCCCCAAGGGCAATGTAGAAGAGGAAGACCAAGGAGGTGGAAGAGAACAGTAGAGGTGGAAGCTGAAATAGTGGGAAGGTCTGGGAAAGAGGTCAAGGCAACAGCTGGAAAAAGTCAGCCATTGTTGGTTGATAAGTATGTTATCAGAAACAAAATCTGGAATTTCTATACGCATAAGAAGAAATTGCCAACTATCCCTAAGCTGTAGCCAATAACGAAGAAGAAAATAAAATTTTCCGTGGGGAAGGAGTTGAGGATTGAGGCAGAGGAAGTGTAAGTCCAAGAGAAAAATTGTGGTGGCAAGAGGAATGCTTGTCTGAAGATCACAGGAGCTGTGAGATTCCAGAACTACCACAAGTTACTAACGATTGTCACTTGTAACAGAGGACAAGAGGCTAGGATTTTGTAGACATGCAAAAAATAATGGGAAGGTGACAAGGTGCACATGTACACCAGAATCTTGAGAGTGTGGTGTTGATACCAAATGTGCAAGGAGGAACGAAGAGGATTTGCCGAGCTTTTTCGTCAAATGGGTTGTGGACTTGGAACTTGTACAGCCAATGTAAAGTAAGTGGTAAGTTACTCAATTATTACACCAACCACTGCACCTTTACACATTAAAACATTAAAAGCGTTCTGATATGTTTCGGTCCTAAGACCATCATCAGGGTGCTGTATATTCCTTGCTAAAGTCACACTAGAAATAGTCGCAGATTAATTTCGTTGTACAAGTTGGGTGTTGTGGCAGGATGCTGCCACAACACCCAACTTGTACAACGAAATTAATCTGTGACTATTTCTAGTGTGACTTTAGCAAGGAATATACAGCACCCTGATGATGGTCTTAGGACCGAAACATGTCGGAGCGTTTTTAATGTGTAAATTTTACATATGTGCAGTGGTTGGTCTAATAATTGAGTAACTCGACAACATGCACGGTGTAACAGTAAGAATAAGTGGTAAGTGTTTGATTTAAAGCTGCAGCCACCGTGTAATTGATATCTTCACGACTCTGGGATATAAAGGTGAGACTTGGCGTGGTGGAGGAGGCCAATTCCTCCCAAGTATTTTTTTTTAACCAAAGTTGTCATTTCCCCCCTTTGGCATTGAAGAGGTTCAATTGGGTGGTGGGGAGGAAAGAGGTGTCTGTATATTCAGGAATGGTTCAAACTAAACTTACCACTCCTAACTCCTTTCTAAGATCCATTGTCAATTCTGCCCCTCCTCCCCTGGACACCCTGCTGCAATGTTATTAGGCATGTTATGTCTAACTTGGTAGTTACCAACATTTTGGGACAACCTTCACCTCCATATTTAAAAGAACTTGGGGGTGGGATGGGACCATTAGGTTGTGCAACAATGTTGGTAACTATGAATCCATGCAGTGTAACATCTTGTGAGAACAATGATTAATCTAATCTGGTAAATATTTTTATTTGATAGTAGTAACGTACCTGTGCTGTTTCATCATGTGGAAACATAAACCATGCTATCTGCATTCCTGAAATACCTTTTGCTTTTCATGTTACATGTCCTACACAGTGGTTTTTTTTTTTATTGCTTACTACAGTATGGCACAAAATTTGAATGTAAGGGCATCACATGATGGCACCGATGATTCCCCCATGCACGGCTGCTTTATTGCATAGAAAGCCTGCATCCCCCAGGATATTCTGTCGCAGCTACTGTGCTCAGAGGAACAGGCACATTGCAGTGCTTCAACCTACAGTGTAGTGGTACTTGGTTGTGATTTTGGTGTGATGTAGTGTTACATTTCATAACTTTCTGCAACTGAATTCAGTCATGCTACTCTATTGTCCACCAAGTACAGTTCAAGTAGGCTTCAGTTTGGTTGGAGGATACAATAGGTCAACTATTGATCATATATTCTGCATTTGTCAAATATTTGAGGATAAATGGGAATGAAATGAAGCAGTGGATTAGCTAAATAGGTACAGGTATTTAGTCAATAACACAACAAATATTTCTTAATGATGTTTATTAGAGGAGAATAACTACATGTTTCGGTCTGTACCAGCCATCAATAAGATATATATGTAGTTGTTATCATCCTCTAATAAACATCATTAGAAATATTTGTTGTGTTACTGACTAAATACCTGTACCTAATTATTTATACACACAATGGGGATGGCACATTTCAGAAGTGGATTAGCTATTTACAGACTTAAAGAGAGCCTATCATTCAGTTAGGAGGGAAGCAGTGGTGTACCCAGGAATTTTTTTCAGAAGGGGTTCAACAAATTCAGTTGAGGACAGAGGACAGTCAGAATGGGGATCTGGGGGCAGTAGCCCCCTAGTCAGGGGTTCTGGAGGCAACTGTAATTTGGTACAAGAAATTTCATTTCATATGGTAAAATTTTCTTAATTTTTGGTACTTCAAAACTATTTATGATGACAACCAATTTATTTGTCATTGCTAATGTAAAACAAGTGTGAACCGGCAGTAGTTTTAAAATTTTACTGCCTTTTTTCTGCATATCTTGGGGTGGTGGCATCCTAAATTCGGCATTTTTTAACAGTTTTCACAATCGGGGTTAGTTTGGCATGATTTTGGAGAGCCTATGGAATTTTGGGTGGGGTTTGAAAACCTTACCCCACCCCTCCCTGGTATGCCACTGGAGGGAAGTCTTGTATAATATTCTCAGTGAGTTTGGTATCCCCATGAAACTGTTAAGGCTAATAAAAATGTGTTGAATCAAACCTGTAGCGGAGTCCAGGTAGGCAAATGTTTGGTCTGACATGTTTTGTATTAAGAATGGTTAGAAAATATTTTATCACCATTTCCTTCCAACTTTGCTGTAGAGTATGAAGTTAGAAGGTTTCAGGTTAATCAGGAATGCTTGATATTAAATGGTACACACCACCTTCGAGTTTATGCTCATGAGGTTATTTTTGTCAGAAGCATACATACTATAAAGAACACAGAAGCTTTAGTAATTACAAGACTGGATTAGAAGTAAATGCTGATAAAACTAGTACATGGTCATGTCTTGAGATCAGAATTCTGGGTGAAGTCAAAATATAAATATTGATAATACTTCCTTTGAAAGTGTGGAAGAGTTCAAATACATGGGACAAACAACCCTAATATCAAAATTCCGTTTTGGCAGAAATTCCTCGCTTTGCCCAGTTTTACGCACAATTTCTCAGAGTGCATTGCAGTCATGATTTGGTGTAGTCTTTGCCTTCGAGTTTGCTAACAAAAAATTTAAAGATTAAGATATACAGAACGATAATTTGCCTGTTGTTTGGTATGGGTGTGAAACTTCGTCACTCACATTTAGGGAGGAACAAGCAAGGGGTGTTTGAGAATAGGATGTTGAGGAGAATATTTGGGCATAAGAGGGAGGAGGTAACAGGGGAGTGGAGAAAACTACATAATGAGGAGCTTATTCATATTTACTTTTCACCCAATATTGTTCAGGTGATCAAGTTGTGAAAACATGAGATGGGCTGGGCATGTAGCATGTATGGGAGTAAGGAATATACAGGGCTTTGGTGTGGAAACCTGAGGGAAAGAGACCACTTGGAAGACCCTGGCGTAGATGGGGGATATTATTAAGATGGATCTTCAGGAAGTTGGATGAAGGTCATAAACTGTATTGATCTAGCTCAGGACAGGGACAGGTAGCGGGCTCATGTAAACACGGCAATGAACCCTTGAGTTCCATACAATGAAGGGAATTTCTTGAGTAGTGGTTAGCTTCTCAAGAAGAACTATGGTCCATGGAGTTGGTAAGAGATTACTGTAGCAAGCCCACTTGTTTGACAGAAGTCAAATAGTTACGCGAGCCGACATCATCTAATCTACGCAATAACTTTGGTGTTCACCGTCTTATGTACGGATTACAGAAATATGCGACCATACCACGGATCGTGTATAATGCCAAGACCATAAATGTGGCACGGATAAAAACATGGGTGTTGGAAGTTAGAATGAGACAAAGGACTTTAATCGAAAAAAACCTAAGAATTTGTCGAGAATAAAGGAGCAATGAACATCAAAACGTATTCGTAAGAGCTTATTAAAACTTGTATCGATTGGAACATTTACAAATATAGTAAGGACAGTCGTTTGATTAACCGCCATTTTCGCGCAATCTATAGGCATATTCTGTAGCTCTTTATTAGGGGCGCGAAATTGTATTGTGTCGCGCTGGGTTGTGGGTAGAGGTGCATGGTTGGGATTAATTTTGACAAATAAGTAGGGTGAGTAGTTAATATATTTTATGTTTGTGTTATAGTTAAGATGAGAAATTATGTGTTAGTATTAACATATTTTCATACAGAAAAGGTAACGTAAATAACTTCGTCACGTGACAGTGGAATTTCGTCATTTAAGCACATTTAATTTGTCGGTATGTATGCGATTTTATAATCAAATTGCATGTCTTGGATATATTTGAAAGGACAGTGAAGTGTAGGTCGACACAGGCATTTATAACATATTTATCTCCACATCATTTTGTTCATTTTATTATTCGTTGTAACAGTACCCAAGTCTTTTTGACACGACAAAGGTGTACTTGAGCACAAATTTGTTTCTGGGTATGACGGTAGCAATCTTTATTGGTTCTCACAAAGAAATTTATTTTGGAACATACCATGCACCAATCTGATCTTTTTATTCCCGCGTTTTAATCATCACTGTAAGTTACACGTGTGTGACACCACCATTAGGTTGAAATTGAAGTGGGATTCTGTAGAGAATGACCGTAGGTGGTGAGCTACCCAGGTGGAACAGGCAGATACAGAGACTGGGACAATGTTGCTTTATCTGCTGCAGCTCCTAACAGAGGCAGCAGGCTGCATCTTAACCACAATGAAAGTGGCAGGTATCCAGATTACATAAGATGCTTGGAGTACCATTGTTCTGCATGCATTGCTGGTACATTGTGAAACATAAATGTTCACATTTTGAAATTCTTGGGTAATAGGGAACCTTCCCTTTATATATTTTGCATAGTTTCACTTTAAAAACTTTGATCTGTACATTGTTTTTGTAATGGCTGCCCATAAATAAATGTCTCACACTTTGAGGTCAGGGGAGCATTATGCTCAGATGCCTGTTAATAATTCTGCCCCCAGACATTTCTCTCACAGCATCCTTGCATACCCTTGCCTTGGCAATAGCAGTATCTTTTTGGAGAAAGCATGCTGGCATCATACATCTGCTAACCATTCAGAGAAGTGGTGGAGGAACTGCTGCGTGTACTTTTCCTGGTTAATCAGTGCTAGAATAATGCAGTGGAACCCTGTGTACAAGTCAGGAAAATTGTCGGAAAAAAAAAACAGATGAAAGTTAGATTTTTGCTCTAATGAACGGAATCGGTCATATACTTCATTATGAGATCTGAAGTTCTGACACCAGTGCTGCTGAAGATTCAGTTTTTCTGGGATGCTACACTATATCAAGTGGTACATACTGGCATTTTGTAGGACTGATGGGCCTTCATCTTAAAGGTTAGGAAGTCCAGGAGCTCTGATTAGACTGCCTGACTTTGTAGATTAAGGCACTGTGTTCTGATCCTTTGAAACTCCAATAACAGCATGGTATAACAACCCAGAAGATTTTAATCTTCATGTGCAGATCCTTACTTAGCAATGTTTAAAATGCACAGCGCATTTTAAACATTGCTAAGTAAGGATATGTATCTTAGAAGGGCCTGAAGATGATTCTATAATAATTGAAACATGTTGCCCTAATACAATAATAAACATAATAAAGTCTTGTTGTGTTTGACACATCATTGTATATTTATACATGAAAATCATGCTATCATCCTCTCTTTTTCATATAGAATCAGTTTTCTTGCACATATCCTCCATTAACAGTCTTTCCATTGTGTATGTAACACTTGACAGATCCGTACAAGAAGTAACAGAACTAAATGAATGTTACTTGGTTTCTTATTGCTCATGTCAGTTGCAGCAGCACATAGTTTGCCTGTAATGCCCAATAGAATCCTATGTTTAAAACCATAAAATATATACAGGTTCACATATCATTTTTAAAAAATTGTGTAATGAATTCTGTAATGGTATAATCCATGTAGACACTATGTATTTTGTGTGACACTAATAAAGCATTAAGACTGTAAAAAACTCTTGGGCTACCAGCCCCATCAGGTTAAACGGTGAAGAAACCAACACTTGAAGACCCAGTTTAGATCTGTGAGACAGCTGGTAGCCCAAGAGTGTTTAATTTTATTCAGTCACCGTGGAAACTGTAGATTATGTATTAGGAATGTAGTTAGTGATGCAGGGGAAAAATAGGGGGGGGGGGGAGCATGGGAAGGCAGGGAATTTCCTTTTGGTACATTTATAAGATGGTAACGGGGCTCCAGACAGTGTATAATGCACTTGGTTTATTAATTATCAGAATTGGAGGTTGTTATTTGCTTGACATGTTTTGATCTCTCGTTTCATTATCGGAGACATATTTTATGTTACGTTAGTAATGTGTTACATGCTCAATGTCGAAGAAATATAGCTGTATCAGTTAATGGTTACTACAGTATCATAACTACAACAGTGTGTCTATCCTGTTTCCATTAAAATTCATACTGACCCTTTCGTGCTGGAATAAAATGCTCAGGGTGATGTACAGCAGACCGGAATTTGCATGGGGGCTACATAATAAAGGCCATGATATGCCATCATCTATCCTTGTTGTTAGGTGTTATAAGTACCATTCTGTTTGACCGGTATATATGTTGTGTGGTACCAAAGTGTTAATATAATCCTCCCATCTGTGTCAGTATGTTCCAAGTGTCACCTTGTGTACAGGCATCCCACTGTGTATTTGTCATACCCCCTTGCATGATACATGCACCCCTCCTCTCAGCCTTCTTTATTTGATCACACTAAAGTACAGTGAGGAGTACAAGTTGTGGAGCTCTAATAAAATTCGAATTTAAGTAATACATTATCAAAATACAGGGTGTTTCAAAAAGAGCTTTATAACTTTGAAAGCGTATAGAAATATACAGTACCACGTGCATGAAAGGGATTTTTTCTTATGGGGATTCGTTAAAGATCGAGTGTTTGTACCACCTTTGCCTGCAAATGTCGTTGAACTCCGAACTCGAATTACTGCCGCAGTTGCAAAAGTGACGCCAGAGATGCTACGTAGCGTGTGGCAAGAGACTGACTACAGGTGGGACG
>Ga0131853_10015553_pt1 | contig 13909 bp, 10 predicted proteins | sample TergutLab28metaG_FD_92764 | JGI IMG/M metagenome (GOLD analysis project Ga0131853, IMG submission 92764) | Labiotermes labralis P1 segment gut microbial communities from Petit-Saut dam, French Guiana - Lab288 P1 (version 2) (version 2) | ecosystem: Host-associated > Arthropoda: Insects >... | reverse complement strand
CGCGGCGCTGCCCGCGCGCCGGTCGCGGTGACGTCGGAGAGCCGGTCGACCCGGAACATCCGCCAGTCGTCGCGGTCCAGGTCCCAGGCGACCAGGTACCAGCGCCGGCCGCTGGCGACCAGCCGCTGCGGTTCCGCGTGCCGGCGGCTCTCCGCGCCGTCGCCCGCGCGGTAGGCGAAGCGGACCCGCTCGTGGTTGGCGATCGCGCCGGCGAGGACGGTCAGCGCGGCCGGATCGACCCGCGGGCCGCCCCCGGTCATCGACACCACCGCGGAGCCCAGCGCGCCCACGCGGTACCGCAGCCGGGACGGCAGCACCTGCTCCAGCTTGGTCAGCGCGCGCAACGACGCCTCCTCGATGCCGTCCACCGCGCTGCCCGCCGCCGCCCGCAGGCCGACCGCGATGGCGACCGCCTCCTCGTCGTCCAGCAGCAGCGGCGGCAGGGCGGTGCCGGCGACCAGGCGGTAGCCGCCGATCGAGCCCATCGTCGCCTCGACCGGGTAGCCGAGCGCGCGCAGCCGGTCCACGTCACGGCGGATGGTGCGGGTGCTCACCTCCAGCCGTTCGGCCAGCTCCGTACCGGGCCACTCCCGCGGGGTCTGCAGGAGCGAGAGCAGGTTCAGCAGTCGTGCCGGGGTGTCCATCATGTTTTCCAGCGTCCGCGCCTTCTAGGACAGGAACTGTCCTACATCCTTCATAGCGTAGGGCCTGTCAACGGAAGACGCAGGCAGGAGCCCTGAATGAGTACCGAGCGCAGGCGCTGGATCGCCCTCGCCGTCGTGATGACCGCCAGCTTCATGGACCTGGTCGACGCGACCATCGTCAACATCGCCGTCCCGAGCATCCAGCGCGACACCGGCGCCGGCTTCAGCGCGGTCCAGTGGATCACCGCGGGGTACGCCCTCGCGTTCGCGGTCGGCCTGATCACCGGCGGGCGACTCGGCGACATCTACGGCCGCAAGCGGGTGTTCCTGATCGGCACGGCCGGCTTCACGGTCGCGTCGCTGCTGTGCGGGGTGGCCGCCGATCCCCAGATGCTGGTGGCGACCCGCCTGCTGCAGGGCGCGGCGGCCGCGCTGATGGTGCCTCAGGTGCTGTCGATCATCCATGCGACCTTCTCCGGCGAGGAACGCGGCAAGGTCTTCGGGCTGTTCGGCGCGATCATCGGCCTGGCAGCCGTCACCGGCCCGCTGCTCGGCGCGCTGCTCACCCAGTGGGACATCCTCGGGCTGCAGTGGCGGCCGATCTTCCTGATCAACCTGCCGGTCGGGATCGCCGGGCTGCTCCTCGGCCGCCGGTTCATCGACGAGTCGAAGGCCGCGCAGGCGCTCCGGCTCGACCTCGTCGGCGTCGCGCTGGCCACCGCCGGTCTGCTGCTGCTGATGTACCCGCTGGTCCAGGGCCGGGAGAACGGCTGGCCGCTGTGGGGCTACGCGATGATGGCCGGCGGGCTCGCCGTCCTCGCGGGCTTCGTCCGCTACGAGCGGGCCAAGAAGGCCAAGGACGGTTCGCCGCTGGTCGAGTTGACGCTCTTCCGGGCCCGCAGCTTCGCCGCCGGGATCGGCGTCCAGCTGGTCTTCGGTGTCGCCTGCGGCATCTTCTTCCTGGTCTGGACGCTCTACATGCAGATCGGCCTCGGCTGGACCCCGCTGCACGCCGGCCTGACCGGACTGCCGTTCACCGTCGCGTGCTCGGCCTCCGCGGGTATGTCGGTCCAGCTGCTGGTGCCGCGTTTCGGCCGCAAGGTGCTCCAGGCCGGGGCGCTGACCACGGCCGCCGGCGCGCTCCTCTACATCGCGGAGGCCCACCGCTACGGTCACGCGGTCCACTCGTGGCAGATGGCGCTGCCGCTGCTGGTGATGGGCGCCGGGATGGGCATGGTCTTCTCGCCGCTGACGGACGCGGTCCTGTCCGACGTGCCGCAGGAGCACGCGGGATCGGCCTCGGGCCTGATCAACACCACCAACCAGCTGGGCAACGCGTTCGGCCTGGCGCTGGTCTCGGTCGCCTTCACCGGCCCGACCCCGGTCCGCGCCTTCGAGCACGCGATGTTCTGGATGGTCGGCGCGCTCGCGATCGTGGCCACGCTGATGACGGCCCTGCCCCGGCGCACCGCCCGTACGCCGGAGCCCGAGGGCCCGGCGGTCGAGACCGCGAAGGCACCCGCGCTGGCGGGATGACACCCCCGCGCAGACCGGTCGGCCGTGGCCGGGGGATGATCCCCGGCCACGGCCGACGTGTCCCGAGCGGTGTGCCGCCGATCAGCCCTTGGCGTGCGGGTGTTGCTGCGCCGCCAGGCTCGCGGCCGAGGTGAGGACGGTGTTGCAGTACGACACGGTGCCGGTGTTGGCGACGTACCGGGCGCTGAGCCACCGCTCGTGGCTGCTGCCGCGCATCAGGTACCAGACGGTGTTGCCGTCGATGTCCTGGGCGCGGACCTTGCACGTGAGGCCGACCTGCGCGTGGTACGCGAGGAAGCCGACGACGGAGGAGTCCGTGCTCGGGAACTGCCGCACGTTCAGGCCGGCCGGCGAGGTGACCGTGCCGTACGGGAGGGCGGGCTGGGCCGCCACGGCCTGGGCGGGAGCCGCGGCGAACAGGACGCCGCCCATGGCGAGGACGCCGGTCAGGGCACCGACGGTGCGCCTCAGACCGCGCCGGGCGGGGACAGTGAGCAAGGACATGTGCCTCTCCAGTTCTCGACAGCCAGGGGCCGCGGAGTGCGGCTGGTACGCGAGCGGCACATTACGACTGATGATCGGAATACTATGAACGAAACGCCATAAAAGCCTCAAATGGCTATGTTTTTCCGCTGTGATGGGTGTATGCGGAACGCCCACGGCGGTCGGCGGGCAGCATCCCACCGGAGCCGGGCAGCGGATCCCGCGAGCTCCGGGCTCCGGGCAGCGCGGCGGCGGCGGCCGGGGAACGGGCGATCCGTCAGTCGGAGGAGACCGGCAGGACGTCCGGGGAGAGCGCGCCCGCCCGGGCCGAGGCGCTGGTTATCCGGCCGAGGTGGTGGCGGCGGCACAGCACCTCGTAACCGACCTCCTCCACCGGGCGGTTGACGTCGCCCACGACCACCTGGGCGCCCTCGACCACCATCCGCCCGCCCACCGTGCGGGCGTTGTGGGTGGCCCGTGCGCCGCACCAGCACAGCGCCTCCACCTGGAGGGTCTCGATCCGGTCGGCGAGTTCGATCAGCCGCTGCGAGCCGGGGAAGAGCTTGGTGCGGAAGTCGGTGGTGATGCCGAAGGCGAAGACGTCGAGCCCGAGATCGTCCACGACCCGCGCCAACTGGTCGACCTGCACCGGCGCGAGGAACTGCGCCTCGTCGACGATCGCGTAGTCGACCTTGCCGCCCTTGGACAACTGCTCGACCACGTACCCGTACACGTCCATGCCCTCGGACGCCTCGACGGCCTCGGTGACCAGGCCCAGCCGCGAGGACAGCTTCCCCTCACCCGCCCGGTCGTCCCGCGTGAAGATCACACCCCGAAGCCCCCGGGCCGAACGGTTGTGGCCGATCTGGAGCGCCAGCGTCGACTTGCCGCAGTCCATCGTTCCGGAGAAGAAAACCAGCTCGGGCATGGAAGGGCGACGGCCTTTCGGTGGACGGCAGGGAGGAACGCGAGGGGGCGGGCTCGGGACGGGGGGCGGGACGGGCGTCTCGCCAGGCGGGCGCCTAGCAGCGTACTTCGAGCAGCGGCACGAGTTGCTCGACGGGGGCCAGGGAGCCGTGCAGTCCGACCATCCGGGACTCCCCCGGCTCGGTGCGGTTGGCCACGATCGCCATGTCGTCGCGGGCCACGGCGACCACGTCGCCGATCCTGCCGAGCACCCGCTCCTCCGGCTCCGGCCCGAACCACCCGGCGGCGACCGCCTGTTCGCGTCCGGCCACCCACATCCGGTCGCCCAGCACCTCGCGCCACACGGCCAGCACGTCGGCGGCGGCGCCGGGCACCGCGTACACGTGCCGGGCGCGGCCCTCCCCGCCGAGCACGGCGACCCCGGCGCTCAGCTCCCAGTCCTCGTCGAAGTCGATCCGCGACTCCTCGTCGAACGGGATGTCGATCATGCCGTGGTCGGCGGTGACGTACAGCGCGCTGCGCGGCGGGAGTTGCTCGGCGAGCCGCTGCACCAGCCGGTCCACCATCATCAACTGGCCGCGCCAGGCGTCGGAGTCGACGCCGTGCCGGTGCCCCATGCCGTCCAGCTCGCTGTAGTACGTGTAGACCAGCGCCCGGTCGGCGGCGGCCAGTTGGTCCGCCGCGAGGTCGACCCGCTCCTCGCCGGTGAGGCGGCCGAGGAAGGTGCCGCCGGAGAGCGCGATCTTGGTCAGCGGGGTGGTCTCGAACGTCGGCGAGGACACCTGGCTGGTGGCGATCCCGGCAGCGTCGGCGAGCGCGAAGACGGTGGGGTGCGGCTGCCACACGGCCGGCGGCGTCCACGGCTGCCAGCGCAGCTGGTTCATCAGCTGCCCGGTCTCCGGGTTGAGCGCGGTGTAGCCGGGCAGGCCGTGGCGGCCGGGCGGCAGCCCGGTGCCGACCGAGGCCAGCGAGGTGGCGGTGGTCGCGGGGAAACCCGCGGTGATCGGCCGGCCGGTGCCGCCGCACGAGGTGGCCAGCAGCGAGGTGAGGTACGGCGCCTCGTCGGGGTGGCGCAGGATCAGCTCCCAGCCCAGGCCGTCGACCAGGAACACGCACACCCGGTCGGCCGGGGCGAGGGTGAGACCGGTGGCCGGCATGCCGGGCACCGCGAAGCCCGCGACCGCGGCCGGGATGACGTCGCACAGCGCGCCGGTGCCGTACTGCGGGGCGGGGGCGGACGCCGGGTCGAGCAGGGCCGCGTCCTCCGCGTCGTGGAACGGGTGGGCCATCAGCGTGCCATCACTCCGTGGCCGCCGTGGCCTCGGAGAGGGCCTGGGCGAAGGCGAGGGTCTGGCGGACCGCGTCGGGCCCGTCGCCGGCCTCGCTGACCCGCAGCGACAGGTCGTCCGCGGTGGAGGAGCCGGTGTAGCCGTGGTCGGCCTCGCAGTTGGGGTCGCCGCAGGCGGCGGGTTCCAGGTCGAGCCGGGACACCGCGCCCCAGCCGATGGTCAGCACGACCTCGCGGGGCAGGGTGCCCGGCGTGTACGACTCGGGGTTGGCGACGACCCTGCTCACCACGACCGACGAGATCCGGCCCAGCTTGACCGACTCCGTGGAGGTGGTGGCGTACGGGCTCGGCGAGGTGTCGTCGGCGGCCTGCTCGTCGGTATGGCTGACGATGAACCGGCTGTCGGTGAGGACCAGCACGGTCACATGCCGGCGCACCTCGTTGGCGTCGAAGGTGGTCTCCTGGTGGACCAGGTAGGAGGACACCGGCTCGCCGCCCACCGCGGCCTCGACGGCCTCGGCCACCAGGGCGGGGTAGTAGCCGCTGCGCTCGATGGCCGTGCGCAGCCCCTGCGTCGTCGTACCGGTCTTCGCCATGTGCACCATCCTATGCGCGCCGTGTGACGTTCCCATCCGTCCGTGACGCGTCGTTCCGCCCCGCCGCCGCCCCGCGGCGCCCGGCCCGGCCCCGGGCCGTCGGTGAGCGGCCGCGATGGCGCCGTCCCTTCAGTACGAGGCGAGGGCGCGCGGCCCGAGATCGGCGCGCGCGGGGGGCGTGGCGAGCCGGACGGTCGCGCCGAGCACGCTCAGGCCGCGGGCGGCGACCACCACCGGCTCCAGGTCCACGCCGACGACCTCGGGCAGGTCCTCGGCGAGCATCGACACCCGCAGCAGCAGTTCCTCCAGGGCGCCGGTGTCGACCGGCTCGGCACCGCGCCAGCCGAACAGCAGCGGCGCCGCCCTGATCGAGCGGACGAGTTCGGCCACGTCGCGGTCGGTGGCCGGGACCAGCCGGTGCCCGAGGTCGCCGAGCAGTTCGGAGGGGGCGCCGGCCAGCCCGAAGGACAGCACGGCGCCGGCCGCCGGGTGGACGCCGGCCCGGACCACGGTGTCGACGCCGCGCGGGGCCATCGCCTGCACCACCGGCCGCAGTTCGGCGGGCCCGCCGAGCCGCGACGTCAGCTCCTCGTAGGCCCGCCGCAGGTCCTGCTCGTCCGCCAGGTCCAGCCGGACCCCGCCCAGGTCGGCGCGGTGCCGCAGATGCGGGGCCGTGGTCTTGAGGGCGACGGGGTAGCCCAGCGACCGCGCCGCGGCGACGGCCGCGTCCGGGTCCGGCGCGGGCAGCGCCCGGTGGACGTGGATGCCGTAGCGGGCCAGCAGGGCGGCCGCGTCCGCGTCGTCGAGGGTGACCTCGGTCCCGGTGGGCGCCGCGCCGGCCGCCGCCGGGGGCAGCAGGCGGTGGACGTCCTCGGCGGCGGCCGCCTCCTGGACGTCCTCGAACTGCGGGATCCGGCCGGGCTCCGCGGCGGCGTCCCGCCAGGCGGCGTAGGCGGTCGCCTCGGCCAGCGCGCGGACGGCCCGGTCGGGCGCGGAGTAGGCGGGGATGCGGGCGCCAGGCTGCCCGGTCGCGGCCAGCCGGTCGGCCATCGTCTCCAGCGTGAGGTGGACCACCACCACGGGCTTGCCGGCGCCCTCGGCGGCGACGCGCAACGCCTCGGCGAGCGCCGGGTCGTCGCCGGACTCGGGGTCGCCGGCGTCCTCGGAGCCGACGCGGGGGATGGCGGTGACGACCACCGCGTCGGTGCCGGGGTCGGCGAGGGCCTGCCGCAGCGCCGCCGCGAAGTCCTCGGGGCGGGCGGCCGTCGTCAGGTCGCGCGGCGGGGCGGGGTGCAGTCCCGCGGAGAGCGCGGCGTCGTAGGTCAGCAGGCCGATGGACTCGGAGTTGCCGAGCACGGCCACCCGGTCGCCGGCCGGCAGCGGCTGAAGGGCCAGGAACAGGCCGGCGTCGAGCAGTTCGGTGACGGTGTCGACCCGGATCACGCCCGCCTGCCGGAACAGGGCGGAGACGGTCGAGTCGGGGATCCGGGTGTTCGGCACGGCGTGGCCGGCCGGGACCGTGCCGGAGTGCAGGGCGCCCTTGACCACCACCACCGGCTTGCTCGCCGCGATGCGGCGGGCGATCCGGGTGAACTTGCGCGGGTTGCCGAACGACTCCAGGTACATCAGCACCGCCTCGGTCTCCGGGTCGTCCTGCCAGAACTGCAGCAGGTCGTTCCCGGAGACGTCGGCGCGGTTGCCGGCGGAGACGAAGGACGACGGGCCCGCGCCGCGCCGGTGCAGCCCGGACAGCAGGGCGATGCCGATGGATCCGGACTGGGTGAACAGCCCGAGCCGGCCGTGGTGCGGCATCTCCGGCGACAGGGAGGCGTTGAGCCGGATGTCGTCGGCGGTGTTGAGCACGCCGAAGGCGTTGGGCCCGATGACCCGCATGCCGTGGCTGCGGGCCTGGCGGACCAGCTCGCGCTGCTTCTCCCGGCCCTCCGCCCCGCTCTCGGAGTAGCCGGCGGCGACCACCACCAGGCCGCGTACCCCCGCCTCGCCGCAGTCGGCGACGGCCTCGGGCACCCGGTCGGCCGGGACCGCGACGACGGCGAGGTCGACCGGCTCGCCGATCGAGGCGACCGACCGGTACCCGGGCACGCCGTCGAGGTCGGTGCCGCCCTCGGGGAAGGAGTGGTTGACCGCGTAGAGGCGGCCGGTGAAGCCGCCCGCGGTGATGTTGCGCAGCAGGGTGCGGCCGACACCGCCGGGCCGGCGGCCGGTGCCGACCACGGCCACCGACGCCGGGCGCAGCAGCCGCTGCACCGAGCGGGCCTCGGCGCGGTGCTCGCGGGCCCGCATCACCTGCACCGACTCGTCGGTGGGCTCCAGGTCCAGGTCCAGGTGGACCACGCCGTCGGCGAAGCTGCGCTGCTGGGTGTAGCCGGCGTCGGTGAAGACCTTGACCATCTTGCGGTTCGCGGGCAGCACTTCGGCGGTGAAGTGCAGGATGCCGCGCTCGCGGGCGACCGCGGCGATGTGCTCCAGCAGCGCGGACGCCACCCCGCGGCCCTGGTGGGCGTCCTGGACCAGGAACGCGACCTCGGCGCGGGTGCCGCCGCGGCCCGCCCGGCCGTGCTCGTCGATCCGGTCGTAGCGGACGGTGGCGATGAACTCGCCGCCGACGGTGGCGGCCAGGCCCACCCGGTCGACGTAGTCGTGGTGCGTGAAGCGGTGCACGTCGCGGTCGGACAGCCGCGGGTAGGGGGCGAAGAACCGGTAGTACTTCGACTCGTCCGACACCTTCTCGTAGAAGCCGACCAGCCGGCCGGCGTCGTCCGGGCCGATCGGCCGGATGTGGGCGGTGCCGCCGTCGCGCAGCACGACGTCCGCCTCCCAGTGCACGGGGTACGGCTGCGGCTGCTGCTCCGTCATGGCCCCAGCGTAAGCGGGCGTGGCCTGCTCGCGCGGCCGACGCGTTGGAGGCAGGCTGGGGGCAGCGCACGGCCGGTCCCGGCCACCGCCCGGAACATGTTTAACTGGTCTAGACAACTTCGTACCACTGTCACTGATCCGAAGGGCAACACCATGGTTGAGCGCCGCGTCAACGTCGGCTGGGCGGAGGGCCTCCACGCCCGCCCGGCGTCCCTCTTCGTCCGCGCGGCGACGGCCGCCGGCGTCCCGGTGACCATCGCCAAGGCGTCGGACGGCAACCCGGTGAACGCGGCGTCCATGCTGGCGGTCCTGGGCCTCGGCGCCCAGGGCGGCGAGGAGATCGTGCTGGCCTCCAACGCCGAGGGCGCGGAGATCGCCCTGGACCGGCTGGCCAAGCTGGTCGCCGAGGGCCTGGACGAGCTGCCCGAGACCGTCTGACGGATTCCCGCACCCCGGGGACCGGAGCGACCGGGAATTCCGAGCGGCCCGGCCGGGCGGCCCGGCGAGGCGGCCCCGCGGAAATGGGCAGCGGAATTCAGCGGGGCCGGAACATCCCCCACGGATGATCCGGTCCCGCTCTTTCACGAATACGGGACTTCATACCGGAACTCCGGCGGACCACTGTTTCCGGTATCCCGTGTTCTTGTATACGACGCGCGTGTTAAGCGCGGCGCCGTACCGCGTTGACGGGAGGTTTCAGGATCCTCACCGCCGACGCCCGCTCGACATGGACGGCGGCCAGCCGGCGGGCCCGTTCCGCGTCCCCGCGGCCCACCGCGTCCACGATCGCCGCGTGCTCCTCCCACGCCTCGCGCACCCGCACCGCGGAGCCGTCCCCGTAGACCCAGGCGATCTTGTGCCGCAGCTGGGTGAGCAGCGCGGTCAGCGTCGGGCTGCCGGACGCCTGGGCGAGCGTCTCGTGGAACCAGCCGCTCAGCGAGGCCAGGTCGGCGGACTGCCCCTGCACCGCGCGTTCCTGGCCGAGCCGGACCAGCCCGCGCAGCACCTTGAGATGGGCCTCGGTGCGGCGCTGGGCGGCGCGGGCGGCACCGAGCGGCTCCAGCAGACCGCGCATCTCCAGCAGGTCGGCGGCCTCCCGCTCGGTCGGCTCCGCGACCGACGCGCCCGCGTGCCTGCGGGTGCGGACGAACCCCTCGGACTCCAGGGTGCGCAGCGCCTCGCGCACCGGCACGCGCGAGACGCCGTAGCGCTGCGCGAGCAGTTCCTCGGTCAGCCGGCTGCCGGGCGGGAAGAATCCCGCGACGATGTCGTCGCGGATCGCCGTGCACACCACCTGGGCGGAAATACGCCGCCCGGTGCCGTCCGCCCCGTTCACGTCCGAATCCGCATCGCAGAACTCCGTTCCCTCCCCCGTATTGTGCCCGCGACTCTATTCCAGGGCGCACGGAAAAGGAAAAAGTGGTGACGCATTCTCGATTTTATTGCGGACAGGGCGGCACGTTCCGGGCGGGCGGGGCGGCCGGACGCGGCGATCCAGGGGCGGCGATCCGGCGGCGGCAATCCGGGGGCGGCGGAAGCCTCCGCGGCGGTCCGGGACGCACGAAGGCCCCGGCTGGCAGAACCGGGGCCTTCGTGGCGGGCCCGACCGGTGGGCGGCCGGGCCGTTCGGGGTGCCTGACGCGGGGCGTCAGACGGTCACGCCGTGCTTGGCGAGGTAGGCGATCGGGTCGACGTCCGAGCCGTAGTCCGGGGTGGTGCGCACCTCGAAGTGCAGGTGCGGGCCGGTGACGTTGCCGGTGGCGCCGGAGATGCCGATCTCCTGGCCCTCGGTGACGGTCTGGCCGGCCGACACCAGCGGCTGCGTCAGGTGGCCGTACAGGGTGTACATGCCGTCGGCGTGCTTGATGATCACGTCGTTGCCGTACGCACCGTCCGCGCCCGCCGAGACGACCACGCCCGCGGCCACCGAATGCACCGGGGTGCCGGAGTCCACCAGGAAGTCCACGCCGGTGTGGTAACCGCTGGACCAGTTGGAGCCGGCCTGGTGGTACGGGGTGCCGATGGACGCGTCGACCGGCTTGGTCCAGCCGGAGTCGGCGGCGGCCGTCGTCGCGGCGGCCGTCGGCTGCACGGTGGCGCTGACCGTGCCGGCCTTCGCGGCCTGTGCGGCGGCTGCCTTGGCCGCGGCCGCCTTGGCAGCGGCGGCCTCGGCAGCGGCCTTCGCCTTCGCCTGCGCGGCTGCCCTGGCCTTCGCCTTGGCCGCCGCGGCCGCCTTGGCCTTCGCTTCCGCAGCCGCCTTGACCTTGGCCGCGGCTTCGGCCTCGGCGCGGGCCTGCCGCGCCTGTTCCTGGGCGGTGTTGGCCACGGTGCGCTGCACGTCGGCCTGGGCGGAGAAGCTGTTCGCCAGGGAGCCGGTGACCGACGTGGCCTGGGACAGCACGTTCTTCTTGGCCGCGGCGGCGACCGGGCGCGGGTGGTGGTCGGGGGCGGCCAGCGCGGTGGCGCCGAACGCTCCGGCGCCGGCGATCACGGCGACGCCGGTCAGGGTTGCGGCGGCACGGCCGGGCCGCCGACGCCGGTGCTTCCCGCGCAGGGCGGGGCGAACGCGGAACGCCATGGAGGCGTCGCTCCTTTCCTTCCTTCTCGCCTACCGGGTTAGCTGACGGGTTCGGAGCAGGAAGGTCTCCTACGGGCGCCCCTGGGCCGGTGACGGCGAAGGCTCCCGATTCACCCCGGGGGAACTCCCTCGGGACCGCGCGGCGGCGGAGGAGGGTTGGGTCCCCGGCTCCCCTGGACGGGGACTCGGCGATGTGCGGATGTGCGCCCGGCACGGCCGGGCGATGCCCGTCCCGGCAGGGGCGGGGAGCGTTGACGCTATCCGGGCGGTCCGGCGAACACCAAGCAGATCAGTCGATATGTAGCGCACGCCACACACGTCCGCGAGCCGCTCAATTCGGGCACAACAGGACAGACAACCCAAGGGACTTCACGTCCCGGACGCGGGGACCGAAAACGCACGGACCCGGCACACGGACCCACGCCACACGGAACCCCGGCGCCGCGCGGGGCGGCACCGGGGTTCCGTGGGGGACGACGCGACGAGGGCGTCAGGACACGACGGTCACCGGGCCGATGCCCAGCTCCCGCACCGGCTCGGCGATCTGCGCGGCGTCGCCGACGAGGATCACCACCATGCGGTCCAGCGGGAAGGCGTTGACCACGGCGGCCGTCGCCTCGACGGTGCCGGTCGCGGCCAGCCGCGCGTACAGCCGCGCCTGGAAGTCGTCCGGCAGTTGCTGCTCGACCTGGTCGGCCAGGGTGCCGGCGACCGCGGCGGCGGTCTCGTAGCGCAGCGGGGCCACGCCGACCAGGTTCTGCACGGCGACGTCACGCTCGTCGTCGGTGAGCCCGCCCTCGGCGAGGGTGCGGATCACCTTCCAGGCGTCGGCCAGCGCCGGGCCGGTCACCTCGGTGGCCACCGAACCGCTGATGGCCAGCAGCGCGGCGCCGGTGCCGTCGGCGGACGACAGCAGCACCTGCCCGAAAGCCCGCACGCCGTAGGTGTAGCCCTTCTCCTCGCGCAGCACCCGGTCCAGCCGGGAGGTCAGCGTGCCGCCCAGGCAGTACGTGCCGAGCACCTGCGCCGCCCACACCGGGTCCTGCTTGTCCGGGCCGGTACGGCCGACCAGCACCTGCGTCTGCACCGAACCGGGCCGGTCGACGATCACCACCCGCGCGCTGTCGTTCGAGGTGATCGCGGGGCGCGGCCGCGGCTGCCCGGCGCCACCCGTCCACTGGCCGAGAGTGGAGTCGAGCAGCGCGGGCAGGTCGATGTCGGTCAGGTCGCCGACGACCACCGCGGTGGCGGTGGACGGGCGCACGTGCGCGTCGTAGAAGGCGCGCACCGCGGGGACGTCGATGGCCCGCACCGTCTCCTCGGTGCCCTGCCGCGGCCGCGAGCAGCGCAGCTCGGCCGGGAACAGCTCCTTGGACAGGGCCATGGCCGCGCGGCGGGCCGGGTTCGCCAGCTCGTGCGGGATCTCGTCGAGCCGGTTGGCGACCAGGCGCTTGACCTCGTCCTCGGGGAACGCCGGGCTGCGCAGCGCCTCGGCGAGCAGGGCCAGCGCGCGGTCCAGCCGGCGCGCGGGCACCTCCAGGGAGACCCGTACACCGGGGTGGTCGGCGTGGGCGTCCATGGTGGCGCCGCACCGCTCCAGTTCCGCCGCGAACTCCTCCGCGGTGTGCTGGTCGGTGCCCTCGGACAGGGCCCTGGCCATGATGGTGCCGACCCCGTCGAGGCCGGCGGGCTCGGCGTCCAGCGGCGCGTCCAGCATCACCTCGACCGCGATCACCTGCTGGCCGGGACGGTGGCTGGTGAGCAGGGTCAGACCGTTCCCCAGCGCGCCGCGCTCGGGCGCCGGGAACGCCCACGGCTTGGGCTCCCCCGCGGCAGGCTGCGGATGGAACATCATGACGGCAGCACTCTCGCTCACAGCGATTCTCCGTTCGCTTCTCCGCCCGCTCGGCGCACCCGCGGGAGTGTCGTCGTCATCCGCGTGCCGGCGGCCTCGCGTGCGTCGCTCACAGCTCGCCCTCCTTGCTCTCAGCGCCCGAGTTGCCCGCCTCGCCCGCCTCGACGATGGCCTGCTCCTCGATGTCCGGCTCCTCGCCGTCCTGTTCCTCGGTCTCGGCCGGGCCGCCGGTGGGCTCGTAGACCAGCACCGCGCGGTTGTCGGGCCGCAGGCGCGCCGCGGCGACCGCCTTGACCTCATCGGGGGTGATCGCCAGGACCCGGTCGACCGCGGTCAGCGCCAGCTGCGGGTCGCCGAACAGCACCGCGAACCGGCACAGTTCGTCGGCCCGCCCGCCGACCGTCGCCAGCCGGTCCAGCCACTCCCGCTCCAGCTGGGCCTGCGCCCGCTCCATCTCCTCGGCGGTCGGCCCCTGCTCGGCGAACCGGGCCAGCTCCTCGTCCACCGCCGCCTCGATGACCGGCAGTTCGACGCCGCTGGACGCCTTGATGTCCAGCCAGCCCAGCGAGGGCGCGCCGGCCAGCCGCAGCAGCCCGAAGCCGGCGGTCACCGCGGTGCGGTCGCGCCGCACCAGGCGGTTGTGCAGCCGGGACGACTCGCCGCCGCCCAGCACCGTCAGCGCCAGGTCCGCGGCGTCACCCTCCCGGGTGCCGTCCGCGGGCAGCCGGTACGCGGCCATCAGCGCGCGCGACGGGACGTCCTCCTCGACGACCTCGCGCAGCTGCGCGCCCATGACGTCGGGGAGGGAGCCGTCCCGCGGCTCCGGCTTGCCGTCGTGCGCCGGGATGCTGCCGAAGTACTTCTCGATCCAGCCGAGCGTCTGCGCCGGGTCGATGTCGCCGACGACCGACAGCACCGCGTTGCCCGGCGCGTAGTACGTGCGGAAGAACGCCCGGGCGTCCTCCAGCGAGGCCGCGTCCAGGTCGGCCATCGAGCCGATCGGGGTGTGGTGGTACGGGTGCGGCTCGGGGTACGCCATCGCGGTCAGCCGCTCGAAGGCGGTGCCGTAGGGGACGTTGTCGTAGCGCTGGCGGCGCTCGTTCTTCACCACGTCCCGCTGGTTGT
>Ga0131853_10015552_pt1 | contig 13911 bp, 13 predicted proteins | sample TergutLab28metaG_FD_92764 | JGI IMG/M metagenome (GOLD analysis project Ga0131853, IMG submission 92764) | Labiotermes labralis P1 segment gut microbial communities from Petit-Saut dam, French Guiana - Lab288 P1 (version 2) (version 2) | ecosystem: Host-associated > Arthropoda: Insects >... | reverse complement strand
TGATAGTGGTAATGGTGCTAGTTACGGTGAGGATGTTATCGGTGCTGGTAGTGCTGGTAGCTCTGCCCGTACTAAAGGTGTTCTTGAAGCTCAAAAGACACTAGGACTAGCCCACAAGTACATGGAAACCCTTGGCAAAGAGTTTGATAGCCTTAGCAGAATTAGGTTATCCGACAACAAGGTTATGGAATTTATCAACGAACTAATACAGCTTTCTGCTGACGCTTCTGATGTCCAGCGCAAAAACACAGAACAGCTCCGTGATGATGTTAAGATTCGTTACTTTGAAGCTCCAGACCTAAAGGCACTTGGCAAGAATGGGTATCGGTTTATTAATGCTATTTCTGACCATGCTACTCATGTTAAGCCGCTTCGGGAGACATCTACCTACAGAGAAAATCTATTTCTCAAAACTCTTGAAGGGCATCCCATGATAGATAAAGCCTATGCAATGATAAAAGCCGCTTGATGTGCCACATGGCACATCGGCGGTGTTTGTTTGTGGTGGCTATATATGGCTTGAGTGAGCTTGCATATGCTTCATGTTGGCTTGTTGATTACTTGAGCTATATATGTTCCGCATAACTCTTTATCAATGAGCCTGCGTCAATTATACGGTACTCGCTATGCGAGTATATCAAGGTTTGGTAAATTTGTCAAGTCCAGAAATTAGAAATGTTCATTTAGAGTGAAATTGAAATGTTCAATCAGAGATATTTGGAGTAAAAAATCTAACAAAAGAAAGAAGGTGCATATTATGGCCAATGTATTGGTCTACACAGAAAACATATCACATCAAGAGTGGCTGGAATACCGCAACCTTGGTATAGGTGGCTCTGATGCTTCCGTGGTCTGTGGTATCAACAAATGGAAATCCCCCATTGAATTGTACATGGAAAAGCTCGGTATGTTACCGCCATCAGAAGCAGGTGAAGCGGCATATTGGGGTAACAGGTTAGAAGATTTGGTAAAAGAGGAATTTACTCTTAGGACTGGCATAGAGGTTGTTCCTGTTAATGCTATTCTCCAACATGAGGACTATCCCTTTATGCTTGCTAATCTGGATGGTGTATGTGAGCATCCAGAGTATGGTACGGTTGTGTTTGAAGCTAAGACTGCGGGGCAGTATATGGCTTCGGAATGGGGTGATGATAAGATTCCAGATGTCTATATGCTCCAGCTCCAACATTACATGTGCGTAACCGGATTAAAAGGCGCATACATAGCAGTCCTTATCGGCGGTAATGACTTTAGATGGCAGTTTGTACATAGGGATGATGAGCTAATATCAATGCTTATAGAGCTGGAATCAGAATTTTGGGATAGAGTGCAGTCTAACATACCGCCGGAGCTAGATGGCTCTGATGCTTCTGCAAAGTTTATCAAAGAGCATTTTCCTGATAGCGTACCTGAATCTATAGTAACCCTGCCTGATGAAGCTGAATATCTCGTAGAGCAGTATAACTATGCTGTACATGAGATAGATAGGTTTACAGAAAGCAAGCAAGATGCAGAAAATAAACTAAAGCAGATGCTTGGTGATAATGAGGTTGGGATTGTTGTTGGGGTTGGTTCTTTGGTTGGGCCAGATGGTTCATTAGTTGGGGTCGATATTTCATCTGTTGGCTCTGACGGCTCATTAGTTAGTCCATCCTATGATGTTGACGGTTCATTAGTTGGTTCATTTAGTTATGATAATAGCCACAAGACTATTGTGACTTGGAAATCCTTCACCCAAGAACGCCTTGACACCAAAGCCATCAAATCAGACCATCCAAGCCTTTGCGAAAGATATACCAACACAAAAACATGCAGGCGGTTTTCTGTGAAGTCTGCAAATAATGATTATATGTCAAATCAAGAGAATGGAGATGATTTATTATGAGTGTAATGGCGTTGAAGAATCGGTTGGGTAATAGGGTTCAGGGTATGCAGGGTAATTCCCTGCCTGCAAGTATCCGCAATCACACCCTTAACCAAAACTTATCTAATCCAACCGCTGATAGCACAAGTGTCGTCATTAATGTGCCGCCTATTGACATTGTTGCGCCGCCGGATGTGGATTTTGTAAATCCGACAGATGGTGTTGCGGTCGTGGATGGAACTATAGTAAATGGTAGCAATGTTGCGGTTGTAGATGAAGCCACAATTAAGGACGGGAGCATATCTGGAGTTATCGAATCTGAAACAAGGACGGCAGCAATTGAATCCATTTCAAAAGTGTCAGCTATCCAATCTACTCCAGAAGTAGCAACAATTAAATCCACTCCAGAAGCAACAACAATTGATTCCAACTACCTAGCCCTAACCACAAACACAATCGACATCATAAACGAGAACTTGAAGAACCAATCCCTATCATACCAACTCTTTGATATCGTCAAAGCTCCTACCGGTGGAGCTACGGTATTTACAATCCCCGGTCTTACTGGTGATGAGATAGCTAAAGAGTTGACAGGGATTATATTGGACTACACAACCCCAAGAGCGTATTGGGAGACACCAGAGCCAGTTGAAGGTACGCCGCCTACTTGTTATAGTCCAGATAGCATTGTGTCTGTTGATGGCAAGGCTTGTAGCACTTGCCTATTCAATACATTTGGGTCAAAGGGTATAGGCATGAGTGGCAATGGGTCTATAGTTAGTAATAGTGGCAATGGGTCTATAGGTGGTAGCAATGCCAATAATAATGGTATCGTCAATGGTGGTGCTAATGGTAATGGTATCGTCAATGTCGGCGGTGCTGGCAATAGTAGCAGTATCAGCAATGCCAAGGCTTGCAAAGAATCCATCCAAGCACTCCTATTACTCCCCGACAGCATAATCCCCATAATAATCCGCATCCCTGTAACCAGCAAAGTCATATTCCAAAAATATATGACAAGGCTGGTTAGCCATATGATACCCTTAAACGGCGTTGTTACAAAGATAACTCTTGAAAAAGCAACCTCGAACGGCGGACAACCCTATGCCAAGTTCAACTTTGAAGCAGTTGAGGTATTGACACCAGAGGAAGCTGCATATGTTCGGGGTTATGGTCAGAGGTTTTCGGAGATGCTTGGTGCCGGATATGATGTGCATGAGGGTTATGATGATGGTGACAATGGTATTGGTAATGATAATGGCAATAGTATACATGAAGCCCATAACGCCAATGCCCATAACGCCAATGCCCATAATGTAAATAACAACAGCAATGTCGGTAATGTACATAATGGCGGTGTCCATGAAATCGGAAATGGGGTGATGTAATGGCTAATACAGCTATAATATTGGGTGCAGTCGGTGCTATTATCGTGGCACTTGCTAAAATATTGACGGTAATTTCTACTGCTAGTCGTAAGTTGGTGAAGCAGTAGCCTCGCCATCATATATCTTTAGCCATATATAGTTGCGTCACATATCTTTGCTTCACATATCTTTACTGCACCAAATAGCATACAGCACATTTATTGGCGGCAATCTTGTAATTCATAGTCAGTATGACTTGCCTGTAATATAGGTCAAAATAATAGGAACTAGGAACCTCGGTCATTGTTGTATTAACATCAACTTTGGCCGGGGCTTTCTATGCTCCTATATTCGCGGGGAACATACAAGAACATAGAAAAGAGGTGTACTATGAAGCAAGTTAGCAATATCAAGAAATTCCCAATCGAAATCACAGAAACCCTATCCAGAATCATCCGCATGGAAGCATCTACATCCGATGAAGCGGTTGATAAGGTTAAGACACTTTATCGTAAGGGGCTGGTTGTTCTGGATAGTGGGGATTATGTGGATACGGAGTTTATAGCCAAGGGCAATAAAATCTCCAAAGAAGATAGGCAAAATCACCTTATCACCATAAAAAACCTATGTAATTCATTATCGCTGGAAATTGAAAAGAACTTAAACGTACCAGATTCTACCAATCTCCTTGCGTCAATTAAGGATTTGATGATTAGTTGTAGGGAGTATACCGAAGTTGACATCAAGACCTAACATTCTTCGTCATCCCCATCTTCTTACATAATTTCACATATTCAATCATAAACTCCAATTCTTCATCAGAACAGCGTGACAGAATCGTCATAAGTGTCTCTATCTTGGGTGATGGCTCACCAGATGAAGTATTTTCTAAGAGTAGCGAATCTGTCGTAACACCTAACACTTTAGACAGCTTTACAATAGTTTCAATACTGAAACCGGATGTGCCACGCTCTGCCACACCCAGAAATGAATCTGAAATATCAGCAAGTTCAGCTAATTGCTCTATAGTCAAGCCTTTATTAAGTCTAGCATTGCGTACATTTTCACCAACATATCTAAAGTTTATATTCATCTTCACATTACCCCCATAAATAACTAATAGATTCTGTTCCAAAACCTTGATGAATCAATTTCAGAGCAGGTCTATATAAGCCTAAAACATAGGGCATAAATTTAACAGGGTATATTAGAATTGATTGCAATAATGCTATTGCAATTGTTAGAGGTATGCTATATAATGGACTTTGAACCATCAGTTCATTGATAGAAAGAAAAAATAATGAAGGATTACATGGAAGGGGTGGATATGTTTTAAACAAAGTAGGCCATATGCCAAAATTCCAAAGCTAAAACAAAAACTTTTATGAAAGCGAGGTCTTTAAATGAAACAACCAACCAAAAGAATCCTATCAACAATTATAGCCATGATAATGGTTATAACAATCGCTCCTGTTAGCACAGTATTTGATAGCGGGAGCATACTACTAGCCAACAGCGGAATCAACGTCACCATCAACGAAGAACACGTAATCTTCGCAGACCAAGAACCAGTAATCATTGATGGACGCACACTTGTACCTGTGCGTGGTGTATTTGAGATGTTGGGTTTTGATGTAAGTTGGGATGGCAATACCCAAACTGCTATCATGATTAGTGTTGATTACGAAGTCAGAATCACTATTGGTAGCTATGTGTTTACCAGTAATGGTGAAGAGTTCATGTTAGATGTTCCAGCCCAGATAATTAACAGCCGTACAATGGTACCAATTAGATTACCGTTGGAATCTGTAGGTATTGAGGTTGACTGGGATGATGATACCATGACAGTTATAGTCTATACCCCAGAATTTATAGCTGAAAGAGCGGCGCAAGCAGAAGCGGAGCGTTTAGCGACAGAAGCAGAAGCTGCTCGTCTGGCAGCAGAAGCAGAAGCTGATAGATTAGCACAAGAAGAAGCTGATAGAATTGCAGCAGAGGCAGCAGCAGAACAAGAACGTCGTGATAGACAAAGAGCTGAAAGAGAAGCGAGGGAAGCATATTGGGCATCACGTCCGGTTGTAGAAGAACGTGATAGTGGTAGCGGCGATAGTGGACAGGGAGATTCTTGGGCAAGTGATACCCAAACCCAAGAACCCGATAGGGATAATGCCGCTCAAAATCAGCTTAATCAATTCTTGGCTAACTTTGACCTAAACCAAATAGAGCAAATACTTGGAACTACTTTTACGGTGAACCCACATCAAAATGTTCGTATCTCTAGTGGAGGAATGATACAATTATCCCATCATCTAAACTTACATGGGCCTTTGAATCTGAATTTACCAGAAAATAGCTTTACAGATTGGCTGGCAACCGGAGTAGAGTTCAGTTCTACAGGAGATATAACATTATGGCTATTCGGTGATGCACCTCATTTGCTTATAGATATTGGTTCTGGAAGTGATATCGTCCCTCCCGGTTATGGTATATTTGGAGAGAATGATGAGTATCGAGAAACTACCAGATTCTTTGAATTTATTCCGTTGAATTAACCCCAACACCATCAAGCCAAAAACAAACAAGAAATATTAGAATCGTGCGGTTTACGGCACTATACATAGCAGATGTGACAACAAGGGCGGTTAGCATTGCCGTCCTTGTTGTTTTTATTATGGACAAGTAATGACAATTAAGGGATTATATTGTCATTACGACAATCAAAAACAGCTTGGGAAACAGTTGAAACGAAAAAAGTTAAAACGACTGCTTTCCGGCCTCATTACTCGTTCTATAATTAAAGTTTCAAAATCTAAAATACTGGAGTGTGAAAAATGGACATCTTATCATTTGAAAAAATGGAATTGCAACCCAATATTCCTGAAAACTCTAGGCTTTACATAGGGAACAGGATTGCAGCTAAAATACTTATAAATGGCCTTCCATATGTTGAAGTTATGGAGCCGCTCTTTGATGAAGCAGCAAAGCAAGCAGGCTATTTAAATGACGCAAATCGATACATCTATCTATTTGCAAGCGAGCTTTACGATGCCTTAATTTGCCTTTCCGATAATAAATTGGATGATGGCAATAATGTTGTAGAATTAGTGCTTCGTTTGGGTGTATTTGATGCTGCTGCTCCGGCATGTATAAGAGTTGAATACACAGAAAATTATGTATCATGGGCTTGCTGCTGTGCGTACAACTACGTGTTTTCGGACAAAGAACTTCCTGTATTTAAGTTTAAGAACAGTCAGTACAAAGAGGCTTTGGAGCAATTGAAGGTTTTGAAGGATATGGACTTGGATGTGATCTATAAAAGTTTTTCCTCAATAAAACATTTGAGCAATGATGATAAAATTGCCATAATGAATATTAAGCAAATGTTGATTGATGCCGACTATTTTAGTCCAAATCCACATGCCTGCCCAGATAAATATGAATCATATGCACTCGAATTGTTCCATCTTCAAAAGGAATGTGAGGGCGACGATAAGAAAGCCGATGAAATTCTGGAGAAATGGATTGATGGCAAATGGTTTAAAAACAATGATTGTTTATGATTAAAGTAACAAATGATTGCTTCTTTCTTGTGATGCTGGTACGCCAATGGTGTTTGCGAGGTATTAAGAGAAATTAAGATGCAAAACAACCAAGCCAAAAGACTGCTTACCAAACGGCGGCAGTCTTTTTTGTTTGAATATGACCATAGCCTAACACAGAGGAAGCACAAACCCCTCTAAGTCATAGCCATATACCACCATATCTTATCAACAAATATTTTCGGAATATATGCTACAAAATCTTTTGGAAAGAGTGCTAAAAGTCATTTGGGATATACAGGGATATCTTGGAATTTATCTTGATTAAATATTTAAAGAATAACTTCTTTTATTCATATAGTTATTATCAACTATCATGTTTACAGTTATTGATATCTTGCTATCCATATAGTCCATATTTATATATTCCATATCCATCCATATTCATATAGTATTATAATCATTGATAACTATTTGCTTTCTATTTCTTACCATCCATATACTCCATACCCGCCTATCATTCTCATAATCTATCATTGTAATCTATCACTATAATCTATCACTATAATCTATATTTTTTAATTTTCATATATAACTATATTAATAAAAAATATGATACATATATAATTCTACTGGTATACATCAATATCATCTATTCATCTATATATCTCTATTCAATTACATCAATAACCATAGAAATATACAAGAAATAATTACAATATATATCGGAGGTAAGATTATGATTTTCGCACCGCACACTCTGGAGCTAACACTCAATTGCAGCTCTGAAAAATTCGGAAAATTGAGAAATGCCGCATACGAAAACGCAAAAGGCAAACACAAAATGTTCATGGATGGTAAAAAGGTTGTTGATAGAGCTATGGCAAAAGAGGGAGTTAAAATTGAATATCATGATGATGTATACAAGAAGATAATCAAATTTATTGTCAATCCAACAACGCTACTGGGCGGCAATGATGTAAAGAAACTGTGGAGACCAAATGATGATAATACATCCAAGATGGTAAAGAAACTGGAAAACTCTATAGCTGACTATTTCAACTCCAAGGATGACTATTTCAGCCCTAAGTACAAACTTAACGATTTTCGACTGACCCGTATTGACTTTACTGTCAACGTCAATGTAGGTGACAACAAGACCGTAGCCGCATATATAAAAGTGTTGCGTAATATTGGTAAAGTAAAAGGCTTTGCACCTAAATACAGCAAGACTGATGAACGCATAGACCCGGAGCGTAGCTTTGACCTAAAAGGCAACTCCAATGACCACGAATTTGCCGCATATGATAAACAAGCACAATCTGACAAAAAAGAAGCCAAAGGAATTTTGCGTATCGAAGTGCGCTTAATGAAGCCTAAAGCAATTGCTAATTATGTTGATGATTCCCTCAGCACCAAAAAGAAGCTAAGATTCTTATCAGCTAACAGCAAAGAGATATTCCTAATTACTTTCCGGCGTATTGTTCCCCAGGGTGACTATTACACCAAGAAGGGAGCAGAGAATATAATTATTGAGCAGGTCACAGCTAAGAAGCACAGGGAGAAGATGTTGAAGCTGTTGAACCTTATCCCGAAGAAGAAGAGTCTGTATCTGGCCCAGAAGGAGATGAAGGATAGGGGTGTTGAGAAGGTGATGGCGCAGTTTGCTGAAATAAATTTGTCGCCTGTTGTTATTTCAAAGCGGGGTGGGGTTAGGTTTTTGAAGTCTTTGTATTGCTGCATAACATAGTGGATAACTTTGAAATCGAACGAGTAAACCCCTATAAAGCCTATTAGCCGTATCCATCAGGCACCTTTGCGGTGCTTGGTGGGTTTTGTTTTGGCTGCTTTAACTTTGAGCTTCTCCTCCTCGGCTAGAGTTGCGAAAACGCCACAGAAATCACGGCGATAAAGTAGTATGTGCTACTGCTTCACTCGGAATCTGATGATGCAACGACTGGTATTGAGCCAGTGTTATATAGCAAGCGTTTTCCTGGATTAACTTTACTATATATTTCAAGTACATTACGACCATCATTGAACATAGATTTGAGAAATATCTTTTGAAAGTCTGACAAATCTTCCTCTCTAGCTATTTTCAAATCGTTCATGCTGGAGTATTCCTCACTATAAAAAGTCTGCAAACTATTGTAGCTGTGTATGGCTTCAGTAAACTCCATGATTTGTCCATAGATACATTCATTTTGCAAATGGATAAAATGGGGGAGCAATTTTATCCTCATTGTCTCAACAAACTCACTTATGTCACTAGAAGCTCCTATCTCATCTCGGCTCATGAAATGTGCGACCTTGAATATGCTAATAGCCCTGTTGAAAACATCAATAATTTGCTCGTCTGATGCAATGGTGAAAGTTTCGCTGCTCGGCCTTGCGTCGCAGTCCATTTCATCTTTACTGTCTACGTCAAGGACTTCATCGCTATTAGCTAGATATAACAACCTAAATACATAACTTTCATAACTAAGATATTTTAAATTCCTAATTGCATCTCCAATTCCCGCAGCTTCAGCAGCTATTTTTATTTTATCCAAGAGTTTACCTTCATCCATTCCGTAAGCAAGGCTATTTTTCTCCGTTGGGTCAAGGTAAGGCTTATATACTCGCATTGCATCTATACTAGATTTTATATTTATTTCATTTATTGTGCGAGAAATAGTGCTTTCGCTAACCCCTAGGTCTTGTGCAAGACGACTATTGGTTATCGTCCAAAGGTTTTTCAAAAGAACTAAAATGCGCCCCATCGTAATTTTCATTTCAATCCCCCGATTCCAACTTAAAAAATTGCATTTATTGCATTTATTGCACTTATTGCAGACTCCAACACCAAGGCACTAATTTGGTATATAATACCACGTACTGGCTCGACAAAACCAATTATTCTCATTTTATCACATTAGCTATGTCGATTCAATAGGGGATTGGTCAGGTCGGTCATGAACTCGAATATTTCATTACAAAACAGCGCAGCAATCTCAGCAGCGCAGAAGGGGTGTTACATAATGAAAAACAAGAAAGCAGCTGCCATTGTTACTGAAATCCCAGAGCATTTGGTTGGAGAGGTTGTGTCACGTCCGAGTACAATTGGCAGTCTCTACAGTTCGTTTCTCGAAAAAGAAGAGCGACTAAAAGCTGAAAAAAAGGAAAGAAAGGACAAAGGAGAAGAAAAGAAAAAGCGTCACAAAAGTAAAACTGAACTTGAGTTAGACCTGTATGACGAGCATTTCGACAACTATGGCGTAATTGATTCTGGTAAGTTTGACCCATTTTTACGACAGCAAAGTCGCTTTCGTGAGGGCAATGTCATCCCAGAAAAATTAGAGTTGGGCTTGTATGATGAATCTGGTTTTTTCTTCGGAATGAAGAATGAGCGAAATGTCTATATTGGCAAACCAGCACACGAAGATGGTCACATACAAGTTTTTGGTATGCCTAGTAGTGGTAAGACAAACGCAATTGTGGTACCTACAATGACAACATGGAAAGGAGTCAATATCATTGTCGATGTAAAAGGTGACTTGAAGGGGTATTGGTTTCAGCTAGTAAGTCATACTGGGAAAAAGCTCAAAATATTTAGCCCAGGTGCTGTTAAAGGTGCCAGCTGTGGTTATGACCCTTTTGCACTTTTTCGTCATGATGGCCCTGAAAACTTAGTTGGCAATGCAAGAGATTTGGCATTGGCTCTTATGCCTTTGTTGGAATCAATTAAAGACCCAGTGTGGATTAAGGCAGCACAAAATTTTTTGACAGGAGCTTTTATCTACTATTTCGACGCTGGATTATCTTTTGCTGAAACAATGGCTGCAATACAAATTAAATCTGTCACGGAAATCATGGAGGATATAAGGGATGATGCTTATGATGTTAGTGAAGATGCCGCCTTTGCCGCCAAAACGTGCATGAGCAAACTGAAAGATGTGCAAGACAAGGTGGTAGGCAACATTGGTATGGAACTAAGTGACTTAGCAAACTTAATAACCGACCCTGCTATCGTTAGCTCTTTCCACGAAGATGAGCTGTGCGGTCATTTGGACTGGTTAGAGCTGCGTACCGCAACTGAGCCGTTTGATGTTATTCTGGAATTTCCGGAAGCTCATTTGGAACAGTGGAAACCTTTAATGATGCTGATGATTAACCAGCTCATCAAGGCACTAGAGCGGCGACCACAGCGAACATACGAACCGGAAGATGAATTACCCCCGGTGCTGGTGATGTTGGATGAATTTCCGAGGCTTGGCAAGGTTTCCGCTATTAAAAATGGGCTAGCCACGTTGAGGAGCAGAGGTGTAACTATCGCACTCTTTGCCCAAAGTTTGGCCCAGATTGAAGAAATATATGGCAATGTAGGAGCCAGGGTAATTGCCGATACATGTGCCTATAAAGTCGTGCTAAACTTAGCAGACCCTGTAAGCCAAGAAAACGTGTCAAGGCAGATAGGTACCATCGAATCTACACAAAGAGGTGCCAACGTGACCCACGATACAGCTACTGGTAGGCCTGTAAGCTATGGCAGAAACATTGGCGAAACTCGAGAACCTATCATTTATCCGCATGAGTTTCTGACACAAAAAGATGTGGTTGTAATAAATCCACACAATGGATTTTGCCGTGTAAACAAGATTTTGTTTGTCGATCATATAAAAATGTTTATGCGACCGCAGACATCAAAAATGCAAGAACTATCCAAGCCATATGGAGATTCGGTCACAGGGCTTGACATTATCAGAATGGAGGAGGAAGAGCGTGAAAGAAAAAGACAGTCTTTGCAGAAACCTAATAACGCCTGAGCAGCTCAAGAACCGCAAGAGGATGAAGGAGCTGCGGGAGTTGGAAGCCAAACGAAAAGTTGACACCCATCGCAATATCATTATCGGAGAATTGGTTTGTAAGTATTTTCCTGATGTGATGGAGTGCCAACCACAGCGAAGCAAAAAAGATAACGCTGAAATATTTAAGGATTTTGAAAATCTTTTGCGAGTGTTGGCGGCTGATACAGAGCTTTTGGCTCATCTTAAAGATAGGGTTGAAAGCCTACATACAGAAGTATCGTAAATACGTCAACCATAACTAATCCCTGCCTCGGTCAACGGGGCGGGGAAGTTACTAAAACTTTCTCCTGCGCACTTATACATTTACACAAAACATAGTCGCTGGGGTCTATGAAAGGGGGAGCTATTATGGCATCTTACCACCTTAATGTTCAAGTTATTAGCAGAGGAAAAGGTCAGTCAATTACAGCAGCTGTCGCTTACGCAAGTGGTGAGAGGTTACGTGATTACTATGAGGGCAGGATTCATGATAGGTCTTGTCGACAAGATATACTACACAAAGAGATTTTGCTACCACAAAATGCCCCATCTGAATTTTTAGATAGGCAGACATTGGTTCGAGAGCTTGATGCTTCTGAAAGATACAATAATTCACAGATGGCACGTAGTATAAAGATAGCCTTGCCAAACGAGTTGTCGCTTGACGAAAATATAGCTTTGACCAAAGAGTTTGTTGCCGAGAGCTTTATCAATATCGGGTTGTGCGCCGACATTGCTTTTCATGAGGGGTCGCTCGACAAAAGTAGGAAGCCGGCCAGCATCGAAGCGGTGCATGAACGGCAAAACAATCCACATGCTCACATTATTGTGCCTTTCCGTGAAGTTGACATAAACGGATTCCACAAAACCAAAACGAAGGGGCGTTATATGAATCGCCCACGCTATTTAAATATATGGCGTAAGCTATGGGCAAGGCTGCAAAACAGAGAGTTTGAAAGGCGGGGCTTGGATGTACGAGTTTCTCATGAAAGCCTAGCAGCTCAAGGCATTATGCGTGAAGCAACCAAACATATCGGTGCTGGTGCAATGGCATTGGAGCTAAACGACATTCGTACTGATATTGGCAATGAGTATCGTGAAACCCTGATTCGCAACAAAGAACGTGAATTAGAGCGTGAGCTTATTAGGGATCGTCAAAGAGAGCGTGAGCGCAACAGGGGGCGGGACAAGGTGCGTGAAAGAGACTTTGAGCGAGGAAGATAAAACAGATACCACGAATTATAGGTATTTTAAGAATTGATAGTGCGGCAGGTCGATTACTGCTTCACTACTGAATTTTTAAGATTTAGGATATGCGAGGTGATTACATATTATGAGTGATTTTCAAACCAGCAATTCAAAAGCTATAACCCTTGACTGCTTTGGGGATTTGTTATCTGCTCAAGATTTATCCACCTTCTTTGGCGTGTCGAAGCAGACCATTTACAAGGAAATTAGAGATGGTAAGTTTGGTGAGCCTATCAAATTTGGGAGGTCGTACAGGATTCCAAAGGTTTATATCCGGCAGAGGTATCTTGTTGGGTATGAGGATGAGGGTTAAGAATGAGAATTAGTGTACAAGGTGGTTTATTTATCGCAATATCTATGTTATAATTAGCTTGTTAGGTATTGCATAGGTATGCCACCTTGTTCCGCTCTATCGCGGAGAGGAGTTTATCTATGACAGGAAGTATATTAACAAAAAATGGAAGAAAGAACTATTATGCCGTCTTGAATGTCTATGGTGAGGATAGTAAACGTAGACGGAAGTGGATTGATACTGGTGTTCCGGTAGCTGGTAATAACAAGAGGTTGGCTAATAAGAGGTTGCAAGAGATTTTGTCGGAATACAGCAATGGCTATGTAGACTTGACCAAGGATGCTAGTTTCATCAACTTTATGGAGCAATGGCTAGAGGTACATAAACTGTCAATAGCCCCAACTACATATGATGGATACAGAATAGCTCTCAATACCCATATCATTCCATACTTCGACAAGAAAAAACTAAGGCTCTCTGATGTGACACCGGCAATTATCCAAGGTTATGTAAATTTCAAGCTGAAAACCCTATCCCCTAACACAGTCCGAAAGCATCTTGCCAACATCTCCAAGTGCCTTGATAGTGCTGTAAAGCAGAACATCATTGCCATTAACCCTGTGAAGCGTATAGAGCTACCTAAGAAGATAAAATATAATGGGGCAAGGCACTATAACGAAAAGCAGATTGAGCAACTTTTGGATTGTTGTAAGGGAGACCCATTGGAAATAGTGATTATTCTAACACTTTTCTATGGCCTTAGGAGAAGTGAGGT
>Ga0131853_10015551_pt1 | contig 13911 bp, 19 predicted proteins | sample TergutLab28metaG_FD_92764 | JGI IMG/M metagenome (GOLD analysis project Ga0131853, IMG submission 92764) | Labiotermes labralis P1 segment gut microbial communities from Petit-Saut dam, French Guiana - Lab288 P1 (version 2) (version 2) | ecosystem: Host-associated > Arthropoda: Insects >... | reverse complement strand
GTCGTTTAACGACTGATTACTAATAACATCAACATCAGTGATATTTATATTGTCGTTGTTGTTAATAATAGGTCGGGATTGCAGTTGGATTTGCGGTCGGGATTGTGGTTGCTCTTGTGGTTGGTATTGCAGTCGTTTAACGTCCGCAAATAAAAAAGGGATAATTTTATATATTGCACATTGATTTCCTTTTCTCTTAATCCACTCAATACGCCCGGCATGTACCAAGACATCTCTTGCTTGTTTTATCGCAGTGCTTTTAAGTCTAGTTTTAACCTCAAGGGTTGATATAGCTACGGTAATCTGGTCTGGGTATCTTGCCTTTCGCCATGTCTCCATAATTGCGAGCCACAGTACGATAGCCGACGCGCCCAAGTTAGGATTAGTTTCAAGCCAATCGAAAAACTGTGCGACTTCCATTTCAAAGTTAGGGTTTTTATAGTTCAATCAATCACCACCGTTGCAGCTATTTAACCGCTAGTCAGATTAAGTGCTTTGTAGGCTGTTTCCGCTACCATTAATCACTCAGAAAGGCTTTAATAGCAAGATAATTAGGGGTTGTATACTACATAATCTTCGCAGTTGAATTATATTTTTATTGGTGCAAAAGTCATAATTCAAACTCTTATTCATTAAAAATAATCCCATATACATGATGCTTTTTACTGAATGTATCACGCCCGATTTGGTGGGCTTCGTCATGATGAATCCGACATAAGCATATTTTACGATGGTCACTATCATCGTAGGTTTCACGGTTACGCCCCATGCCGATTACATCCCAATGGTGGACTTCACCTTTTATACCGCAAATGATGCATTTTTTACGTTTCAGCGAAGAATAGATGGCTGCGTTAATGTCATCTGTGCGGTTGAGCATGGTATCCATCAACGGAATATCCCACTCAAGTGCAAAATCCAGCAGATGGCTTATAAACCTCCGAGCTGTGGTTACACTGCAATCGCTGAAGGAAAAGAAATCTTCCCCAGTTGCACCCATGAAGTGATATTTCATAATATCCTTCAAAGGCTCTGGCATGTATCCCGTATGGGCAGCAATGTCCGCAAGTGTGGCAAAGGATTTCTTGCGTTGCTCTGCGGTTATGCATCGCCCATCGTCTATTCGTATCTCGCCTTTTAAATTTCCGTTGATAGATAGCTTCTTGAAAGTGTCTGTTAGGCTCTCACGAGGAATTAAAACTTTGAGATACGTTCCTTCGGGGGCTTCTCTATCCACTTTCGCAGCTATTTCTCTGTGCATAAGTAAGCCCCCAATCGTTATTTAGTAAAGCAATCCCGCCTCAGAAATAAATTGACTTCTTTGAACCGGCTGAACTTTGCCGTTCCAGCCAGTCATGACATTTGGGCTGCTGATGTTCAAATACTCCCTTGCCCTTGTTATTGCTACATAGAAAAGACGGCGTTCTTCTTCAAGGTCACCACGGTTTGGGAATGTTCCCTGTGCCGCACCGATGATAAAAACCTCGTCAAACTCAAGCCCCTTACTGCCGTGTACCGTCATAAGATAGACTTTGCTGGTATCACGCTCTTTTTCTGGTCGCTCAGCTATGTTACCCATTCGCACCCATTCAAGAAGTGCGGAGGCTGTTTCTGGTTCTCCCAGGTCAATTTGACGTTGATGCCATTTGACTATTTCATACCTTGCACCATGGTCATCTATTTTTAGAGCAGTACAGATACGGTTTGCACCTTCTGACACGTTATCATTTGCATGGAAACGCTCTGATACAAAGTTAAACTGTTCTATAAACGGTGCTGCATCCTTGGTGGCTTCCAATGCCTCAAATAGGGTCATGTTGTCTTGCACTTGTGTCCACTCAGCATCGAGTAGAGCCTTTCCACTTGCCCTTATTTTTGCGATTCTGCGAACTGCGGAATCATCTGATGGGTTTTCTATTGCGGCAATCCATGCGATTAACTCCTTCGCACCTTTGCTTGAAAAAGGGTTGTCTGCGGATGTCAAAGCATCACAGCGGATGGAGTTGGCTATCAGCAGGGTTTTGGCTCGTTCCAATTGCATATTTGTTCTGGCGAGTATTGCTGTGGTTTTAGATGTGCCGAGGCTCTGATTGGCTACCAGCCGAGAGAAAATATCGGCTAACTCAGATTTATCATCGCTCGGTCTGCGGCACTCTACTTTTACGCCTTCCTTTTCAGTAATAAGCCGTTTTTCCGTTTGTCTGTTGTGTTTTATGAGGGCATTGGCAGCGGTGACGATGGGGATTGCAGAGCGATAATTGCGCTCCAGCTTCACCGTGTGCCACTCAGCATTTTCAGCAAGTGATAAAATTATGTTGATGTCTGAACCACGAAATTGGTAAATTGATTGATGGTCATCACCCACCACAAACACGTTTTCTGGATTTATTCCCTGCACGATTGACCATTGCTCGGCATCTGTGTCTTGAAATTCATCCACGAAGATGTGTTTATATTTCTGCTGAAGATAGGTGCGTATATCCTCACGGTTATAAATTGCCTTTTTTACAGTGTTGATTAAGCCGTCAAAATCAAAGGCATTGTTGCGCCTCAGTCGGAACTCGTATTCTTTCACGGCTCGTTCTGCTTGATGACGGTCTGTAGCGGTCATACTATCCGTGCGCCCGGCACGGAAGTCAGATACTCGCTTTGCAGGGATTTTGAATTTAAAACTCTCCAAAACCTCTGCCAGCAGTTCGTCACATTCTGGTTGGTCATATACGGTGAAATTAGGCTCGTACCCAAGTTCAGCGGCAAACGTGCGGATTACATCTACACAGAAAGCATGGAAAGTATTAGAAAACAATTCCTTGCCGTCTGTACCAATTAAACTAATTACACGCTCTTTCATTTCCGCACCTGCGGCTCTAGTAAAAGTGAGAGCCAGCATATTTGAGGGGTGTGTACCCGCCTCGTAAAGACGGGCTACACGCTGAGTTAATACTTGGGTTTTACCTGTGCCAGCACCAGCCAAAGTTAGGATTTTTGGCTGATTACTCATGACAGCTTCATATTGTTCTTGATTTAGCTTTGTGTAGTCAGTCATTTTTTACCGCCTTTTTTGTTTGTTTTTTCGGATTTCATAATGACATTCCATATGAGTTGCTCCTTCCGTTGCCATTCGATACATATCTAAGAATGTCGGATATATCACATTCCAATTCTTTACAAAGTAAGTCTAGGGTTGTGAAGTTTATGCTTGTAGCCCATCCATTGTACAAATCACAAATTGTATTAGGGCGTACAAAAATTGCTCTAGCTAACTCGATCTGCTTCATACGTCTTTCGGCTAAGAGCATTTGGAGCCTTGTTTCAATCATGAACCCACCTCCCTGTTAAATCGACCACTACGTCATACAGAGAAATTGGAGTCACAGTTCCTTGTGCAAGCCTACGGCATAATGATTCAGCCTTTTTGAGTGATCTTGTTATTCCGTCAATGTTGTCTCTCGAACCTGTTGCTAAAGAAGTAGAGTACTTCAAGTAGTTGCAAGCTTCCGTTATGTTGCCCATTAAAATGGTGATTTCATCCAAAATAAGTGCAGCTTTCAAGATTGTTACCGATTCTTTCATGATTGCCTCCCTAAAGGTATTCAATTTGAATACTATTTTTTCATTGGATTATAGTGTTCAATTAGAATACTGTCAAGCATTTTTTTTTGGAGGTTCACATGTACGGTAAAAGACTAAATAAAGTGCGAAAAGCAAAAGGTTTTACTGCACAGCAGATGGCTGACTGTGTTGATGTAGGGCTTCATTCTTATCGGAAGTATGAAAGCGATGATCGACGACCATCTTTTGAGATGTTAGTAAAGTTTGCAGACAAACTAAATGTGTCTGTAGATTACCTTCTTTGCAGGGATGAATACTTGAAATCAATCGGAGTTTCCTTTGATTGATTCCTAAAATGTCCTCAAGAGCATCCCAAATGGCAATACTGCCCAACCGTTCGCCACTTTCGATTTTTTTGTAATACCCTAAATCCATAGGCACTTTGTCTGCCATAGCCTGCTGAGTCATTTTTTGGATTTTACGGGCTTGTTTTAGTGTTTCTCTGCTCACGCTGCACCTCCGTCCAGATTCCAAACATGCCAGCCATTTCCCGCACAAAGGGCATCGCTAGTTTCTATATCCAACACACCGCTCAAAATAATATTATCGAAGGATGCCCCAGCCACTTCTAAGCCTCTAAGCACTCGGTGCAAATTACCGCTGTCTAGGGCTTCCATGTTGTCTATTGCCAGCACTTTAAGCGGAGGGTTCAGCCGTTCAACAATGGTTGTCATAAAGGCAATAAGCAGAATCATCTGCTCCCCGGTGGAAAGTGCGTCAAAATTGCGGTGTTCTTCACGATCATAATCTACATAGCCAAACTGGAACACTTCCTTGCCCTTCTCGTCCTCGGTCTGAATGTAGAAGATTTTTTCGACACCCATTGCCTTCAACTTGTTATTGACTGATTCTTTCAGTGGCGCAATGGTATCTTTGACAAGTTCACCCTGTAGCCCTTTAGGACCCGCAGCTTCGGTGATGCGATTCCAAGCCTCGACATGGTAGCCGGCAACGATGGCATCAACCATGCTGGATTTTTGGTTAGCCATAGCATTCCGCACCTTGGTTTGTTCATCAATGGTGGCTTTGAGGGCTTTTATTTGGGCTTCCAGTTCGCTGATGCGTTTTTCCAATGCCTCAGTTGACAACAGCATCCACTCGTCACCATCGGAGGGGAGCAGGGCTTGCAACTCTTCTTTTTGCGAAGCCAGCCATGCTGCCATTGCGGTGTCATCGTTTTCTGGCTTTTTCAAGTCTGATTCAAGGTCACGGATGACCTTTTGCACCTCCTCATTGGCTCGGAGGGCATTTATTTCTTGTTGCCGTAGTCCATCAATTCTTACTTGGGTTTCCTGTGCGGCACGTTTTTCATTATCAATGTCGTTGGCGTTCGCTGTGCCTTTTTCGGTTATTTCTTTAATTGTGGCGTCATGTTGCTGGGTTTCGTGTCCGAGTTCCATCATAAGTTCTGTGAAATCTTGACCGCACTGTATGCGCTTATCCAACGGGCAAGTGCCGCTTTGGTTTTTGAGGCTATTGATGAGTTTTTCATTTGCTTCCTTTTGCGATTTTGCAGCTTGGTGCTTCTCTAGCAAATCCCCTCGCAATTTTTCAAAGTTAGCGATGTTTTTATTTATGACTGCCAACCGTTCTGTTTCCTGGGCGATTGCCGCCTTGTTATCCACTTGCACGAGTTCTTTTTTGTAATCAGAAATCATTTCATTAATAACTGCAGCGTTCTTGGCTGTGTCACTTGCTTCAGCATCTACAATTGCTTTTTTACGAGACGCAATTTGCTGGTTTTTGAGCTCACGGTTTTTATTTTCGCCTTGCACCCGTGTAAGTTCATTGGAAGCAGTGAGCCGCTCTTCACTTATTTCTTCATGTTTTTTACGATTTGTGTCCAAACTGCGATCTGTCTGCGCTAAATCGTTCTTGTAATCAGCGATTTTTTGAGATGCCCCTTCAGATTTATCACGCTCTTTTTTCCAATGGGAAAGTTGGTTTTTAGCAAAATCCAACATTGCAGTCAAAAAATCTTGATAAGATGTATCTTCACTTGCGGATTTCACAATTTCTGAAACGCACTCGTCAATATCTGCATTGAGCGTTTCTATTGCCTGTGAGTCAGTATCGTCTGGTGACGCTGTCATAGAACGAAGGGCATCACGAATAATGCTGGGGTCATAAGTACCATCTTCCCCTTGGTTAGCTATTGAGAATATAAATTCCCTTCGCTTCATATCGGAAAGCCCAAGAAATTCGCTAAAATCTAGCATCACAGGGGCTTTTCCAAATTCCTGTTCCAGCCGTTGTTCTTTTTGGGCTACGGTTTTCTCGTTTCCCTTTGGTGCAATGGTGACGGTCTGGGTGACGGTAGCATCTTTTCGTGAGAATTTGCGAGTTACACCCCGCAAATCACTCGTTACAAAGCCAACCTCAATTGCATTTCCACTTGTTAGCTTCATTGTCTCTTCATTTTTCTTGCCTTTGCCGGGTATATACCCTAGTAATGCAAGCCCTAGTGATTGGCTGCGTGTTGTTTTGCCTGCGCCATTCGAGCCGATGATGATATCACGCCCAGTTAGGGTCTGCTTGGCATTTGTGCCTTTGATGCCGCACATAGTGATTTCAGTAATCACGTTCATTTCTCCTTTCGGTGATGGAGTTGTAAAAAATGCCCGTCTCTCCGAGCCGTCAAGCCCTGCTCCTTACGGGACACTATCATGCTTTTAGAGTGCCTTCGGGGGTCTATTCCCTCCTGTCGCTAAACCGCCATGTCGCAGCATGTTTCGCATCCTCGCACTGTTTCTTCCGATTGATATAGGGTTCGCAGAAACAAGTAACAAGCATGATCCCTATTGCACAGCCGGGAATCGAACCCGAGTATATACAGCATTTTGTACACGTTTCCACTTCGTCACTATGCAACTTTTGGCGAGATAAAACCATTCTTGTATATGCCCATTGCGGGATAGCTAAAAATGAAAACCCTTGCCCTACGTGTATACCCGTAGTTTTTTACTTGCGCAGGTGAGGATTTGCACCGCACAACTTACATCTTGGTGAGTGCCTGTTGCGCTTTGCTCTCAGACACTCACCCTCCGTGGTGTAGCCTCGGTTATGTGCCACGGGTCATTCATAACCGTACTTGAGTGTGGACGGCTTGAACGTCCATGCTTGCCAATCACCCTTTTGCTCACTTTTATGCCAGACGCTAGGCACTATTCATTACACTTTTGTCGCTTCTTTTTGGCATTTTAAACATAACGAACGACCATGTTTTTTCTTAGAGAAAGTTTGTACAGCCTTAGTTATTGATTCATCGCAGCTTGCACATACCAATGCCTCAGATTCTTCTTTTAGCTCCGGAAGAGTATCATTTATACTTTCTTCAAAATCAGCAGCAGCCTCTGTTTGTGGGGTATCTGTCGGAACATTATCTGTCACTTGGTTCGGTTCTTCTAATATGATAGGAACATCTGGTGTATATTCTGAACTTCCAACCTGTGGTGACGATGTTGAATCAACAAACTGATATTGATTTTCTGGTAAGTCAATTACTTCATCAGCCGAGTAAATACCCATAATTAGATCAGGGCAATTTAGACGACCAAAAAATGAAACTGCCCTGTATCTAATCATTACTTCTGGCATCGTCTGCCATTTAGAGCCAGACCGTCCTAACCAACCCTCATCTTTCGCCATTTGCATCGTGATTTTAGGTCCGGATACCTTATTCCCTTTATGGTCAATGGCATATGCAGTACATTCGAGAGAATCACCTGAGCCTTTAATGTCATACTGGATTTCTGTTTTGTACTTGCGACTGTTATTAATCATGGCAATTATGAATTGACTGCTCCAAGCTGGTCGTCCGTTTACGATGTACAAATTTTGCATTACCATCATAGGTGCAGTACCTATTCTGGTAGCCATTTCAAGAGCAATTAAGCAATTCGCAGGATTTCCTTGATAATCCCTTGGTACGATAGTAGATTTGGAAAATGCATCTGCCATGCGTACAGCCAGTTCAAAAGTACTTCTCTTATTGAAGATGTTATCAACGGTCAATTCGGTATCATTGACCATTGGTGCTTCTGTATTAGTTTTTTGAGCTGCCATATTAAACCCCTTCCTTAATCTGTTTACATTTGCGTCCATATTGTGATAAACTTTACTTGCGATTAATCCTTGGTAGATGATGACTGTGGATTAAACCGCTTCGGTGATGGGTGACTTCCGCAAGGAAGTCATTCTTTTTATTATAGTTAACCTCCCATTTTGACTATTTCTTTTTTAAGTACTCTATAGGCATTTTTTATGATACGACTAACATATGATTGTGAAATATTAAGCAAGGTACTTATCTCCCTTTGTGGCAAACCTTGACCATTGCCATCAATGCCAAACCTTAGTTTTATAATGCTTAGCTCACGTTCACTAAGTATTTTCATTGCCTCAGTTAAGAGCTCATGATTTACCTCAGTTTCTATATCACGGTATACTTCATCGGCTTCTGTTCCGAGAATGTCGGAAAGCAGAAATTCGTTACCATATGGATCTGCATTTAACAACATATCAAGTGATGTTTCTGCTGATAAACGTTTACAACGACGTAAATGCAAGAGTATTTCATTTGTGATACAATGTGTGGCATAGGTAGCCAATTTTATTTTTTTTGTTTTTATTGAAGGTTTTAACAGCCTTTATAAGCCCAATCGTACCGATAGAAAATAAATCCTCCGGATCGATACGTGTATTACTGAATTTCTTGACAATATAGACTACTAAGCGAAGATTTCTCTCAACAAGAATATTTCTTTCCTCTGTTGCATCCGCTTTTTCCAACATTTCAATGTAGTAGGCTTCATCTTCCTTGCTTAGTGGTGGGGGCATATTCATATGGATACTCATAGATGCATCAACCTCCTGTAATTTCAATCCAACGTAATACATCTGTTCATGACATCTGTATGAACTTGAGATTATTTCTTCCTTGTGCTACGTCACTAAAAGTGATACAATAAGAGAAATGACATATCTTGTGTCTTAGCCGCTTCTCTCGTTCCCCAACGTTGTGCGGCTTTTTTATTGCCCTTTTTCGGTTAACCATCGCTTGATATCCTCTCCTCGAATCGTGCCGCCCTCTTTAGGCATGTGGGCGATGAAATCCCATTTGAACTTTTGGTATAATTGATTTTCCTGTGCAGCCTCCTGTCCAATCATGGCTGATAAAATATTTAGAGCCAGTTCGGCTGGACCACTGCCACTATATCCCCAATCAAATCCTGTTGGACTATGATGCACAACAGAATGTGGTACATTTGCCACTGCATACCCATTCATGTCACGTTCAAGTATTACTTCAAAGACACCAATGCCTTTTGAATACATAGAATCTTGTTCTGCTTCTTTTTCATTAGCTACATCTTCGGCATATATGCCCAAATAGCCAGCACATATGCGCCCCACGCCCATTTCAGCCCATGGCTCAGTTTTTAATTTTCGCCCACAACGGATACATGTTGATATTTGCACCATTTTCACTCCTTGCCGTATCAAATATTGATGCAGTTGTTAAAACTATGATTGCAAGGACGATTCCCAAAGGGATAATTGCAAATTCACTTCCGTATGCTTTGTAATCACGCTCCAAATAAGCAAGTTCCATCATAATTGGAGTTACAGCCACAGAAAGCATGAAAATAGCTAAGGCAATTACATGTCTCCACTTTATTTTTAAAATCCACAATTCAGTTTTAGCTCGTAATTTTGCTTTATTAACTTTCATAAAACCCTTCTTTTCTATTTTTTGAATTGAAACTCGCAACCGCAATCTCACAATCTTCAAGCGTATTTATGCGTGAGATGCTACGCCTGTATCACGAGTGGTTGACAAAACAAATGTAGAAAACATGGCATCCACTATGTTGTCAATCAATTCGTCTTTTGAAATTTGCCGTTCCTGTGCTGCTAATACAGGAGTGGCTTTTTTCGTTTGCTTACCCATATGCCTCCCTCTTATTCTATATCTGCTGGCACAGTGTACTGTGGCTCTACGCCAGCATTTATGCCTTAGCTTAAAATTAGGAGCTATTTTTGTTTTTACCTCTTCAATTACGCCTGCGGCAGTTTCGGAGGTCCCAAATGTCCCGAACAGTATGCTATTGACAAATATCTCATGTGTAGGTTTTTTTTCTTCTCCCAGTGAAGGGAGAGGAATAACTTGCATAATGCTGTTCACCCCTAAAATTCCTGTTGATAGCCTATCCTGGCTAGTTACAATAATCATAAAATTTCCCCCTGTAGTTGGTTCATGGTAGATATTTGTTTACTAGACTACCTTGCGTATTCCAGATGACACTGTGTTGCTTGGTGCTTCTTTTCTGTTCATGTTCTCCATAGCCCTTTTTGTTAAGGCTTCGTTGAGAAGGTCAACGTCAAACAGGTACTTGCCCCGCCCTTCTCCGATTTTTATACATGGATAATCCCCAGCACGGGCACCCCTGCCAAGTTCCCATTCACTAAGACCTGTAACTTTTGCGGCTTCCTTTTTGCTTACCATTCTAGGCATAGTGACCTCCCTCTACGCTTCTTTTTTTTCTTAACGAATCCATTGTCACACCCAATTTGTCCGCCATACGACCATAAATTTCTACGCTAGGATTTTTTCGTTCGGCTTCGTAATGGGCTATCATGGACTGCGACACTCCTACGGCTTCTCCAAGCTCTGTGCCTGTTAAACCCGCTTTTTCACGTAACATTTTTAACTTTATTCCGCTTAACATCAGACCACCTTCCTTAAAAATGTGTTTCTCTGCAATAAAAAAATTACTTAGCGATTTCCGACTCTGCCAACTAGAGCACCGTCTGTGCTTACGTTATTCATACCATGTTCTCCCTTCTAAGCTTTCTTTTTAACTAATTCATCCAATGTCGAATCAAGTCTTTCTGCTATACGGACAAGAACCTCAACGCTAGGAGTTTTAAACTCTCGCTCCATATTAGAAATCATTGATTGATTTATACCTACGGCATCAGCAAGTTGAGTTGTGGTCAAGCCGGCAGTTTCACGTAGGGCTTTCAACCTTTTGCCGTTTATCACTCAATTTCCTCCTTCCAAAATCTGAAAATCACAATTTTTTTATTACTGTAGTAATTGACACCCGGTCAGCAAGAGGAGTATAATTTCATTGTCGAGATGAAATACGCCCCAGTGGGGGTGTGCTTTTTTGTACCTTTCTATATGACTTGATAATAGTATATTCCGCTAATTGGGGAATGTCAAGATTATTTCTGCTAATTGCAGAAATATTTTTCATTAAATTTTTCGATAGGAGGGCTATTGTGAATTACAGCAAAAATATGTATGAAAACATTTCCCCCAAGGACACAGCGGAGAGAATCCGTGCAGAAGCAAGTCGGAATGGGGGGAATGTCAATAAAATGCTTGCTTCCTGCGGATTAGACAAAAGCGCAATCAGCAACATGGAGTTGAGGAACAAGTTCCCAACTGTGAGAAATCTTAGCGTAATTGCGGATTACTTAGGGGTCACGCTTCATTATTTAACTACAGGAGAAACTGGAGCTTCTGAAGCGTGTGAAAGCAGTAACAGTGTGCGCCTTACGGGGCATTCAGCTTTATTTTGGGAACATCACAAAGATAATTTTATCTGGCTGTGCAATGAAACTCTGTGTAGGCAAGACACAAACCACACAGAAACTCTCTTTGAGACATTGGGGCTATCAGGTGAAGATATAAGTGCGTGGATAAATGGGAGTTCTTCCAATATACCAACTGGAGAGCAAGTATTAGCATTGCTAGAAAATTACAAAAAAAGTATAGGATACGAGTATCCTCCCATGGCTTCGTTTGGAAATGTTGGAAGTGCGGTGCAAAAACGCTTTGTTGAGTGCTTAGACAAACGCCGAAATCTACCGACTGAAGCAGATGGAAGAATAAGCATCCTTTCAAGCATGGCCTCCTATTTATTACGTGAAGACTTAAAGCGAACCAAAAAAGCTGAACAAAAAAGTGACAGCGATAAAATCGCTGCCGACTTGGATCAGATGATACAGACAATACAGAATTCAGACACCCATAACCCTGTCATAGATTAAAGCAACTATCTCGTGGTCTTCAAGAAATGGATATTTATGCCGAAGGCTTCCCATGCGGCTCTCCAGCTTTAATATAAGTGCCATTTGCTCTAAGGTTTCACGAGCCGTTTCGTAGCTACCATGTTCCGCAAGAATCCTATCAGCCAGTGGTCTACAAGCATTTTTTCCAGTTTGCTTCGCTGGGTCACTGACGGATTTAACGGTTACGGTCATATACACTTCGTAAATGGCTTCTGACGTTTCGTATGTAACATTGTATCCTGCGTCCATAATAATATCTGCTCCTCTAATCGTATTAATAATAGCTCACCCTTGGAAAGGGTGGTCTTTTATGTACACCCTCAATCCAATATAACACGAATGAGGGGCTTGTTGCTTAATGGAGTTACTACTTGGTATATCTACTTAATCACAGGCAAAGAGTTGACAACATGGAACATTTAAAGCTTTTGCTAATTTACACAATGTTTTTATTGTAGGGGTCTTCTCCCCACTTTCAATATAAGATATATGGGATTTTGCAACGCCACTCATACGTGACAGTTCGGACAGTGTTAGTCCTTTTTCTGTTCTATACTGTTCTACAAAGATTTTCATGGAACACCTCCATTGGATAGTGTTGTGAAAATCCCTGCCTGTCATGTTATGAAAATATTACCATTTATTTCGTTCTCTATGGAGAACTTTGCTCGACAAATTATAACATCAGAAATTACCAAATCAAGCTTGTTATTGAAATTCGTTATAACGTAACAAAATACGATACAAATAAAGGTGAACTTATGAGTGATTATCGAAAAAAACCTCATTGGACAAAGGCTTCTGATGGAGCATGGGCAGTGTGTATTCCTGGTAAAAAGGTTGGTACAGGTACGCAAATTATAGTAGAGAAATCGGATGGAGACATACAGTTTGTAACCGTAACTAGATATCGTGAAAAAGGGATAAATGGTCATTTATATAGCGTTGACACATCAGCTAATGACAGGCTGGATAGAGCTGCAGATTTAACTAACTTTAACATAGATGTTGATAATCAAAGCGGCACATTTTTTGGGCGTGGAGGCGAGGTATACACGACAACGCATACAAGCTGCACTTGCCAAGATTTTATCAAAAGAGGCGAGCCATGTAAGCATATGTATAGGCTCATCCACGAGTTGAGGGGAACAGTAAGCATTACCTCTAAGATAGAAGACCTTTACACAAGCATTAAACCAACATCACCTCCTATACTTTATAAGATTGTGGCATTTATATTTTGGACTGCTTCTGTGTTAGGTCTTGTACTTTTCATTTATGCTATTCTTCATGGAACTATAGGAGAAGTTATATTCGGAACTATATTAACATTTGTTAGTGCTTTTATTGGCGCAGCAGCTTTTTCAGTTTCTAAGGAAGCCAAAGCAAATATGGACACGGTAGATGAAATTAGCAGTGATGATGAGTAGGCTGGAGGTCGTTATATGCCAAGTTTAGAATGGCGAGGAGATTCCTGCCACATTGTAGTTTCAAGACCTAAAGCGACTGGAAAAGGATACGAGAAACTAAAAAAAGTTATTGTGTTTCCAGCCACAACAACTCAAAAGCAACGATTAAAAGAAGCTGAGAAAGCTGCCATGCTGTTTGAGGAAGAAGTAAAAAAGGGCAATTATTTGGACGGTGAAAAAATTACCCTTGCAGAGTTTGTGGAAATCTGGATGCGTGAGTATGCAGAAAAAGAACTTGCCCCATCCACACTTGTCAAATATAAAATGAGGTTAGAAACACGAGTATTGCCTGCGCTTGGACATATGAAGCTGGCAAAGATACAGCCCAATCACATTACAGCTTTTTACAACAACCTAACCGAAACTGGCATACGCAAGGATGTATTGTATAAAGCAACTGACGATTTACTGCCACTTTTGAATGAATCAAGCAATAAATCCTTGTATGAAAAAACTGGCGTTGGGCGCAATGTTTTTGCACGGCTAAAAAGTGGTGGCAATGTTTTCTACGAAACAGCCCAAAAGCTATGTGATTATTTTGAACATGATATAAATACGCTTTTCATAGAACACGACGCAGGGAAGGTGTTGTCATCTAAGACATTACGCCACCATCATACATTGTTGTCTGGGATATTTTCGCTTGCCATGGCGTGGAACTTAATCAAAGACAATCCAACGCAAAGAGTAAGGCTACCATCTATCACAAAAGCAAAATCTACGAAAGCCAATTTTTATGATGATG
>Ga0131853_10015550_pt1 | contig 13912 bp, 11 predicted proteins | sample TergutLab28metaG_FD_92764 | JGI IMG/M metagenome (GOLD analysis project Ga0131853, IMG submission 92764) | Labiotermes labralis P1 segment gut microbial communities from Petit-Saut dam, French Guiana - Lab288 P1 (version 2) (version 2) | ecosystem: Host-associated > Arthropoda: Insects >... | reverse complement strand
GTTTGTACTATGGCGGCATTAGGCTGTTTTGTTTGTGTTACTTGTATTTACATATCGTAGGTATGTAGGTGATGGCGGGTTTTCCGCCGTCCCTACATGCCTTTTTCTTTTGCCGCAGGAAATTGCTTCGCAATTTCCTGTAAGGGTGGCTTTTACTTAACCTAAGGAGGCAATTGGCATGAAACAATTCAGTACCCCGGCTATCGACGAACAAGGCAGAATTTTGCTGCCCAAAGAACTCCGTACCATGTTGGAACTTGTACATGGCGACAAAGTCGCAGTATGCCTTACAAGTGACAACACCATCATCCTACAGCCAACAGCAGCAAACACGCACCGGTGCGACATTTGCGACCAAATGACAAGCAGCATAAAGGTAACCAAGGTTAATGTGTGCGATGGCTGTGCATCAGTAATAGCTGCAAAGTAACTTTACTTGAGCGTGAAGCTACAAAAAAACTATGCCTACTTTTTGCTTGAAAAAGTAGGCATAGGTCAAAACTTATCGGTCTGTCCCCAGGCAGAATTTCATCAATCGTTTAAGCATAGGATATTCGTGCAGTTGGGGGTTAGTCCAATACACAGCGGCAAAATACTGCCGCCAAAGTACAAAGTCGGGAAAGCTTGCGTAATGCGTAGCCGAACGGCTTTTTATTTGCCACGGTTTTAGCCCCGCAAAATGGACACCATTCAAAATATCCAAGCGAGGATACCCGCCAATGGAACAGTATCGGATATCGATATTCGTCCACCGCCCCGACCATAACAGCGAAGCCAGTTGCATTTCCGGCCATGGGAAGTTTTTCACCATGTCCATCATTTGCGGCGTGTGCAAAGCGGCAACAATGTTGTCGTATTCTGCCTGGGAAGGCTCTAGCAGCCACAGCCCTGCGTTTACGCCCATGTTTTCCGCATCTGCGGCTACACGGTCGGTTATCTCTTTTGGGATACTCGCCCCGTGTGGGCAAAGTGGCTCGTAAGTATCGTGCCAGCTCCATTTGCCGGAATCAGCCGACGCATGGCTGTAGCTTTCGTGCTTGCCCTCCATGATAATGCCCGCAGGCGCAGGCAGAGCGAACAGCTCATCATATCCATGTATTGGCAGTACATCTGCATCCAGCAGCATAATTTTTTTGTAGTCTGTAAGCCGCAAGGCTTCGAACCTTGTCATAAGCAGGTTGCGGTCACTTCTGCCCGTGCCAACACTGCTTTTTATGCGCAGCTCGTCAATTAAAATGACTTTGTTGTATACCAAGCCCAAGGCATCCTTTGCCCTGGGTGAAACATCATCTGTTACAAGGCAAACCAGGTCGTGCTTTGTTTGTTGTTTGAGTGCGTAGGCAAGTACCAATGCTCCGGGCAGGTAGCCGTCGCCACGCATAAGAAAAGTTGCATAAGCGTATCGCATATATTCCTCCGGTTTTTAGAGGAATGCGCAACGCTATGTTGTTTATTTTTGGCATATTACAGTCCCTCTTTATTTTTGAAATCCGAGGTGTTGCAATATGCCTGTAGGCTCTTGGACTATGTGGTTGTAGCCAATGTTTATAAACATGACTTGCCCTCCTTTCAGGTAAGCTATTGTTTAGCTTATATCGGCAGAAGGGCATGTTCAAGGGAAAGAATGAGTATAACTAATGTTGAATAAGTAGCCTACGAAATAAAGGTAACCGGTTATGTTGTTCTTTTGGGTGAAGGCGATTGAAGCGGCTGATAGAGCCAATCAGGCTTCGTATTCACTTTCTTCCGGGTTCTCCGTAAAATAATCGTCTCATATGTCTTTCCGTATAGCCATATTTTTTGGCTATATCCATAGAATTTGTGCCGTCAAATTCTTTTTTCGCTTCCAGTTCCAAACAGCGGGCAAAGATTTTTTGCGCCCTTGGCACATAAATCGTCAGGCCTCCAACTTGTTCTACAAAAGTAAATACGGCATCAATGCCGGCTTGTTTTGCTATGGCATCGTAGGGGTGCATTACCTCTGTTGGGTGTAATGTTGCTGCTTTTTTCAAAAGTTCTTTTTCCATGTTTAATACCTCCGTTTTTGGGTTTCTTGTGTGGGAATGTTTACAAACAGATATTACTCAAAAAGTGTAAATAAGTCAACAGGAATATTCTTTTTGATTTTTGTATTGACTTGCGCTTATTCTTGCGGTAACCTTCTCTTCACAACTTAATAAAACATCCAGAGAGGTGGAGGGACTAGGGCCCTATGAAACCCGGCAACCGATCTTGCAGAAATTTATTTCTGCTAGGCACGGTGCTAACTCCCCCAACGGTTTTACTTGCCGTTGGAAGATGTGCGCATGAGTTTTTTTGCGAAACGTTTTTTTGGAGAAGCCCTATAGGGCTATTTTTTTTACCTCTTTCGGATAAAAAATTTTAGGAGATGATTTTTATGAAAAAATTACTACTTACAGCACTGCTTGCACTAGCCGCTATTGGCGTACTTACCGCATGTAACGGTTCATCTACCGACAACACGGTACTTGTGGTGGGCGCAACGCCCCGCCCACATGCCGAAATTTTAGAATTTATCCGCCCGTACTTACTGGAAGAAGGCATCGAACTTGTGATTAGAGAATTTACAGACTTCCAAGTATTAAATCCCGCCCTTGCAGACGGTACAATTGACGTGAATTACTTCCAGCACCGCCCATTTTTGGAGGGGCAGCCTACTGCCGACCAACTACATGTGCTGGGGTATATCCATATAGAACCGATGGGAGCGTATTCGCTTTCGCTTAGCAATATAGATGAACTGTTTGAAGGCGCAACCGTTGCACTGCCTAACGACCCGTCAAACCATGGGCGTGCGTTATTGCTGCTGCAAGACAATGGGCTTTTAGAGCTTGACCCTGCTGCCGGGTTTAGAGCAACATACACAGCCGATATCATATCAAACCCGCTTAACCTGCAATTTCAGTCGCTTGATGCGGCAATACTGCCACGCATACTGCCCGATGTAGATATAGCGATAATAAACACCAACCACGTGCTTGCAGGCACAAACTTAGACCCCGTTAGAGATTCTCTCATAATGGAAGCACCCGATTCACCTTATGCGAACTTGGTTGCCGTGCGTTTAGAAGATGCACAAAACCCTGCAATGCTAACGTTGTTGGAGTTTTTACAATCTGAAAAAGTAAGGGATTTTATTTTGAGCGAATATAACAATGCTGTGTTACCTGTGTTTTAATTTTTTCCTGTTCACCACTTTGGTTTTGCTGTATAATAGGCTTCTAAGACAATGTCTTAGAAGCTTTTTTATGAGGTGAAGATTATGGATTATTCCCAACTGGGTAAAAAAAGAAATATTCGCAAACAAAACCCGCATACGACCCGTGTGCGCAATAAAATAAGCCTTTTGGCACTACGCATTTTTTTGGCTGCGATACTTATTACAGGCTTTGCGGCTTTTGGCGCAGGCATGGGCTTATATTTTGGTATTTTAAGTAACTCGCCGCAGTTAGAGCTGGGCATGGTGGTTTCGGAATATCGTTCATCGTTTATCGTTTCTGCCGACACTGGCGAAGTGCTTCAAACGTTGCACGCCGGCCATAATCACGAGAGCGTTACAATAGAGCAAATTCCGTCGCATGTGTATCTTGCGTTTGTTGCGATAGAAGATGAACGTTTTTTCGAACACAACGGCATAGATATCCGTGGGATAGGCCGTGCGGCGCATAGGCTTATAACCAGCGGCGGTGCAGTAACAGAAGGTGCAAGTACAATTACTCAGCAGCTTATCAAAAACATGCTGGGGCATTTCGAGTCCGACTTTATAACAAAATTGCAAGAGCAGTATATGGCTATAAATTTCGAACGTCATCTTACAGAGTATTTTGACGGCGATAGAATGGCTGCAAAATATTTTATTTTGGAATCTTATCTAAACATCATAAACCTTGGCCGCTCAACCTATGGTGTGCAAGCTGCTGCAAGGTTTTATTACGACCTCGATGTGTGGGATCTTTCTATTGCACAAGCAGCGACTATTGCAGCAATAACACAAAACCCGTCTCGTTTTCCGCCCGATATCAGACCGGATGCTAACTGGGTGCGTGCGCAACACGTTTTAGACAGTATGTTGCGTTTGGGCTTTATCACCCCTGCCGAACATTACGAAGCAATGAATTCTGATGTGTATGACACCATAGTGCGCACAGAAGGCGGCGATATACGTACGATTATTTCTCCGTTCGATTGCTTTACAGACGCTTTGCTGGACGATGTACTCAACGACCTTATGCGTGAATTTAACTGGACACGTGACATGGCAAACCGGATGATTTTTAGCGGTGGTATTACCATTTATTCCACGCAAGACCTGGAGATGCAAGCCGTTGTGGACAGGGTTTTCTTGGACGAAAACTACTGGCCGGAGGCAGACTTTGCCATAGAAGTTGAGTTTAACTTTTCTCTTTATAACTCCATTACCAATCAAACCAGGCACTACCGTATAAACCGCATAGAACGTACGATGGAAGATCTTGAAGCATGGATTGACCTTACATTAAACCAGCATATGACATCGCAGGATGAAATAATTACCTTTAATCCGCTGTTCACGCCTCAGCCGCAGGCGGCCTTTGTGTTGCTTGACCATAACAATGGTCATGTGGTGGCTTTGCGTGGCTTGCGTGGCGAGCGTGGTGCAAACCGTACGTTTAACCGTGCTACGCATTCAACCCGTTCCCCGGGCAGCCAAATGAAACCTATCGCCGTTTTTGGCCCGGCGTTTGACATGGGCATTATGCAGCCTGCAAGCATCATTGACGATATTCCGTTTACACTTGTTGCGCCAAGCGGCACATGGACACCACGCCAGTGGTGGAGTTCTCAAAACTTGGTTTTTGAAGGTGCTTCTACCGCCCGCCGTGCAGTTTATCGTTCTATGAACGTGGTTTCTGCCCGTGCTGCGGCAGATCCTGCAATACCGCATGTTGGCGTAGACGCTATGTTTAATTATTTGGAGCGCATGGGCATTACTACGCTCGTTAGGGGTTCGGACGGTCCGGCTATTTCCCTGGGTGGTTTAACACGTGGTTTGCGCTTGGTAGAACTCGCCGGGGCATACGGTATGGTTGCAAACGGCGGTATGTTTAACCGTCCGGTGCTTTACACCAGAGTTGTTGGACCCAATGGCGAAATTTTATTGGACAACACACCAAACCCCGTACAAGTTTTCCGTGATACGGCGGCATATTTGCTGATTGATACCATGAGAGACACCATGACACAAGGCGACGCAACAGGCCATGCTGCAAACTGGACGAATGTTAACTTGCGTGGAATGGATACGGCAGGCAAAACAGGGACATCTCAAAACCGAGCCGACCTTGGTTTTTCCGGCTCTACACCATATTTTACGGCATCTATTTGGATGGGGCACGACAATAACCAAAGCCTGTCCAACAGCCGTGCTCACCTTATTGCATGGCGCAGCATAATGCAAGAAATACACCTGGAATTAGAACACAGACGGTTCGAACGTCCAAGCGGTATTGTAACTGCCACCGTTTGCCGAGACTCCGGAATGGTAATGACCGACCTCTGCCACCAAGACCCTCGTGGTGGGCGTGGGCGTACAGATATTTTTGATGCCCGTTTTGTGCCAACGCAAACATGTACCGTGCATCAGGAATTCACTTTCTGCGAAGAGCATGGTTATCTTGCAGGCCCTTATTGCGAAAGCTGGGGTACTGTTGTAACACGTGTAGGTCTTGTTCGCATTGTTCCGATCGTGGATCTTAGGCCGGGCGTGAGCATCAGAGATAGAGGTGCAGAATTCCCACAGGGCGTTTTAGAAGGGTTAATTTGCCCATACCATTTTTTCCATAATCCTAACGCAGGGCAAGCAGAAGACCCTTGGGCAAACTGGCAAAACCCGTGGGATTTACCCCCTGCTGACCCGTGGGTAGACCCATGGAATCCACCACCTGCCGATTTCCCTAGCTACTGGGACGACCATGACGACGAACCGGAACCAAATGACGACGATAGCGGCGGCTGGGGCGGCGATTCTATTCCTGTGCCAAACCCGGATTACGGCAGTGATGGCTGATTTTAGCCATATTCCTGTTTTGCCCACCGAAGTGTTGACCGCACTTGCTCCCGAACACGGAGGAATTTACGTAGACGGAACACTGGGCGGCGGCGGGCATTCCGGGCTTATACTCAAAAGCTTACCGCAAGGCAGCCGCTTGATAGGCATAGACCGGGACGAAAATGCAATAAACGCCGCTACGGCACGTTTAAATAATTTATCATTCCAGGCTGTGCGTAGTAATTTCCACGATATGCCGCAAATTTTAACCGAATTAAATATCCCGTTTGTAGATGGCGTTCTTTTAGACCTTGGCGTGTCTTCTCATCAGTTAGACACGCCGGAGCGTGGTTTCTCCTACCGTTTCGACGGCCCGCTGGACATGCGCATGGACAATAGGACAAGCCTAACCGCCGCCAAAATTGTAAACACATACAGCGAACGGGAGCTTGCCGACCTTATTTTTACTTACGGTGAGGACAAGTTTGGCAGGCGCATTGCACGTGCGATTTGCGCCGCCCGTTTAAACGACGCTATCGAAACAACGCTGCAACTTGCAGAAATTATAGAAAAAGCAACCCCTCGCCAAAAATACGGCGAGTCTCATCCTGCAATGCGCACATTCCAAGCTGTACGAATTGCCGTAAATGACGAACTTTCTCCGCTTGGCGGTGTGCTTACAAACATTGTGGGCTGCCTAAAACCCGGTGGCAGAATTGCTGTCATAACTTTCCATTCATTAGAAGACCGCATTGTAAAGACAACGTTTCAAAAAATAGCAAACCCATGCGGCTGCCCAAGAGACATACCGTATTGTGTATGCGGCAAAACGCCGGGGCTTAAAATTATCACAAAAAAACCAATCGTCCCTACACCGGACGAGCTTAAAAATAACAAACGCTCCCACAGTGCAAAATTGCGAGTAGCAGAGAGGATTTGATGCGAGTGCCAAGATACGACAGCAGACATGCATATTCGCAAGACAGCACAGCCAGACCGCTGGAAGAAGCACCTCGCAGAAGACCCAAGCGTCGGGTGCGTAAGCCTGTTCAAAAAAAGCCTGCAGCAAAGAGAAGTTTTATTAAAGCAAATAATGCACAGTACATTTACGAAAACAGGCAGTACTGGCAACGTATACCACTGTACATAATTTCGACCTCGCTTGTGGTATTTGTTTGTGCAATAACCATTGTTTTATTTAACGGGCAAATTACAGGTGCAGACAGAGAAGTTGGCAGAGCTATAACCCAATTGCACGCTTTGCAGGAAGCCAACAGGACATTAGAGTCGCAACTGGGTGGCTCATATACATTGGAAGAAATTGAGTTTATAGCATTTTGGGAATTGGGTATGACACCGCCCGACCCGGCACAAATTATAGAGATTAACGTACCTCGCCGCAGTCATGCTGTATTAAATACGCAGGAGGCTTTTTTGCCGCAAGACAATTTTTTATGGCAGGATGTTCGTTTGTTTGTAAATGGTCTGTTTAACAGATTGTTTGGAGGGTAAATTATGCCAAGGAGAGTAAAAAGACGTAAAAATATAAATCAGTTGCGCAACAAAAATGTATTTTATTTAGGGATATTTTTTACCGCTGCCTTAATTGCGCTTTGCGGGCGCATTATCTATTGGCAAACGCAGTGGGGGCAGGAGTATGCTATTTTAGCCGCAAGGCAGCGTAATAGAGAGCTTCAGGCAAGTGTTACCCGTGATATCCAGCCTACCCGTGGTGCTATCATGGACAGGCATATGCAGCCGCTTATAAGCACCATTCCTGTGTATGAAGTTTTTATGGACGTTAGAATGTTGCATGCAGGTAGCCAAGAAGAACGTGAAAGGCATATAGAAGCAGTCATCAGAGAGCTTGGCGTGCTACGCCGTGATATTTTTGCCTATTTTCAGGAGGATAATGACGGTAACTTGGCTAATACGGCTGGGTCTGCCCGCCGTGTTATGGCAAGCGATGTAGATGCCAACACTGCATTTTACCTTAGAGATAACTATGCGCATCTTCATGCAGTAGAATTGTCGCAGCGTTTTTTTCACGATCCATTTTTTGCGCCGCAGGTGCTTGGGTTTGTGAGGGGCGACGGTAGCTGGGGGTTAGAAGCCTTTTATGATGATCGCCTTTCCGGCACACCGGGCAGAACTTTTTTGGCAAATGGTGAAATAGAAGAAGTACCTGTGCGGGACGGTTTCACGTTAATTACTACTTTCGACAGCGAAATTCAAAACGCAGTGCAGCGCATGGTTGATCAAACCTACAGAGAAATGAACGCAGATTTTGTCGGCGGTATTGTAATGAACCCGCACACAGGTGAAATTTGGGCAATGGCGCAAGCACCTACATTTTCCATCGCAGACCCATGGAATCCGAATTTAACTACCGATTTATGGTTGCAAGAAAATTGGGAAGCTATGGATGAGGATCAGCAGCGGGACGAGATTATGCGCTCTTGGCGTAATTTCCATACCACCCGTTCTTACGAAATGGGTTCGGTTTTTAAACCTGTGGTTATTGCCGCAGCATTGGAAGAAGGCGTGCTTTCTGTACACGATACTTTCTTTTGCGAGGGCGGAAAGTTTGTATTCCAAGATGAATGGGTACCCTGCTGGGACAGGCACGGTAGTTTGACGTTTAACGAAGCGGTTGCTCAGTCGTGTAATGCCGTCATGTTTGACATTGTAGAACGGCTTGGGCGTGACACTTTTTACCGCTACAGAAGATACTTTGGTTTTGGCGAAATGACAGGCATTGATCTGCCTGGTGAAACGGCTGTTTCCAGCCGGTTTGTAATGTATACCCTTGCAGACTTAGGACCGGTGCAGCGTGCAACAAGTAGCATGGGACAAGGCTTTAACGCCACCACAATACAGCAAATTACAGCGTATGCTGCGCTTATAAATGGCGGAAATATTCTGCGTCCGTTCTTTGTTTCCCAAGTAGTGGATTCTTTTGGCAATATAGTGTACGAAAATCAAGGACCTATCATAGAACGCCGTGCAATCTCGCCGGAAACGTCCGACATTATTCGCCGTTCTATGGAATATGTAATTATAGCTGACAGAGGTACGGGGCGGTCTGCCCGTATACCTGGGCATACTTTGGGCGGCAAAACAGGCACGGGGCAGCAGGGTGCACGTGCCGACGGTATCGATTCACTCACGTTTATTTCGTTTACCCCGGTAGAAAATCCGGAATTTTTGGTATTGCTGGTTGTAGACCGTATCGATTCTGACACATATGGCGGCGCAGGTGGACAGTTAGGACCTCGTACACGTCGCTTGGTTGAAGAAATTATTAGCATTAGAGCATTGCAGCCCTCCGATGGGCCAAATGCTTTTGACGATTGGCAAGCACATACCGCATCAGAGGATGTTATGCCGGACTTTAGCGGTATGCGCCTTGCAGACGCAGTGCGAAACTTAAGTAACCGTGGAAATGGCGGTTACCAAGTGGTTGGTAACGGTACAATTGTTTCCCACACTATTCCGCAGCCGGGCAGACCAATGCCGCGAAACATACCGGTGTTGTTCCATATGGAGCCTGACACACGTATAGAGGGGCAAATGGTAATAGTGCCTGACCTAACAGGCGGCAATGTTACCGTTGCACAGGCAGAAGCAATTTTGCGTGAAATAGGGCTGCCGGCGTTACTTATAGACAGTATGGTAATGTCGGCCAACTTTAACCCGGATAACGCAAGAACCACAAATCCATTAACAGCAGAAGAGCGAGAAACAATGTCGGACGAACCGCCGGAACATTACTTCTCGCCTATGTCGCAAATCATTTATCAGCAATTTCCTGCACCGGGGACAGAGCTTGAACGTGGAACACACGTAATGATTCGGGCAAGATAATAAGACATACAAAAAAGCCGAGAGCTATACGAAATAGCTTTCGGCTTTTTTATATTTCATCTCCACACAGTACCACTCGCCCGCCATTTGCTCGTGTGGCATTCATGTCAATCAACCTTTGGTTGCCAGAGCCACGGAACTTCATATCCAGTGTGCGTTTTTCATCTATATATGGTCCATCTATCAAATAATCAGTTAATTCTAATAATGCCTGAACGCCGGCATCATCTTTCCTTGCAGCCAGCTTTTCATACGTATGCCCGCTGTAAGTGGTCACATCCCAGCCCAGTTTTTTTATCGCTGCTGCAACTTGTGCAAGCTCTGCCGCCTGCATAAACGGCTCTCCGCCGGAAAATGTTATTCCTCGCACCAGCTTTTTGCCGGGGCGGGGCTTTTTTATTTCACGTAGCAAATCCTTTACGGAATATTCCTTGCCCAGCGACATATCCCAGCTTTCCGGGTTGTGGCAATTTTTGCACCCCATGTCGCAGCCCTGTGCAAATACTACCACCCTAATGCCCGGGCCATCTACCAAACTCTCAAAAGTTACGCCTGCAATTCTCACATGTCCCTCCGTAAATCCTGCAATTTTTCCAGTTTAGTCAAATCTTTTACGTTAATATCCTTGCCCACTTCGGTAGACTTAATTTTATCAAAATGCGGAGTCTGTTTAAATGCTGCAATATCGGCAGCAGTTTTGCATTCTGCCAATGCAATAAAAGCATCCATATGCTTTTTGGCAAACGCAAGCATAAGCTTTGACATCAAGCCTCTTGTACCGCCTGCTTCCGTCAACTCCTCCAAATTACTAAGGTTCTTCAAATGTACAAGATGCCTTATCTCACCCTCATTTTCGGGTTTTTCCAATTCATTTAGCAATTGTCCTACAGTCATACCCATAACAATTTCTCCTCCCAAAATTTCTTCTCTGATAATTATAGCATAGCTCCGCGCTATATAAAAAGCCGCCCCGTAAAGGAAATTTTGACCTTGAGCGTTTTGCCGCATTAGAATCGAGTGTTTTTCTCGATTATCATGCGGTTCTAGCGAAAGGTAAAATTTCCTCCACAGGGCGGCTTCTCTACGTAGTCGTAACTTACTCTACATGTTTCTCTCTGTTGCTTTCTTCTGCCAACTTACTATCGTTAAACCTATCCAGCGTAGACAGATACCCGGTTATACGGCGTACACGGCTTATATCGTCGCTGCCGCATAACGTGCAATGCGTTTCGTTCTGCAAGCCTTGCTTGCCGCAGTTACGGCAAATATCCAGCGGGAAGTTTAGTGCACCGTAACCCATATCGGCTTCTGCCATGGCGTGTATTATTTGCTCAAAGGCCTCGATATTTTGCCCCGGTGCGGACTTTAGCTCGATGTAAGAAATATGCCCGGCGTTACAATATTTGTGGTAAGGGCCTTCTATTGCAATCTTGTCCATTGCAGAAATTTTGCACTCTACCGGTACATGGAAGGAGTTTGTGTACCATTTTTTGTCGGTAATGCCTTCCAGCACGCCGTATTTTGCTACGTCTATTTTTGTAAATGTACCGCTTAGCGACTCTGCCGGGGTTGCAAGTAGCGAGAAGTTTAGGCTATGTGTTTTGCTTGCTTCGTCGCAAATGCGGCGCATATGCCCAATTATGCTAATGCCAAGTGCTTGGCTTTCTGCATTTTCGCCATGGTGTTTGCCGGTTAATGCAACCAAGCATTCTGCAAGACCAATAAATCCTATGCTAAGCGTGCCGTTTTTTGCAGCATCCTCTATATAGTCGGAAAGCTCCAGTGCTTCACTGCCTTGGTACAGTTTTTGCCCCATTAAAAATGGGAAGTCACGCACACGCAGCTTTTTCTGTACATTATAACGTGTTATCAGCTGGTGAATTACAAAATTCATGGTTTCGTCCAGCGATTGGTAGAACCTGCTCATGTCTTTGTTTGCCTCAATGCCAAGGCGTGGCAAGTTAATGGATGTGTAACTTAGGTTGCCCCTGCCGTCGGTAACTTCCGGACCGTTTATATTTGCCATAACACGGGTACGGCAGCCCATGTAGCTGACTTCTTCGTCGCCGTAAATGCTGTTAAAGCTGGAGTCCAAAAACGAAAACGTTGGAAAAAGACGGTTACATGCAACGTGCATCGCAAGTCGGAAAAGATCGTAGTTCGGGTCGCCTTCTTCAAGGCTTACGCCGTATTTTACTTTAAAAATCAGGTTTGGGAAGATAGGTGTTTCACCCTTGCCAAGCCCTTTTTCATAAGCTTTTAGGAAGCATTCGGTTACCATGCGTCCCCCGGGAGATATGTCTGTTCCGAGGTTAACGCTGGAGAACGGTACTTGCGCTCCTGCACGGGAATGCATGGTGTTTAAGTTATAAATGAAGGCTTCCATTGCTTGAAAAGTTTCGTTATATGTGTGTTTGTCGGATAATGCTTTTATTTCTTCTTCCGAAGAGGTAAGTCCCAGCTCTTTTAAACTCTCACGCAAGATTTTTTCTTGGCGTTCACGCTCGATTTCTACAAAAGAAGCCATGTCACGGTCGAAATAGGCGTAGCTTTGCCCGCCATGCATATCGTTTTGGTTGCTTTGCAAAATAATTGCCGCAAGTGCTGCTGCAGAGCGAATGGTTTTTGGCGAGCGGATAGAACCATGCCCGTTACTGAAGCCGTCACGCAGTAGTTTGCCCAGCGGAATTTGCAAGCATGTTAAAGTTTTGCCGTACCAAGATAAATCGTGAATATAAATATCGCCGTTCATGTGTTTTTCGGCAGCTTCCGGCGGCAATGCACGATGCAGGTAATAGCTTTTGGATGCAGCTTCCGAAATTTGCAAAACCTTGCCGGACGGCGAGTTGCCAACGTTTGCGTTGTCACGGCTTGTCTCTTTAATAATTTCTTCTACGGTGCTCATAAGTTCGCTTCTTGCTTCACGAATATTTGTGCGCTTATGGCGGTATAAAATGTAAGCCTTTGCAACTTTTGCATGACCTTCTTCAATTAATACAGTTTCTACAATATCTTGCAGGTCTTCAACCGTAAAAATTTTGTTGGCACTTTCCGCATGTAGTTTTTCCAAAACCTTTGCAGTTAAAGCCATAGAAACAAACGGAGATTCGCTATAGCCTGTAGCCTCAAACGCTTTATCTATGCATTTTGTAATTTTGCTTGCGTCAAAAGGAGCTTTTCTATTGTCCCGCTTTAATATGTATTGCATATTACCAGCCCTTACTTTTTAAGATTATGTCTCAATAAGGTTATTATAGCAGTAGAATTTTAAAAGTCAACTGTGGCTTTTTGTTGACTTTTGCGAGTTTTGTGGTAAAATCAACATAATCACACATGGGAAGTGGTGTTTCTATGGAAAAATTTAAACGCTCCGGCAGAATTGAAAAATTGGTAACAAACCTGTATGCAAAAATGCCGGAAATAGAAGCTTCCCGTGCTGTTATAATCACAAATTCTTATCAAAAAACCGAAAGCTTACCCATGGTTTTACGCCGTGCGTATGCTTTTGCAGATATTTTAGACAATATTCCTATAATAATCCGTGACCATGAGCTTATCGTTGGTGCGTCTACGCTTGCGCCCAGGGGCTGCCAAACCTATCCGGAGTTTTCTTTTGAATGGCTGGAAACTGAGTTTGATACGGTAGCAACACGTGCAGCAGACCCTTTTTACATATCCGAAAAAACAAAAGCCGCACTTGCTGCGGTTCACCCTTATTGGAAAGGGCGAACCGTAAGCGAGTTAGCGGCTGCTTTTATGTGCAAAGAAGCAAAACAAGCGATAGATAATAATATTTTTACGGTTGGCAATTATTTCTACAATGGTGTAGGGCATTTGTGCGTGCAGTACGATAAGGTGCTTAAGGTCGGTTACAGCGGCATTATAAAAGAAGCAGTAACACATATGGACAAGTTACGCCCGTCCGATGCAGACTATGCAAAGCGCAAAAGCTTTTTGGATGCCGTGATAATTTCTTGCCAAGCGGTGATACGCTAT
>Ga0131853_10015549_pt1 | contig 13912 bp, 9 predicted proteins | sample TergutLab28metaG_FD_92764 | JGI IMG/M metagenome (GOLD analysis project Ga0131853, IMG submission 92764) | Labiotermes labralis P1 segment gut microbial communities from Petit-Saut dam, French Guiana - Lab288 P1 (version 2) (version 2) | ecosystem: Host-associated > Arthropoda: Insects >... | reverse complement strand
GTATGTTACTGATTTATTTCGTATGGTCTGTTATAGTCTCACTGACAGGTTGGTATGTTACTGATTTATTTCGTATGGTCTGTTATAGTCTCACTGACAGGTTGGTATGTTACTGATTTATTTATCAACGTACCTAGTTTGTTTTTAACAAAAGCGGATGATCTACCAAAGAAGAGTTATTTACTTACAATTGAGAAATTTTGGTGAAGAATTTCTGTTAACAAGGAAACGTTTAACAGTGAAACAGTTTACTTTTGCTGAAACAAAACGGCTGAGAGCTATAGGCCTACCCAGGAGCCTAATGGAGAAATGGCGTTTAGAGAAACGGCTTGTTAAATTGTGCATAAAAACTCACGTTTGGAAATCCTCAAGAGAAGCTACAGGTATCGAAACGCTGGCTTTGATGGAATAATTATGTTAAAACGAATCCTACAGAAATAATGTATGTAATTTGAACTGGAATGTGCCAGCTCAAGTTTTGTGACTTACGGACATTTCTGAATGCTGAGCTCAGTCGGTACAGTGACCAGATTTTCGGCTGCATGATCCGTGAATCGTGTTTAATTCAGAGGTTTCCTGAACTCCAGACTGTCTACACCGTCTGTGGGTCCTACCCAGCTCTTTTTCCGGCAGTAAAGCGGCCGGAACTTGAAGCTGACGACTCCATCTAGCGTTTAAATTTAGGAATAGGTAGAGTCATTGTTGCAGTCCTCCATATGCCTCTATGGCCACCACGGGGACAATTTTACCTTCATTTTGAACACGATATCCTTCAGGTTGTGTTAAAAGCTAGCAATATCTAAACCGCGTGACAGACAGCTCTAAGCAGCTCCTGGAACACGTAGTTGATGCTGACAGACCATTGTAGATAGACATGGGGAAATTAGTTGTACTGATACATCATACATTACATATATCTTTATGTAAAACCGTTTTGCAATAAAGGTGTACATATTGCGTCCGAACGATTGAGTTTATGTCAGACAGTCTCTAGATTAATATTAGTCTTCTGGGATATGAAGCTGCTTCGCCAGATCACCGCTTCTGGAATTTTAGAAAGAATGCAGTGCCTTCTTCAATGCGCCCTTTGAAATATCGGGTAACACTGGCCCGGCGACATGGCTTCACATCCCGTGAGACCTGAATCACCAACACATCTGTGGAAAAACTAACATTTCGTAATATTTAGGTAATTACTGGAAATACAATCCGGCAAAGAATTGTACACAACATCACGAGGTGAAAAGGTAAATTTGTACCCACGCCTAAGCTTCACAACATTAAGACGTATAAGGCATGTGAAGATCAATGTCAGCTTCATGGTCCGGCTGCTTTATTCTTCGGGAACAGCGCCCCCACCCCCCTTCCCACCATATCCATTCGATACAAGACTGAGTGAGCCCGAATGACGGTTTGGATGTAGTGACACACAAGATTTGCCGCCACTGCCAAAAATTCGGCCCCTGTGTTCAAGCCTCAAGTCTTAAGTAGAGTAGGCCTACGTAAAGCGTATATAACTTGCAACGTATTGCATCTTAACATCGACGTTCAGCTTTTAACTGTTGGAAACAAGTAAGGAGAGTAATTCTTGGTTATATCTTAACTGTGTTTGGAGGAATCAGTCTACTGTAACCCAATACTGCAGCGATTTAGTTCCAGAAGAAAACTGGAATAATTATTACGTAGATAGGGAGGCCATTCTGTTAATTGCTATTCCACCGTCTGATATAAGGAGACATCTCTGTCCAGCAAGTACACCAATAAAACTCCAGACGTCCTCCACCTTAAATGCATCGGTAATGAGGCCGTCTCTACCGGCTTTTGCCTTGTTTCCTGAAAAGAAACAAGGGTTCAGATCCTTTTAGGCGCATTCGCAAAATAGGACAAAAGCGACTGTTAGTTTCGTCATGGTTGTCGGTCTGTCTGTATGGCATTCTCTCCGTCCATCCATCAGTTCTTAAGTCCATCTGTCCGTCCACATGAAATAACTGGGCTCCTACTGGACGGATTTTAGTAACATTTTATATTTGAGGATTTTTCGAATATATGTCGATAAAATTGAAGTCTAGTTAAAATGTGACAAGAGTATCGGTCACTTTATATGACGACATAAGTGCATTTGTGACAGTATCTCGATGAATTCATCTTAGAGTGAGAAATGTTTTCGGCAAAATGTTTTAGAGAAAGTCAAAAAAACACATTTCATGTTTAATTTTTTTTCTCGAAAATCGTGCCGTTGGCGACGTAATGTGGAAAAACTTGGTAGAGCCGGACAAGCAACAGATGACATTATAAAATAGCACTTACCCTTTGCATGCTGGATACCTGAGGCTACAAACACACACCCAGGATATGTAATACGTATTGATTTTCCACGGCGACGGTAGTTACTCGAATGCGCCTCAACGCCACGTTATAGATCCTTTGCCTCTCTTTTTATGAGCAAATCTGGTTTTTTGTTTGTGTTTTCAAATATTTGACACTAATAATATGAATTGGCGAGTACATTTCAAGGAATGGCATTCGGAAAGTTCGCCCATCGGCAATTGTAGCTACACGCAGCGTGTTTTTGGCTGAATAGACATCGGTTAGGTCAGTAGCGTACCGAGGGGGGGGGGTTGGGGGTTCAAACCCCCCCCCCACGAAATTCCGAAGGCCCTCCAAAATTGTGCCAAACTCAACCCGATTGTGAAAACTGTTAAAAACCGCTGAATTTAGGACGCCAACACCCCAAGATGTTCGGAAAAAGGCAGTAAAATTCTAAAACTACCTAGGTTCGCAATTGTTTTGCATTAGCAATGACAAATAAGTTAATTGTCATCATAAATAGTCTTAAAGTACCAAACGTTTTACTATATGAAATGAAATGAAACCCGGTGTGGCCCAGAGTTGGGTAGAGGTATAGCTCTACTCTTCCATGATCGCGGCACTAGAAAGGGGTGAGTGGTCAGCAGCACGCCCCGGCCGCACTTTACCCCCGGAAAAGACCCGGTGCCCAATTTACAGGAGGCTGGGTGGGCCCCAGGGCCGGTCTGGACGGGAGGAAAATCTCGTCCCCACCGGGATTCGATCCCGGACCATCCAACCCTTAGTCAGTCGCTATACCTACTGAACTACCCGGCCCACATGGAGTGAAGGTAGTTTAAATATATATATATATATATATACACACACACACACATACCATTCTAATATATGTAGTCTGTGACGTGTGTATACCTGGGTAAGAGTTAGTTAATGTAGCATTTGGGTAAAACGAATCGCGCAAAGTGCTCCGAAAATGAAATATGGAATTGGGCCTGGAGGCATTCGTGCCTGAGAATAATTACGACGTTTCGTCGGTGTTTTTGTGGGGCGCGTGAGGTGTGGTTAGGTGGAGAGGTTTCATTCACCTCGACAAATATCTGGGACGGTCCGTTTCTTTTGGTTGAATTCAGAAGCCGAGACGTAGACAGGCGAAATACGACCTCGTGGCACGGTCAGTAGGCCGGATCACTGATTGTAGAAATATCCTAGACAGTACAAAGTGAGAAATGTCTTTATGAAATCATTTCCATACTTCTGACACTTCCTCTTGGTGAAGTTAAAGTTTCTTCGACATCACCTTCGTGTCAAACCAATGTGTTTTTTTTACGGTTCACGTCTTCTGATATATGACACCGTGTAGACTGGCAAATAATTTGGGTGGAACGTGCTGCCTCCAGCTTCATTGTAGTTGAAGAAGAGTTGACTATCCTGAAAATGGAGGCACAAAGATTATCCGAAACGCCGGTAACAATCTATCCGTTATTTCCACCAACACCGCTGCGCTGTTACAGCCTCAGTAACTTGCAATCTCTGCTTTTCCTTCAGAACCAGGGACCAGTTTTTACACCCTTACAAAGTAACTGTGAAATGTTCGGATTTTACTCATCACCTAATATTGCCACATTGATGAAATCAGAGAGGAGACATGGCCGTATTATATATATATATATATATATATTTATTTATTTATTTATTTCACGCAATGGGAAATAAAGGGGTTGCAAATAATGACGCTGTAAACGTACCTGTGAAAGCGAACAGGCGTAGACTAGTTTAACTTTTAAGCAAGGCTTACTTAGCGCATTATAGTGAAAAACATGTATATATGAAAGCAGAGTAGAATAATCTCAGTGGAATTTATCGCTTTTGAGCCCTAATTCCAGTACATTAGATGGTGGATATTATTAAAAAGGATTTTGCGAGAAGTATATAGTTAGTGGTGAACCGCGTTGATGTATTTTGACGCTGTATACACCGTGCGTCATGTTTCACGTCACGTTTATTGACCAATTAGTGCACACTTTTTGTAAACTAATTTTTAATAGTACGAAGTAATTACCTTACTGACTGTTGGGAAATAAAAAGTGACGTGTTGCAGTAGTTCGGGTTAGGGTTCTTATGTATTCAGTTTAGATAACCTGGATCTATAAAATTGGGGAATCTAGTGACCAACTCTAACAAAAGTAGCTGCCCATAAAACAGGCTGCAGCTTGAAGTTAATTTTTTAAACAACTGGTACAGTTTTAGTTTTGATGTTGGTCTAAGGTTTTATGAATTATAAATTGCTATAAATTTGCGTGTCTTAGTTATCACCTCCTCCTAACTTCGGTCTGAACGTAATAGGTTTGTGTATCCATCGTTTTAACACGTGCGTTTTCGAAGAATTCATGAAATGTGCTTATACAATGATTTGGGCCTGTGTTGCATTCGCGAGATGTTATCTTTTCACCACTTTTTATTTCGGACCAGCGTCCTTACCTTCCTCGAGTAACTTTTCTGTGTTCGTCATAGTACGTACCAATAACTATATTTTCGCATACAGAATTAAGATCGCGCCGTAGGCGAGTACCTGACGAGTTTTATTTCTGATATTTGCCGATTTTCTATGGCTTTTTAGGTGTATCACTAACATTTTATTGTGGCGCTACAGCCCAAATCGGGCCTAAGCCGTCTCGTTTTTGAGGTTTCTAGTTCTCACACAATTAGATACACGCATATATATACATACATTCACCCACACACACACACACACACACACACACACACACACACACACACACACACACACACACAGTAGGAATTCTCTAGCCGAGGGATCAGTTCGTTACAGAAGCCGCTGCGTACGCAACACACAATAAACACTCCTTGGACGACACGGCCACCACGATTGTCGCATCACTGTGATGTCCTTTGAAAAATCAGGTGGAATATGTAACAGCTGAGGTACATAGAGAGGCATTTCACAGCAGTACTCACACTGTTCCGCTCTTGTACGTATACAATTTCAGGGACACTCTGAAGTCAATGATTCGCCTCAGTATGCAGCTGTGGATTCGAAAAAGGCTGGATAGACTCTTTTCTGGTACTGGCGATGCTGCTGGACAGTTACTTCTCTAGGCCAGTGTTTCTCAACCGCCAGGCCGCTACCCGGTGCCGGGCCCTGGCATCAATTATACCGGGCCGCGAGAGGTTCTCCTGGAATTTGTCATTTTAGTTTTCTAAGCAATTTTCATGACTAAATATTTTATAGTGGAAATATTCTAAGGAGAAAAATATTCGTGAATGTGTCGAAAAAACTAAGACCCAGACGTTGGCCTGAGGAAACTACAATATGCTACAAGATTTCATTAGTCCAGTGATTGATAACTAATTTAAATGTAATTTTATATTTGTCAACATGCCACACTGTGTACATAAGTGTACTAATACTCTTTATGATTATGCCATAATTAATTATTAATACTCGAAACATGTAGAGGCATGAAATAAAAACTTATTGTGAAACAAATTTTGTGCATCAAGTTGGTTAAATACTGAGATAAACTCCTCAGGTGTTCAGTATTTATTTCGAGTTTTTTTTTCCCGATTCTGGTCCAGTCGGTGTGGGTTTAGTGGTGGGCAAAGCGGCATTGGGACATTTTTTCTTCCTTTACTTCGGTTTTCCTTTGCCAGCATCATTTTACCAATGCTCCATACTCATTTGTCTACCATTGACGCTGTATAACCTTAGGAACAGGCAATTCGTTAAATGAGGCTCTTCTTTATCTGTAATTCATTTTCTTGCAAGGAAGAGAGATATATCATATTGGCCCCAGAATTAACACAAATCACCTGTACATGAATCAAGAGTACGCTGTGTTCGCCTTCAGGGTGAAGGAAAGGAAAGATGAACAGAGATGATGAAAACGAAAGACAGGTAGTTGGGTCAACCGAAAGACAGACGCGATCGGCCGTGTTGCGTGCCACTGTAAGCAGGTATTTTTCGTGGCACGGATGACGAAGATGAGTAACCCCAGCTTCCTCCAGCATTGCTAGGACAAATCGACGGTTGTTCTAATAATCTGCGTGGATCCGCTCGTTTCAGTCTGCTACTGAGAAATGATACACATAATTACAACGCGGACGAGGGCATCATGTCCGTCTCTACTGCCTAATCACAGGACAAGTAAGGAGCGTGGCAACTCTTGCATTGCGAGTGTCCACAGTTTGTTTTCGCCGATTTGTTACGTGCTGTTGGTTAACTATCAAGAATATACCGAAAAATGCACTACAGTATTGGTATATTATTGAATTGTATCGATTAGTGCACGGGTATGAATACCAATATAATGGGCTAGTGTTTCATATTTCTTCTGATTTAAAATTATCTCGATAAGCCTCTTGTTCAGCCGGCATTGTGATCGCCATTGGTTATGGTTGATGGCTAATTGTTGTTATAATAATGACACGTAATTAGCTCAGTCGTGGTGAAGTAAGACTCCCAAGGGATGCAGAACACGTCTTATTTGGGCGCTAATCGAGGGGGTGAGTAACGGAAGGATTGCAGATAATCTGTGGGAATGAAAATACCACCCCGGATTTTATTGTTACCTGAAAAACAATATTAGATATTTAATTGTTGCAGTGCCTCTAATGGAAGATTACAGGCGAAAAGACGTAGGATTAAATCTGTTTTTAATTCAGTAGTGGGAATTGCTGCTTTCCTACAGTGCGTTCTGGTAACGGACGCATCTAGTAATTGGTGTTACGTCTTCAGAGTCGATTGGTTAGAATATGTCCCGCCGGGTTTAACACCGAAATCTCAGCATTTTGTTCACATGTTGTTTGTCTGTGCTCTATGCAATTCTCGCAACACCTGTTGTTTCCCCATACAGCATTCACGGAAGGTCTTTCTAATTGAAACACGCTGTTTTCTCTGTGTGGTACGAGCTGAATATACACTTGTAGATCAACGGCCTCTTAATGCGAAGGCTTGAATTCGATCCCAGCGCAGTCCATGTGTGATATGTGGTGGAAAAAATTGCACTGGGACAGGTGTTTCTCAGAGTATTTCGGTTTCCCCCTGTCTGTCTCATTCCAGTAGTACTCCACACTCTTCATCCACATTTTGCCTTTGGTAGATGGACAAACGGATGAAAGCTGGTAATGTTCCGGAAAAGCAGTGCTCTATCCGGGAACGAGGAGCATTGGATAGAAAAGTACCTTGTTTTTTGGGCGGTTTGCAAAATTACGAAGAACAACTATTAGCTTCGTCATAATCTTAGCAATAGACCAACTTAATGGACATATTCTTGTTTTATAATAAGTTTATTATATTCCTCTACATGTTTCGAGCACTGTTGTGCTCATCATCAGGAGGTCAAATTGTATTATATAGCATCTGGTATCGTCACACACTGTAGGTGGCCGTCCGGTGCGCACCTGCGCACCGGACGACACATGAAGACCCATGAAGGTGGTAAGGTTGTTAGCCCTACGCAACGGCCGCCCTTACCCCGAGGAAATATTCGTGGTACTCATTTCTGTTAGAGGCTGAGTCAACCCCAGGGCCATAGTGCGGCCGAAAGGATTATGTCGGGAATTGAACCCGCGACCTTCCGGGTTGTAGCACAGTGCCTCAACCAACTGCGCCACCGCGTGCCCCCCACCTCACATAATATGCAATATCATTGCTTTTCCACGACAAAAATAGTTTCGCGAATGCACCCGAGTGTGACGTTTGCCTGTGTTGTTGGTCTTCATAAGGTTTATTAGTGCATTTGTAACTCGAAAGGTAACGATGCATAGTAGCAGCTACTTATGACACTGTGTTGGACAGCGCAAAGACCTGGTCCCATATGAACCAGCGTCTCAGTGTTTCAGAAGCTTCGTTGTTTTGTCTAAAAATTTCTGCTCAGCTTCTCAATACATTTGAATGTATAATAGTGCTTGAATTTTTCCTGCACCATTTTAAGGGTACACACATTTTTAAAACGAGCTGCCTCATGGATCTCCAGAAGAAATTAGGGAGGGGGTAGGGTACGTCAAAACACAACTGTCTTGTAACCTACTTTATTATGCTGACGACGACATGTTTCGGCCACTGTGTGTTATCTTCAGGTCACAAAAATGTATATAGAGGAAAACTACACATAGTAGGATTATAGTATAGGTGCATATTCTAAACTTTCAACGAGATCTCTTTGTCGGTTGGATCACGTTGAAAGTTTAGAATATGCACCTATACTATGATCATACTCTGTATAGTTTTCCTCTGTATACATTTTTGTGACCTGAAGATGGCCCACAGTGGCCGAAACATGTCGTCATCAGCATAATAAAGTAGAATACAAGACAGTTGTGTTTTGACATACCCCACCCCCTCCCTAACTGTTATAACACAACGGGGATGGTGCACCTAAAGACTCCAGAAGAAAGTTTAGTTTGCCCGTTTCTCTTGGGCTCAGAAGAAATACACTTTTCGCAATTCTACTGCTGGTGGGTATCAAACCCGGCTGCACGTAACACAAGATCATAAATTTGCCAATCTTGAAGTTCCCAGTCTCTCTTTCTGAAGGTGACTCTCTGAAATAATCATTTCGCATATATTTAGGGGGCATTTCGGTAAAATGAACCCATAATATATGGTAACGGTTGTTGTGTTTATTTTCGGAGCATCCCATGCAAATTTATACTTTTCCGTCTAGCAGAAAGATATATTTTAGGCAAACCTAGAGAAATGTAGAAGGGCAAGACGAACAAAACGAAGATGACGAGAAGGTTGACGATATGATGATGATGATGATGATGTTATGGTGGTAGTGGTGGTCGTGGTGGTCGTGGTCGTGGTGATGGCAGCGAGAATAAAAACTGGTGGTAACTGCCCTATATTATCGATTTTATTGATTTGCATAACTCCCATGATAAAGTCGATATTTAATCATTTAACGCCTGTGTGGTTCGCTGTGAATATGGCAACGCTTCCATCCGTGGTGGATACGTAAAAGTGTTTGGTATGTGGGTAACAGCAGTTGCTATTTGTGAAGATTTTGAATTATCTTAACAATAGAACGCAAGATGCATTGTAGTTCATGTCCCTTTGATCTTCACTTTGGGGGACCATATAGCTTGCGTTGTTATTGGGCACTGCAGGTAAACACAGGTTTGCGTTACCTTACCATAGCTGCGGTTGCGTGTCAAGTGCTGCCATCATGCGATCCGACAGAAATATAATCACCACAAACCTTCCAGCCATACTTATTATAATAAGTTGTATGATGGAGAACTCCTGTTTGGAGGAAGATAAAACATCCTAAAATGTGGGCATAAAACTCCGAAACTCACCCATTCCTTTCATGTGAGGAATGGTCCTCAAACTGATCCAACTGGATGTTTACAAATAAAGTTCCCGGCGCATCGCCATGTTCGCGCGACTGGCGTATTTGACAAACATTTCTCATGTGTGGACACTTGCCGCGGCGTGGGAACGGCTTACTTGTACAAATATTGGCCACTTGTTTGTTTCCGACGCACTGTCGGTGAATGTGACGCAGGTGCAAGGTATCAGCCGTGTTTAGCTCAGACTTCAGGTCTTGACTGGTTGCGTTCCCACGACACATTTGTACAAGGCCCTTAACTGGCAAATATCCTCTTGTCACCTTTTGTCTGCTACCGGTCCCAGTGGCCGCGCGGTCTAAGGCGTAGGTCTGCGGCCACTCACCTGCTGAGATCGTGGGTTCGAATCCCACCGGGGGCATGGATGATAGTCTGTTATGAGTGTTGTGTGTTGTCAGGTAGAGGTCTCTGCGACGAGCTGATCACTCGTCCTTAGGATTCCTACCGACTGTGGTGCGTCGTTGTGTGTAATCCAGAAACCTCGTGAATGAGGAGGGTCTGGCCCACTGGGGGCTGTAGTGCCAAAAACAAACAAACTAAAACCTTTGTTCTGCTAGTTTATCACATGAAACTTAGCTTACTGATTCGCCTACGATTGCGCTATCGTAGAGGAGTCGCTGTGTCAGGTGGTCCCTGGTACAGTGAAGAGTTACTGGTTCATTTGTCAGACGCCATTCGTGTCAACCCCGCTACAGAAAATTTACTTCCTATCCTGTAGTTCCAACTATCCGACTATTTTCTGCCTGACTTTTCTTTCGTGGATTATATCAGTTCCTTTGAGAAAATTCTACAAAAGTATCCTAGAATCAAACTTTGTGGACTCATTTTAACTTTTTTTAAATCAAAATCCCAGCCCCTGTAAAAATAGAGTTAAAATATCTGAATACAGTATTCGGTAGTGCCTTTAAATTCTCAACCCATGAATATAATATGACATGTTCCGCATTTGTAAACGGCGAAAGTTTCGTCAAAACTTTATTCGCCATTCCCCATTTCTCACCAAGAAGACACTAATTTCTGTGCAACAAGTGCATGAAGTGAACGCAAAATATGAGAACTGTGCTCTTCTTGGCTGTTAACACAGCGAGTAGTGGTAATTCCTTACCGACGTTTCGGACACAACCTATCTCCATTTTCAAGGGTCACGAATCCACGAAGACTTTTCGAAACTCTGGACGTGGTGACGCAGAGTTGCCTTCCCGTAGAGGTGCTTGAAGATGAGATCGATAGGTTGTCCCGAAACGTCGGTAAGGAATTACCATTACTTGCTGCGTAACAGCCCAGAAGAGCGCAGTTCTCATTTACTTCGCGGCCTAAGCGTGAAATCACGCAAAGCACAATATGAATGCCATACCTACTGTTGCTCGCCATGTTTCATGGACGAAATTAATCAGCCGGTTTCCATGATCTTTGATTATGTTGCAGAAGCTTTCAACATTTGACGGCAAATGGACGTCATAACATTTTGAGAACTCAGCTTCGTCAATTCGGAATTCATCGATGTTCAAACTTCGGGGACCATCTCTGTCTGTGTGAGAGATACCAGCTACCTAGCTAACTCTTCGTTTAGACCACAGATTAAGAATAGCAGAACCGCGTGTTTACCCACCTGCATGATGTGGTGCTTAGTAAAAGTGGAAATTTCGCCTTTGCATTTTTTCATACCCCAACATATGTGTGATGTAAGTCAGTTAGCCTAGTTACCTGCTTAGCTTGTTTGTAAGGTGGATAGATTCTTCTTCTTCTTTTTCTTCTTCTTTTTCTTGTTCTTCTTCTTCTTCTTCTTAGGGCCCTTCAGTTTACTGCACCGAATGTACCGCAGCCTTAGGCTTAATGTGCAGCCCTAATATTTCATTCAGCACAGCCACAATAACCCTGCACCTCGTATGAAGAGGTAAAGGTCCCTTGTTGAGGCTGTGCTAATGTTTTTTGGTTCTACAGTCGACCTACCAAAGACATTATAACGCTGACGAGCCAATGCCTCGCAACAGCAAATAATGTGCTGCACTGTTTCGGTCTCCATCCCACAAAATCCGCAGATTGGATTCCCATCAAACAGGCCCATAGTATACAGGTGCCCTCTTACAGGAGCATGCCCTGTGTAGATCGCAGTTGCCATTTTTAGTTTATGCCTACCTAACTTACGTACGTCGTCAGCTCCTTTCTTACACGGTCTATCTATAAATAGTTTGCCGTGTCTGAGGAAGGTGGATAGATTACTTAACCTTTAACTAATACAATAGGTATCCGACATGTTAAGCTAGCTGGTCATATGTTTCAGTAATAACGAACTTTTTGGTTTAAATAGTTAAAGTAATTGGTCATTTCGTTTGTTGTTCAGCTGTGTTGTCAATCATTAATTTGGGCATGTATACGGTGTCCCTTTTATTGTGTCACAGAGCACAGCACCTCTCACGGATGTACAGGTGGCCCTATGCTTTCTCTGCATTACAGTTACCATGTTCAGGGCACGATAGTAGGGACACGTTATAGTTAGTTGAATAACTGCATAATTACTAATGCGTTTTTGCAACTGGGTGGTCATTGCATTCTCTTCGTGGGTTACTTTGCGGCTGTGTCATTTAAGACGGTTACGTAGCGTCGAATGATGAATTGTGAGTTGCAAAGAATTTGGAAGGAAGCGGTTGTGAAATAATTTACCTACTAATCCATGTAGGAACTGAGATAAATCTTAAAACCTCAATTCAGCATACTAGTCAGGACAACCAGTATGATGGCCTAAACTGAAACTGCGAACCTGCCTGTATAAGTTTGCTTAAAACTGTTGGTTTGTGCTGCAGTCACTTGACTCTTATTTAGTTAATTTTCCTATTGGTTTTGATAGAAGATAGTGAAATAAACACAGAATCAGTGTGTAATTTAAGTGCCTTACGCCGCTGTCAATATTGGTCGTGAGAAATGTACATCAAATGTCATAGCAGCTGGAATACTTCTAGTCTTCCTTTGTTTCAAATTTTTCGATGTTTATTACTTGTCTGTTCAAGCCATAGACACGTTTCTTCCATCCGCGTGAATACAAAGACATCAAAATTCCAAAGCACATTTAATAAGCCTCCGTTCAGCTGCCGGTACACATATGCAAGATCATTTATCAGACCATCGTAATACATGACGCTTTGTGAAATATCACTTGGCCTGAGAGCAACAGAATGTCTGATGCGTTTAAATCTGGTACGCGATAATAAAATAACACAGCGACTCGTCTGATGGGTGCTGCCGCCTGTTATTAACATTCCAAACGTGAAATATATCGTAGAAGACTTTTTATTTTTATTTCAAAAATATATTATGTGAATAGAAGGATAGGCGGGCTACTGCAACACGGGAGCACGCGATTTTATAGGGCCCACATTTATTTTTTGTTTTCACAAGACGTTCTTACCCGTCTCCATAATCATCATTGCATGCTTCTGCCTTCTCATGCCATAGTCCATGCTTCAGGTCGGTTTAGTGTAGGGGTATTCAAAATGAGGTCCGCGCGGGGAAACGGTCCGCGAATATATCCTGTTATTCCTGCACGCGACTGTATTTATACCTTTGTAATATATTTGTGTACGGAACAACCATTTTACAGTTGTTTTGTGTGATTCTAAAATAACATATCTTCAAGGAAATACGTTTACAACGAATTACTTGTGTTGGAGCATGTAACGGCTAACAGAATGCTTGAATCCAGGAAGGCTGAAGCCAGTGGATACATGAGGATCGATGTAAACTCCATACGGATCCTATGCAGACCCCGAATGACTTAAGGGTGGTTCTTACCTCGTTATGTTAGATAGTACGGTAGCAAACAGTTACTACTAAAAGCTGAAAATGGCAGAATTGGAAGGTGTGCTGCTGAAGGTATTGTACTGTCGACGTTGACCTAGTTAAATCACTTGGTGTATTTCTATACCTGTTGGTGTTCTGTGAAATTCACTTAATGCAAGCGTAGCTTTGTTACCAGAAGTATCGGAGTAACTGAAGTTAGGAATTTTTTTAAGGTGCTGGTTTGTAGAATGAGATGGGCTGGGTATGTGGCGCGTATGAGTAAGGAGAGGGGGTGTTAGGGTCTTGGTGGGGAAACCGGAGGAAAAGAGACCAATGGGGAGACCTAGGTGTAGATGGGTGGATAATATTAGGACGGATCTCCAGGAGGTGGGATGTGGGTATATGGACTGGATTGGGCTGGCCCAGGATAGAGACAGGTGGCGGACGCTTGTGAGTG
>Ga0131853_10015548_pt1 | contig 13912 bp, 8 predicted proteins | sample TergutLab28metaG_FD_92764 | JGI IMG/M metagenome (GOLD analysis project Ga0131853, IMG submission 92764) | Labiotermes labralis P1 segment gut microbial communities from Petit-Saut dam, French Guiana - Lab288 P1 (version 2) (version 2) | ecosystem: Host-associated > Arthropoda: Insects >... | reverse complement strand
TTCGAACTTCAGTTAAGACGGGGAGTTGGGCAGGCCGCACACACTCGTAATAAACCCCACGCCAAGAGTACTGGAGTTTATTAGGCATAAACAGTGAATAATGCTGATACAAATGAACTGTAATGAGTTCGATTCTCGGGATCTTGAATCCCTTCATTAAACATTAGCACTGATCGTCCAGCTTCACATAAAGCTGCTGGTTACCGTTCGAGATACTTCTGCAGACTGCAAATGAAGCACAAGGCGTCTACTCTTGCACTCGATCCCACACAGTGCTCGCGCGATAAACACTTAGCGCGACCACTTATAAACAAAAATAAATAGAAGGAGACTATATTCCTCCCATGCCTGGTCTGCTTACTGAGAAATGGATGTGTAAACAATTAGTATCAGTTACAGAAAGGCGAGAACTCAGCACGGTGAAACAAGCTTATGACTTACATGCAGCACATATCGCAATCTTGCAGGAAAGAAAAACACTACCAACCACACAGCAATAATATCCATCAAGTATACAACATACAAACTCAATATAATTCTGATCATACCCGCATACAGTAAACACCAATATAGGGATTACACCTATAAGACAATCCAGATTGTATACACAGCCACCAAGCTAACAACTTACATGTTCTGTAATTATAACAGTTGACAGCTCACAACGATATCACAACCGTACTATCTCAACTACACGCATGTGCGTATGTTGCATAAGGAAATCACGCTGCACCGCTGTTTGCATGCACATACATTCCTAGTCGGCTCTATGTTACTTCCGTGCGTTGTAATCCTTGATGTTAAATGACAATAAAAACAATGTCTGAAATATAAAAGTCCCGGATTCCAGTTTCGGGCCTAAATTGTAATTCCAACAAAGTTCTCGCTGTGTACCTCAATTCCTGAAGGACATCAAGATACGTCACAACCGCTTCTCGAATAATGACTCAGTAATTTGACCATTCGAATGAGATAAGTACGTACAGTCAAATAAACCATATTAATAACTCAGTGCTTCTACTACTGGTACGCTACACTCACAGCTAAGAAATGACCGATGTTATTGTCACATCCTAATTATAACACTGACAGTCAACTAACAGTTTCATATCAATGGTGTGTGTGTGTGTGTGTGTGTGTGTGTGTGCTCGTGTGCGCTCTTTTTCTCTATGTTCCTCTATATTAATTTTAAAATGAGACCCCCCCCCCCCCTTTGTGTTAACAAATGTATTAAATGTATTAAATCCATCGCACATAAAACCAGGTTTTATCAGTTTATTCGCGGCTACATTTTTCGGCTATAACTGTTAGTCATCATCAGGCCTTCTGTAAACACGGATAGAGGAAAAATTACGTGTGAATACTGCGAAAGAAGGGGATCGCCACTCTCACATTAAAAATGCGTTACAGATGTATAAACTGTACTATGGTTTATTACAGTTTTACCAACATTATATTATATTATATTTATGTGGCCAATTTTAACCAAAGCCTGCAAAATTCTGCACTATTGATACCACAACCTAGGCATGTTTATTGTGATATAGTTTATTGCTGTACGTTTTAAAGGACTTTTGGTGGAAACTCCCTGAAGATGGCGAGACAACACCGCCGAAACACGTAGATAAGTGAAATTCAAGGTAAAGTTCACCTTAGAACAGGCCACGAAGGCCCAGAAGGGGAACAGATGTATAGCTCTACTCTTTCTTTAACCTCGGCGCTAGGTGGGGGAGGTGTGTTCAACGCCAAGCCCCGGCCGCTTCAGTCCCTGGAAAGACCCGGTACCCATTGTATAGCAGGCTCCGAAATATGTAGGAGCTACGTACAAGACCGTACACATAAATCATAGAATAGTGCATTTGTTGGTGTTGCATGTGCTATTTAAACCGAGAGATTACCGTAGTTTTCATGACATCTGCTTCTCAGTCTTGCTTACACTACATGATCACGGAAAACAAGTTGATGAACACTCAGCCAGAACATAAGCTACAGTGGCACATTCCATTACACAATCTTAAGATCCCCTGGCAGCGCTGTGGACAACCACGAAATCCCCCTTCAGGAACAACAACGTAGGATTATGCTTTGTGACATCAATGTACAACGAATATATTGGTACCTGAATAAGAAATTATTAAAGAAAGGCACGAATCATGGAGGGAGGATGGGCGTCAGTTACTGACGGTATGTTTAGTTAACAAGGGCACAGATACAATTACTGTTGAAATCATTGCCAGGGAACCACAAGTGTAACTGACAACTCGAACTGCAAAGAAAGCACGCCATGGAGTAGGTACAAAGCGGAGGGAATACTAATAATATTAACTGCTTGATGAATAAAACCAGCAGTGCCACGTTCAAGCCTTACGTGTGCCCTGCATGCTTAAACGACAAGTGTTTACGTTAACAACTCACTGTCATATTAACAAAACCTGAATACTGTAGCTGCAAAAACTTCTACTGCATTATGCGAAATTAAGCAGTTACAAACGAAAGGTGCGTTTCATATATACTGTCAGCTTTTCTCGGCATCCGGAAAACGGATAAGACTAAAAAAAAGTTCACAAAACAAATGTCCGCAAACCACATGCATCCCTGAGCTAACATTACACCGACCCCAACAATCCAACATCGGTCGAAACCTTCGTAGAACATCGAAGGGGATTATGACTTAGTTACACATACAGGCGTCGCATGGGCATAACAATGTGATACATTAGAATCCGAAGATTCGTCAGCAAGAAAATAGACGATGTGCATATAACGCAACATTGAGGCGTGTTCGTGTAATCATTGTTGCAGTGGAAAAGCAATAAGTATTACATATTTTGTGTGTGCGTGCTTGTGTGTAGCCTTAGCTATCTAGCGTGCAAAGCCGATGCGCCGTATTGTCTTCTGTGGCCTGTCCTGCGCTGCAATATTTTTCCACATTATCTCATAAAGGTACGATTTTCGAGAAAAAAAATGTTGAGCATAAATGTGTGTTTTGATTTTCTCTACAACGTTTGTCTGAAACGTTTCTCATTTGAAGAACTGAACGAGATATGATTAAAAATGTATATTGGTCTTTATGTAAAGCACCGGCTATTCTAACCATATTTTGATGAAACTTGAACGTTCTGGACAGATTTTCGAAAAAATACATAAATACCAAATTTTATGAAAATCCGTTCAGTGTGTGCCGAGTTGTTGCATGCGGACGGACAGACAGGCGGGCGGGCGGACAAACATGACGATGCTAACAGTCGCTTTTCGCAGTTTGGGAACGTGCCTAAAAGGGGGGGGGGGGACAGCTATTGAACACTGACCAGTTACCTAGAGCCATCTTAACATTATCGAACAATCCACCCTTTGGTCTCCCAAACAGTACTTTCCAATGCAGTTTCTCCATCTGTGCTTACCGCCAAAATTGTAACATATTTACCGGAACTGCACTAACAACAGTGGTAACAGAAAGGCACCCAGGGTCCTCATACAGTTTTATTCTATTTTATTTTATTCACATCCCTACGTGCAAAGAAAATTAAGAATCAGTTTTGTATGTACATAAAACCACAATAACACTTTATAAAATTGATACTTAAAACAGTTTTTCGCAAGTAGTCTACTTGTATACTCAAATTAATCATGGATCATTTCAAGCACATATATCTGGCAAAGGTATTCTGTAAATTCATGGTGCAGGACCTTTCTTTAGAAAGTCACAGTTACTCAGATTGTCAAGAAATTATGGAACTCAAAACGTCCATTACTCTTCCAACTACAACAGATAATGAACCCTATCAAGAGTCAGTTTAATACGGCCCAAACTCTCGCACCTTATTCTCGAAGATCCATATTATCTCCAGTCGCAACCTAGGTCTTCTTCGAGGTTCTCCCCCACCCATGTTACATACGCTATCGGTCTCGTCGTGCGTAGCTCATCTCACCAGTAACATTAAGCAAAGCGTTCAGATTATGAAGCTTCTAGTAATGTATATTCTTTCCAAATTCCAGTTCATTTCGCTTTCTTAGGTCTAAATATGCTCCTCCTATCGATGTTGTCCCTTAGCCAGGAACACTAAGTATCACACCCGTATTGTAATGTTTGGTTTCTACATAGAATATGAAAAAAAAAAACTATTAACGAACGGTACACAGATATTATAAATAGGTCAACAGCATCTGAAATAGCCAATAAATTGGGTGTCATAAAGTAACGGTGCAGTATTTATAAAACGTACTTTCCTTGGTAACCTACTGCAGTTTTAAAACAGAACATCTGTGTAATTAATCGACCTCAAGAAACGGTAATAACGTAATGGAGCGTATCGGTTCGTGCGACAAAGAAGACACTACGTGAGCAACATGCAGTACCTGAATATTACCGGCGACGCTTCCATTTCTGATAAATCGGTAGTAAGTGAGGAGGCTACCGTAACTTCTAGGTGGTGGGAAACTGCTGAGCATAAGAGGAACCGCTTCCGAAGCACGGCTCAAGCTCTGCCTGCTACTACGGACCCGTGACACGCATACAGCACTTCGTGTCCCGCTGCTAGAGCTAGATGCTGACGTTGATATAGACGGAGACCAATCCATTGTGTAGATTGCTGATAAGGGAATGAGATCCCGCTGAAGAGACAAAAACACTGAAGCAAGTTGTGGCTAGAAAAACCCAGAGCACTGGCATGACATCCTCTGCATTTATAGCTAATAAACAAGTTTCCTGGGATCACTAAACACTTTGCCAATGAACTGATGTCTAAAATAGACTGACCAGCAGGAAGTCACATAAAAGTCATATCAAAGTAAACAAAAAAACGACTGATAGCACAACACTAACAGAAACACACAAATCGTTGGACCCACTGTAATGTTTCCACTGCAGTAGAAGTCTTAGCAAGCAGTGAAATCAGCTTCCACACACAACTGGTCCAAACCGAATTGCACGTCATGGCTGTAAGCAGCGTCCGTTCATGTCCAAAACACTTATAGTAGTAATTCATGACGAATACCACAACTACTACAAGCTAGAAGTGTCCATCAATGATGAAGAAAGATAAGAACACATCGTGATGACGTAGAAGAAAGTTCAAAGCGAGGATTAAAATATCAGCTGTCCGAGCACTTAAAATAAAAACAATACAATATCCTTGGTAAACATGACGGGCAATATTCTTTAACGGAATAACACGACACTGCGTTCCTCCACCGACTTTAGTCCACTACTAGCGATCTGCAGAATGCACTATCTCACAAATACGTGAAAATTACAGTAGCAAAATATTTATCGTCAGAACTAAGCAAGAACGGAGCAGTAGCCTTCTTCCCAGCTGCAGCAAGCAGCGACTTGTTACAGAAAGTCAGAAGGAACAAGCGAAAACATCTTAGTGTTTACTTAGTGGTACCCAGGGGAAACGCCATTATCAGTCCACGGAAAAAAATAAAGATAATGCTGACAACAGGGGTCGTCGTGAGCTAGGTCTAACAAAGGAAGATTACCTGACGAGTATAAATCAGTGAAAATATGGTAGGTTCTCCGAAGCTTCCATGAGTGGGAATCAACCAAGTAGTAGTAATCTCCATCAACAAAGAAAACGAACAGAAGACACAGCCGTCATGTGCAGGACGTATATTAACTCACAAAATTTGCACCTATAATTTCGTCTATTTCACTACAATAGCATGAGTATTTACCTTTTCAAAAGAAATGAAAAAATCAATTAACTATTAACATACGCATTATCGTATTCTTTAAGTATATTTTGTGGCCATTCGACGAATGCTTGAATTTATATGAAATATTTCAACGCTTAGTTTCCATATAATGAGTAGCAGATGGCAGCTTAAAGGCTGGTTACCAAGTTGTTGTTGTTGTTGTTGTTATATTATTATTGTTGTTGTTGTTGTTATTATTCAGCACGACAATCCTTTAAGTTTGGCCTCGGCTTCCCGCGCGACAGATGCCCGCTCTATTCTGTCAAAAACTCTTGTTCTCCATCTTTTTACACCCATATACCTCCAGTCAAATTCGACATCATCCATCCACCTTAATCTAGGTCTATATCCTTGAGACAGACAGCCTTGCGTGAATCTGTAGGAGGCTACTCAACATTGTTCACCCATGCTGAGGTAGTCGTAGATTTCTCTACACCTCAATAGACCCACTATCTACCAAATTTCGTGGCATCAGATTTCTGAATGCAGTAATCTTTATATGTGAATTCGGTTGTGTCATTCGGCCAGTGTCCGGGTCTGAAATATATTTCTTTCTGAAGCTAGATTTACCCATACATCGCATTACAATGATTCAGACAAGAACAAACATTAATGAGCTCAGTACTAAATTCTGACCCACCTCTGATAACGTACGATTATGAACCAAAGCTGATGAAGTAAGTTTCTTGCGCTTCAAGTTAACAGGGCGGTAAATTCCTCCATCACTGTTCGCTCTGCTACGGCCGCGAACGGCGAGCGGAATATTCTTGCTAGCAGTAGACGGACGAGACAAAGACATTGTGATATCCTACGTTACCAGCAGTATACTTGTCTATACACAACACCCAGAACTTCGTATTCAAGCCAGAATGTCAATATTTCTCCAGCCACTGAATCCTAAAGTTTATTCCTGAAGACACACACGAACACTTGCGCATTATTACAAAATAAAGGGATACAACCTATGCACTACAGGATATATGCGAGTCCGATTCCACGTGTCACCACTTCATCGCAGCGTATCACACACACACACACACACATATATATATATATATATATATATATCCTACTGGTGGATTCGCCTCTCATATGCAGAGTTGTTCCTACTACATGACGAACCCCTTTACGGAGTATTGCATACTATTTCGGCAATAAGAAAAAGTGTTTCAGCGCTATTCCAACCACCATAAACATGCTGTAGTGCTGACACAATAGGCTTACACGACTTGTCACTTAATTTGGGAGTCAACTGGTCTGTACAACAAACTGCTGAGCTCAAAGAGGCTTCATCGCACATTTCTGAACACACTGCAGCAGACAAGTAACTTAACTTTTAATTTCTTGAGAACACAATATCGCACGATCAATTTACTTTGCCAGTCACTAGGCGTTAAATGCTGGCAACTGATACCACACGTTGGACGATGATACGGGTACGTGTATAATTGATAGGCGTGGTTGTCGAAGATAACGTATATCAGTCCTTTTATTTGCTGGTTCATTCAGCCCGGTGAAAATGCGTTACATATCTGTACAGGACATACAGGATAAAGAGAGTCCATGTATTTGATAGTTAAATTACCCGTGACGGATTTGTTGGAAGAAACTAAAAATAGAAAGATCGAATACAATACAGTGACGTCAGTGTTCGTAACATGAACAGTCTATTCGAAGTACGAAGTTCTGCAAAACAAGTTGCCTGCTTCTAGATTCACTCTTATTTTACACCTAATGTATGTATATCCAAGAACACTGGCAACACTACTGAAATATGCACCGCCTAATGTCCGGTCATTAAACACGGACACAAGAGCAAACAGTTTCTTCCGTTTATGAAAAATTGTATTGCTCGAAATTTTCTACTTGGTTCCCTTCCCTTCACGTGGATATAAATCACTATGTTAATCAGTAAGAAAGTATAAAAAGGGTAACATTTTCTCTGCATACGGCAAAACGGCATTAGTGGAGCGCTGGAATAGCTCCAATCATTCTGAACATCCCCAATACATGGAAGACAGCGGTCAACCTCATACTCCGGCCATTTTACTTCCGCGGAAAGAGTCTCCAGTACCCGCTGAGCAGGAGGCTAGGTTCGCCCAACAGCCGGTTTGAACGTTGTGGAGAAGAGAAAAATCTGTTATCCCTGCCCGGATCCGAACCCCGGATCGCCCAGCCCTAGACTAGCCACTATGCCGATTACACCGAATGCAAGTATACAGTAAAGTAAATAACACGCAACAACTGTGACTTTGCTCTTGTTTGTTGCTGCTGCAAAAATGCAATGTCGGTTTTCGTTCATAACCTGCAGCATGAAGAACATCAAATATCAGGACGCACGAAGCACTATACAAGTCTTCTCTACTGTGGAAACTTAATACCAGCGTATCATTCATTCGAAACATACTGAAGTCACACTCACGGAAAACAATAACAGCACATTTTACACACACTAATATGGGAGAATGACATTGCATTAAACCATGAGATTCAATTGCTGTTGTGTGAACTGGACTGAACTGGTTCAATAAAGGAGTTCACAGGGTGACCTTCGGGCTCTTCAACTCTTACATACACAGACCGTTCAGGGAAGAAACTACTCCGGAGACTTGGTATCATATCGTTCTTCTTCATGCGTTATACACAGTTTTAAAACACCTACACCACCGTCGTGTTCCAGAATATCGAGTACCGCGGTCTTCCGAAAACAAGTACGCAACAAATAAATGTAACGAAATTAAAGGACAGTGGGGCTTGAAATTATTATCATCGGTGTCAGAACTATGTAATGCCAATAATATGCCAACTCAGTACCCATAAATACACTTATCCTCCATTTACTTACGTTTTGGTTTCTGACATGATTCGGTGGCGCTAGAAGACTTGTTACTGAGTGGGAGAATATTGGAGGTTTGAACAAAAACAGGAATTGCATATAATATAAAATTTATTAGAATATTTTATATATCGTTTCCTGCAAAAGTATCTATATTCAAAACAAGAAGTAATTAAAATTTAAAAAACTTCACATGTAGTTATTGGCTATATTCTCATACAGCTCTCTGGTAGTTACGCACTGTACAAGTTGCTACTGTTTTTTCTACACACTATTTAATGTGTGATTTTTTCGTGTTGGAAAACAAAGTGCACGAATGTTATAGCACCCTACAAAGAATAAATAAATGGACAGTTAAGGTACTGCACAAAGATTTATAGGCTAGACCTACAAGTCGCCTTGTATTAAAACAGTGATATCTAAGGCTGGACTTTCACAGACGAAATCACAATGAATACAGAATTTTAAGAGGGGAAGCCTCTTGGGAAACGTTCATTTAAAAGGTCGGAAAAATTGAATGGCCTTAAGATTTGTTTTAGAGACGGGTTATTAGAATCGGAAGGAGATGCGACTCATTACTTTAATGCAGTTACTAACTATTCAACGGTGAGTACGTATTCATACACTGAGTACGACCGAGACAAAAGGTTTTCGTTATGTGAACTGAGCTGAACTGGCTCAATGGCGGTGTAAAACTTCTAGTCGTATCAGTGAAGCACTTGTAGGCATAATTTTAACGGGGTATTGCGTACCATTCGCAATTATACCACGTTCCGTCACCGTAATAAGAGTACGGTTGCGTGTGTCAACAGCGCCGGAGGATCACCTTCCGATATCAGGTCTCTAGGCACGCATGATGAAAAACTGGGATGACGAGTTTTCAAACGTACTAAAACAAAGAACGATACGGTCTTCCGAGATGCGACGCGTGTACGCCGGTAGAATTTTACCAGCGTTTAGAAATACCGACTGCCTCCATATTCAAGTTACAAGTTCACTTTAGCACTGGGGTAATTTGCTCTTAAACTGGGTTTCCCCAAATGAACTTCCGCGATGTAATGCATGTATAAAACCAGTAGAACCATTGAATTGGTTCAAGTATCACCAAATCTCTCAAGGGACTCACAAAACGTACGTAGAAGTCCATTAAGGTATTCAAGCTGTCCTTACAATGAATTACAGTAAATTAAAATTACTCTATGCCATGAAGATGGAAAAAAGGCTTCATCCGAAACATTAATACCATCTAACAAACTACCAGACGTCTCACTGCACAAAACCATAATCAGAACATTCCTAACATAAAAAGTGCTTATATCTGAACTTCCATCCAAATCTGTGTACACACAGAAGGCGATCTTGACGACATTAACTGATTCTTAAAATAAAACAAATTGGTCAAAATCAAGAAGGTTCCACAAACTTTTGTTTAGGTCTACCATATGGGGATGCATCGAAATTGTACAAATAGAAGTAATGTTTCTAACCCATGGACTGTGAAAATGAAGTAGTGCATTTATGAACTTTTAGTATCCGGCTTAATTTGATTCCCGAAGTTGAAACGGCAAAATGCAGACGCTCGTCGACCCACGACGCCATCGACTGACAACACAAACCGGTAAACCCCACGAATGGGTGATAAAATGCGCAGGCGTACGAGTCTATGTTGTTTCGGTCTTTGTAATTTTCGTGTTCGTAATGTCACTACGGCGACAGAAAACTCTGACACACAGAAACAAATAACATAATAATAATAATAATAATAATAATTCAGTTCGCTTAATTTTCTTTGCATATCAGTTCCTCCTCCTTCCCAGTCTCCAACCAGGCTCCGTAATTAATAACCACACATCTTCCTCTCCCTCTCCTAATCCTTCCTGTTAGTCGCTGGTTGATGGATGTCCTACTTCGGTAGATGTCCCTCCGCATTGTGGGAAAGTCAGAATGTTCGTACGCATTAACAGAAATATCGCACTTGTATGTCTCGGCAAACCCTGGGATATCTGGTGACGCGAACCAAATTTTGAGGGACTTCACAGCCCACAAAACCGGGATTGTCCCGGGAAACTGCGATGAATGGCATCCGTACTGCGACTTACGACCTGGTCGTCGGAACGGAACCCCGGGGGAAGTTGGGAAGCGTGTATGCAGAGATCACAGACATATACCTAGATCAGTAATGAGCACCCCGCGGCCACCAGGTCGCATCTGGCCCGCCAGAGTTACGTCTGCGTCTCGCGATAGTTTTGAACACCCTTAACTTATGTTCCCCCATCAGAATGTAAGATGATTCTATTTGGCAATTTAGTGAACTCTGCATGCATAGTTAAATGTAGGAAGCATAAGCTGTAATGCGATTCATAGATGTTGCATGGTCATTTTATGCTGGAAACTTTACATTGGAAGGAGTGAGAAAAATACGGAATGGTAAGCTCCACCATCCTCCTTACTCTTCTAGTTCTAAGTATGTTCTGATAACACAAAGTGCACATGTATTTCAATTAGAACTTCATGGAACAGAATTTCGTGCATTTCTTAAAAAAATCATTGACAAAAGAACAAGGCAAGCTTCTAATTGACGCCCTTCCATTCTTAAACAATGTAAGCTCCAAATATTAAGCTATAATTAATCATGACATTAATTTTTACTAATAATTAACTGACGGTAATTTTAGTCTTAATTCTTGAATATAAAAATTTTCCTTGCAAACGTAATGCTCTGTTCAACACCGGTTTGTGGTCCGCGCTCGATATGGAGGTTTCCAAATGACCCCTGAGCAACAAAGGGTTGTTTGGACTGATCTAGATCCTCAAATCGGTTCGTGATAAAACCACCCGTTAGCTTAAATCAGATTTGGCATGTTTTTACGCACACCAACCATCCAATTCCGGGCCACCTATTCAATAAGCACACGATGCTCGCTCTCCGGGGATACAGCAGCCGTGGCGAGAGCATGACGCGCCTCCATATAACGCCGAGGTTAAGAATGAGTGCAGATATACCTTCACACACACAAACAAACACACACATGCCTTCGCGGCGTGTAAAGAGACAAATTTACCTTCACTATTCCATGTCAGTTACTTACTACCTTACTCCACGGAGTCCTTCTTGAGGAACTAACCGGTTTTCGGCTAGTCAAGAAATTCCCTGCATTTTATGGAATCCGAAGGTTCATTACCGCATTCACAATTTCCCGCCACCTGTCCCTATCCTGAGCCAGCTCGATCCAGTCCATGCCCCCCATCCCACTCCCTGAAGATCCATCTTAATATTATCTTCCCATCTACGTCTGGGTCTCCCAAGTGGTCTCTTTCCCTCAGGTTCCCCCACCAAATCCTGTATACGCCTCTCCACTCACCCATACGCGCTACATGACCTACCCGTCTCATTCTTCTCGATTTTATTACCCCAAAAATATTGGGTAAGGAGTACAGATCATTAAGTTCTTCATTATGTAGTTTTCTCCACTCCCCTATTACGTCGTCCCTCTTAGGCCCAAACATTCTCCTCAGCACCCATTCCATGTCAATATTGGTCAGTATTCTTGAAAAAGGCCACGACCGCTCTCTCCCTCTCTCCTCCCCTTTCCCTTCGATGCCAAACAACTTCCACGGTCGTAGGGCGTCGTCCAGTAACACCCGAACAAAAAACCGCATACATAAGGAAACATTCATTCAAGCTAGGTCATAACTTCCGAAACAATCCTCACGTATGCCAACAACCTGATGAGGTCTGCCGGAGTGCCGAGTTGGCGCAAGTACAAAACTTGTTGCCAGGCCAAAGTCATTCACAATTTTGGGTCGTCAGTAAGACGCTTTAGAATCGCCGAATCACATCTTCTACCAGTAAGTACGTACTTCCAAAATACATTGGCTTACAGTACTTTTATCAGCAATGCAACACAACAATTTGGCTTCGTGTGATTCTTGTATTTAAAAGATCGACAGCCGAATTGTGGAGACATGAATTGAAGTTGTGACATCTTTAGTTAACCTTTGCTAGTACAGAATTTAGGAATTTGATAATGTGTGGTCCGGTACAAACTGGCCATCGTTTCAGAAAATCACGTTGCCTCCATCTTCAAAGTAAAAGAAATCCTAAAGATGAAGGCAACAATTTCCTCTGAAACACCGGTAAATTCCTACCAAACTGCTCAAAGTCACATCCCAGAAGGCAGTAATCGTCATAGTAATCGCGGCGATAAACTCAAATCCTTAGCCTTCTACTACCCCTGGAAAACAACTATGGGATTCACAATGCAACCCGCCGCTCACTCAATGGGAAATGAATAAATCTGATGACTGAAAAATGACACCTTAAACAATGGCCATAAAAAAGTTTACGGGCACAGCTGTCCTTGTCCATGATCTTAAGGCATGTGAGGGAGTGGAGGTATAGATCCACTCATCCTCAAACACCGGCACTATATGGAGGTTATCAATCAACATCATGCCATGCCACTTTACCCCCAGGGAAAGAACCCCGGTAGCAACTGAATAAGAAGCCGAAACACTGCCATCACTATGTATAATATTTATTCCAAAAACAGTAATCCAGAACATTGAATCTGTTGCTATAAATGCGAAATACAACAAATCAAACTAGATGGTCGATTATCAGTTGAAGACCAGCGTCACTACTCAATATGGACAGTATTGTCGCTTAAATAGCACTGTTAAAGTGCAAGTCTGTAACAAATATTTTGTATAGAAATGCAGTTTTTTTAAAAGAAAATACCCTCAAAATATGGCCAATATGTGGCAAAGAAAGGCAGTATAGCTACTTACATCACCGTAGTATACGCCTACATTAAGCGGTGTCCAGCCCCAGTACCACCTCAGCATGTTTACTGCTTACCACGCCCAAACTCCAAAACCGCAAACACCAGTCGTATGTCCTGTCATTGACTAACTACAAATCTGACCTACCGAAAGTTCACCAAACCAACAGCAATATGTGATCACTAACAAAGACAAATGGGACAGTTCCCTTTATTCATTCAACTCCAATGAAACACGAAAAGACGGTGAATAAGAAGCTTCGCTCTAACTTCAGTCCGTGAGACTGGGAAAAGGAGGTTTTCTTGAAAACTTACGAATATATGTCTTTGTTACAAAAAGAATCTACCACACCGTGCATCGACCAACAAGTAACAGGGTGAACAGAAGCAAAGCAGAATGAAAACATGCGTGCCGATCTCTCTTCACCTTACCTCCTTCCCTAAAAGGGGAAAAAGTCGGCTTTCCGGATGTCCATGGTCTGCGCCCCCCCCCCCCCCATTAAAAAGTTTAAAAAGTTTAACCTTTTTTTTTAAGCTTTTGTTGTACTTTGGGTGGCAACGGACACGGAGAACTGTTAATTTTCTTGGATAGGGG
>Ga0131853_10015547_pt1 | contig 13912 bp, 4 predicted proteins | sample TergutLab28metaG_FD_92764 | JGI IMG/M metagenome (GOLD analysis project Ga0131853, IMG submission 92764) | Labiotermes labralis P1 segment gut microbial communities from Petit-Saut dam, French Guiana - Lab288 P1 (version 2) (version 2) | ecosystem: Host-associated > Arthropoda: Insects >... | reverse complement strand
TGGCCATTATCTCCGTAACCGTTCAACTTTGGACATAGGTGTTTTGGGTTATATCGGTATACTTTAACATAAGGAACACTCTCCCGAAGTCTGGCACATTCCTCCTGGGACACCCTGTATACATCGTATTTATAGCAGCAAAACAGTGACATCAGGAGTTCGCGGACCCCCACACGCCAACAGTAGTACTTTTAAGCCCTGATAATCGATAAAATACATAATGACATAAGATACGAACTTTGTAAGCAGTCTACCAGAATTTTCAGTGTATTCTTCACAACAGCGAATATACAAACATTTGAAAGATGTATCGCTGGCGCAAGGTAAAAAGAGGAAACGAAGAGCACGTTGCACAAGAAAGGCTTGCTACGAAACTGTGTGCATACACAGAGCCCTTAGAAGAGGTAAGACGCCAAGGGGTCTTGGCGGCTTCGAAACCACTGTATCAGGCAGTTTGCCTTTGGGATGTTTCCCTCACGTGCTACTACGTTTCGTTCAGTTCCTAGATTACGAATGCTTGGAGCTCAACTACCACGTCCCTCATTCAGTCCTCGTGACATAATTTAACGAATTAGTTTTACTTGTAATTTAATGAGAATTGTACCGTAAATATGCCACGTGTTCAATGTCATACAGCAGCGATCAGCAAAATGAGGCCCGCGGGCACGATGCGACCCTTCTGCATTTCCATTACACCAGGACTCCATTTTTAGAGACACGAAACAAAAAAATTATGACATTCGATGAACGATTATTTTAACCGCATTCAGAAAAATATCAATGTTATAAGATGCACTACTGACAGTAACAACTAAGTTTCATACCAAAATACACAAGTAAGTTCCACTTCCCATACAGAAACCATTGCGAAATTTGGCTTAGTTGCTTTTAGGTTTAGGAACTGGAACGTAAATTAAACACGTGTCTAGAAGTGCTTCTGTCGTGCAAATCTCTATATTTTTTACTCCGATTCTCTTCCGAATCACAGTCTACGACTTTAAAATTTTGTACTTTTGATTCGAATTTTTATTCAGATTAATTTCAGACAAGTTTCATCGTCCCAGTAGTGGCAACACTGATCACAGGGCATTTATCATTAATGACACACATGCAAAAAGTGCAGGTATTATTTATACAGTAGCCCACGAACATTTTCGGGCGCGTTCGCAAGAATGGGACAACGACTATTAGCTTCGTCATGTCTGCCAGCCCGTATGTACGTGCGCATGGAACAACTCGGATCCCACAGGGCGGATTTTCATGAAATTTGATATGAGTATTTTTCTAAAATCTTTTGCGAAAATTCGAGTTTCATTAAACTGACAATAATAACGGATACTTTACATGAAGACCAGTACACATATTTTATCATATCTCGCTCAGTTCTTCTTGGAGGGGGAAATGTTTCAGACAAAACTTCTAGAGACAACAAAAACACACATTTTATATTCAATATAACTTTTCCGAAAACAGTGCTGTTTATGATGTAAAGCGGAGAAATATGGTAGAGCTGGAAACGCCACACATAAGATATTGCGCATGAGCATTGCACGCTAAATACCTAAGTCTACAAACACTTCCCCAGAATATGTAATACTTTGATATTCCGCATGAGCATCGCACGCTGGATACCTAAGTCTACAAACACTTCCTAGGAATATGTAATACTTTGATAGTGCGCATGGGCATTACACGCTGGATACCTAAGTCTACAAACACTTTCTCAGAATATGTAATACTTATTGCTATTCCACAGCAACAATGGTTTAGCGAACGCGCCTCTACGTTACGTTATATGTACATTGCCCCTCTAGTTTCTCCTGATTTGGCCCTCGTGCCCCCAACACCGCTCACCGCTGTCAAACAGTGTGACCCCGAAGTCAACGCCAATTACCGGACAACTCACAACTCTGAATAAGGAACAACGGGATACATCCAAACACGTTCTTAGGCCCCTTCGTCATCTCCATACTGAAAGTTCGTATACCGAAATAGATCCCGAGTTCATATCTCGGCCTGGCGATAAGATATCCTGGGGTTGTCCATGGCTTTCCTCAGTCCCTCAGTCCTTCCAGAAAAATTCAAGGATAATACAATAAATATGGTTGCGATCGCAATTTTCCACACCCTCCCCAATTCATTATTCGCTATACAGAAATACTGACAGCCCTGTTTACATAACACACCTTAGTCTCATTATCACAACTCAGATGTTATGTTTTGTTGAGCTTGCATCGTGATATGTCCGTATAACATGAACCAACAAGCTGCACTATTTTCTATAAATTTATATCAATAGTAAGCCTCTACATGCTTCGACCAGGCTTGCTTCTCATCAGCAGAAGGATCAACTCTGTATACACAGCAACTGGTATAGTCAGGATCTGATAGGATCTGCAATTTGCCCACAGAGTGAATCAACATTTGGTACGAATCTCGCGAAACGGAAAAAGCAGCGATTATTTTCCTAAACAACAATAACCGGTGCGTTTTTGTAAAGGAACTATAATGTTCCCTGTGAGGTAAGAAACAATTTTTCTACATATCGTTTAGACTCAATTCGTGTTTGAAAGGGTGAACAGAATATATTTTATGTCGACATCCTCCCGAAACTTATTTCCATTACGCAACAGTATACAGGTTCTTCTAAACGGGATGATTTATGTACAATGTAGTTATCGAAGCGAATAAATAACAGTTACATAACGATGATGTCACAACTACTTACGATGAAAGAGGGAAATCAACGAAAACCCTTACACAACAATTCCTTCTACCGTAACAGAAATCGCATCAATTAGATGTGCACGGATTTTATTGGCAAGGAAAGCACAACGAACCGACGATGAATTAACGGCTAAAGTAGGTGGTCTGTTAATCGGCTGCCCGCGGACAGCTGCCGGTTTGAACGTCCAAGCTATTTATCGTTTATTCCTGCTTGGTTTAGGCCAGTGGTTATCGACGTGCATGCCTTGTGCTTTTGGCAAGTGTACCGCCAGGCTGTGAATAGACGAGTGATCATACAAAACTGAATATGCAACATTAAGATCAAATCGTTGTTAACAGCACATTCTTATCCTTAACTAGTAATTTGTTCATATAATGAACTTACGTTAGAAACCCAGAAGCAGAAGTGAGTAACAGTGTCAGTAGCAGTTACTGTTGGTGGTAAAAGAATGGCCACGAAGTACCTGTACCTCACCCCAGTACGCTTTTCGATAAAGTATGCCATGAACAATACATTTTTGTGTAGGTAAGATTATTTGTCGCTAGGTCCCACTACAAGCTATTTCGAGTGCAAATACCATGATTGTAAACAGCATATTTCATATTTTGACGTTATGCTGACCGTGCATCTCAGTACATTTATCTCAGTAATTAAGCAAATTGATGCACATTTTTTTTTTGGTTTACAATAAGTTTATTTCATACTTCAACATTTTTCGAGCACATGTGCTCATCATTGCTCTCAACCTGTGTACGAGATGGCCATCTATATGTGTGATGATACCAGAGGCTGTGTAATGCAATTTTAACCTCCTGATGATGAGCACATGTGCTCGAAACATGTAGAGGTATGAAATAAACTTATTGTAAACCAAAACTTCTGTGCATCAAGTTAGTTAATTACTGAGATAAATATATTTAATTTTCACATTCTAATAAAATAATGGAATTATATATAAATTAAGGGGAATTCTTATAACAAATTTTAGTTCTCAATTCTAGCACCAATGTGCTGCCAAAAAAAAATAAAATAAAATAAAATAAAAATAAAAAATGCTAAGTGTATGTAATAAAAACAGCACAGTGAAAAATTGTTACTTTTTTTATTACACGAGTCTTGGCAAGTATGATAAAAACTTTCTTCATAAACATGAGATATATTGTTATAGCACTAAAACACGGAATTTCTTCAAGGCGGAAAAAGTTTCCACAACAAACTTATTGACATCGCATGGCGTCATTTTTCTTAACAATCAACAGATCCACCACAGCTGAACCAACCTGCACCCGTGCTCACTTCCACACTTCCGGTTCAAATTAGATCCAACAAGTGACAAGCACAATATGGAGACAGTGAACAGTTGTTCTGTGAAAATGTTTGTCACATACCGTTAAGTATTTTTTTTTTGGGGGGGGGGGATTATTAATGGTAACGTATTACTAACTAATAACAATCGTATATTAAGAAAAATCCAAGTAGATGCAACAGTAAGCAGATATTTATTTACTGCAAAGTCACTCTACATGTTTCGGGTGTCACAGCACCCATCATCAGTAGTACTAAAAACTGTAACCGCAGCCTCCGGTACAGGTCATAATATCGGTGCAGCTACTTCCCTCCAACGTGGCCAGATCGGGACTGGTTTGTGCGAGTCGTGTCCCGATCTGGCCACGTTGGAAGGAAGAGCTGTACAAGTATTATGACCTGTACCGGAGGCTGCGGTTACAGTTTTTAGTACTCCTGATGATGGGTGCTGTGACACCCGAAACATGTAGAGTAACTTTGCAGTAAATAAATATCTGCATACTGTTGCATGTAGTTGGATTTTTATTAATATTGAATTATGATGCACGGAACCTTGAGCTAATAACAATCGAACTTATCGCTGCGAGACCAATGCTATCTTACACCACTTCACATTATAATGTGATGTTTTCAAACGGTCAAATTAGTTTTCATATTAATTTCTTAACGACAAGTAATGTCAAAAAGCCTTTCTTTCTTGGAACGTACAATAGCTACATTTTTATAAAAATAAATAAGACATATAAACAAATAGATAACAATTAGGAGGGTGTATAGAAATTAATCACGCGGTAAAATTTTTAATCAAGTACAGTATAACGTGTGGGCCGGGTAGCTCAGTCGGTATAGCGACGGACTAAGAGCTGGACGGTCGAATCCCGGTGGAGATGAGATTTTCTACCCGTCCAGACCGGCACTGGGGCCCACACAGCCTCCTGTAAAATGGGTACCGGTTCTTTCCCGGGGGTAAAGTGCGGCCGGGGCGTGCTGCTGACCACTCACCCCCTTCTGGTGCCGCGGTCATGGAAGAGTAGAGCTATACCTCTACCCACCCTCTGGGCCACACCGGGCTTGTGATGGGATCGCTTTACCTTTTACAATATAACGTATTACATACTAATTTTCACCTTCAAGGCGTTACATTTTAAGCTGGCTACTATATTAACAGTTATACTTGAAAATACAGCAGCCTCCCTACAACGGATATATTCCTCATAACAAAGCATACTAATGTAAGATGTCAGTACAAGCGACGACAGATCACCTAAGGTACGTAAATTTGGTCGAAAATATGGCGAGTTATTTAAATTTCGGTTTCTCATGGACCAGAGATCACGACCGCCCCCTTCAGGTGTGGGTTGTGTGAGGCGAAAAATGAAGTAACACTGCCATGATCAAAGTAACCTGAAACGACACCTTAAAGCAAAAACATACTCATCTTGTAGGGAAAAATATATATTGCTTTAAGAGCCTGGAGAAAATGCATTAGCAAGAGGCGAAATTTGAAGAAAAAAAAAGTGTTACCGTGTCCGGTAGGGGTTTGATAGTTCCGTACGAAGTAGCCGAAAGAATAATTACCACTGGACTTTAGACGTATAATATTACAATTTTGTTATATAAAGCTTTTCAGAACTTTATGCCATTACAATCTAGTCACAGGGACTAATATGCAATATTATTCTAAACTAAATTATTAATTTGCACTAAACCTAAGAGTTCGACCATTAGCGTCTCTCTGTTTCTGCTACAATAATGTGCACACGTTTTGTTGTGTACTTACACCAGCACTGTCTCTGCTCTTACACTGGCACTTACTCTAGCACTGTCTCTGCTTGTACATTAACACCTACACTAGCACTTCCTCTGCTCTTACACTAACACTTGCGCTAGCACTGTCTCTGCGTTTGCACTGTCACTTAAACTAGCTCAAAAGGGTTTTTCCTCTGGAGTCTGCGCACTATACCCATGTTGTCCAGGAGCTGTATGACCTCTACGTTCTCATAGTGGTGGAGTATATTACAAATAGCCGTTAATTATCACACTGTGAATCACCACGTTTGGAAGCAATAGTAATGCGCACATTTTCAGACTGCTGGTTGCATGTTACAGTGTGACACACATCGGGTGTGAGTCGAAAGGTACCCCACAGCCGCTCAAGTGGCCCATGAGACCTGAACACCAGAGAACACCGTAAATGGTTCAGACAGCATATGAAGTAGCACCTGCAGAACGATGAGTAGACGTACCCGCACATTATCCCTGCAGGAATAGTTGCCGCTTGTCACGGCATACTACCCACTCTACAAAGGCAAGGTCGTGGACAACCCTGACGATGCTTAGACTGACAGTGGTATTGCCACTTTTATTAGAGGTTGCTCATTACCCAGTGAGACACTAAGGGCAATAAAACATTACCTTAAGGGTACTCGCGATGAAGCGTTCTATGTCGTAACCGATTGCACGAAACAGAGTCCTGTTTGGAAATTTAACAGTTCCTCAGCCAGTCAGCAAGATTCAACGTTAACTCACACCGATGCTTATAAGTGAAGTATACGTGACTGCTTTTTTCGGACCCTCGTTTGCTATGCTTTCATCATACGTGTATATAAAGGTATTATCGTCTGGAATCTCAAGTACTCCCAAAACACGTCAAGGTTGCCAGACAGATTTCAGTAACATGCATATACTGAGCAAATATGTCTTCCATAGAACTGGAGGCAATCGTCCGAAACATACACTTTCCTTCGCCGTTTACAAGATCCTGAACACCTATTTATGCTGCCTTAATATGATTTTGCTCTTTGTCAAACGTCTGTTCACTCTACGCCATGAATTTCAGAGAAGAATCAGTTTGTCACAAAATTTTTAATTCCAGTGTCTCACGCGTGCAACATATATCCACGAAAAGCCATAGCTGAATGATCGTCGACGTAATCGTAAAAGTAATTAGGCCTACTTTAATTTACGTTCGAACCGTGCCTTATCGCTTGTACATTAAGGCATATGCTGGTATTAAAGTAACTATTTGGTACATATTTTTAAGTACATGCCATAGTCTCTTCACTGAAAATAAAATGAAAATCTCTTTCCATAACGTTCATACCTCTGGTTCCCTCTTTTTTGTAAGAAATTCAGAAACTTAATCCGAGCAAGTACTGCGCGTGCAAACGGTTCCAACTCCGTACAGGAAGTAGGTCCAATAAACGGTCGTGTCACATTGTAAGTACGGTGCTTATGTGCGTTCAAAAATTACTAAAAGCGTACCAGCTTCAAAGACATGTCTAACTGTATGTCCGACCGACCGTCCTCCTGTCTCTCCACATGGAACAGCTCGGCTCCAAATGTACGGATTTTCGTGAAATTTTATACTTCTTTTTTTACTTAAATCTGTCGACAAAATTCACGAACGCGAAGTCGAACGAACAGGTACTGAGTAAATTTACGACATCTCACTCATTCCTCCTTGAAACGAAAAAAGGTTCGCATATCACGTGCAGAGAAAATCGAACACACACTCAGTTTCAAATACCCCCCCCCCCCCCCAAAACCAACCCAAAAAAGCTCCTTTTCCCCCAAAATTAAAAAAAAAACGGCAAGAAAAAGGGGAAGGTTTGTGGCCCTGGGCCCCCCCCCCCCCCCCCCGGAAATAATCCGGGTACTCATTTCTGTCAGTGGCTGAGTCGACCCCAGGGTCACAATGGGGCCAGAAGGATTATGACAATGAAAATTTCCAATGACATAATCGGGAATCGAACCCGCAACCTTCCGGCTTGTAGCGCATTACCTCAACCAGCTGTCCTACTGCGTGCCCCGTATGTATCTTTAATGTACGCTAATTCCTAATTCGTACTTAGCCAGTTTTTACTTCAAAACTCATTCTCCAGGTTTTGTTCTTGGGTAGCTCATTGGTAGGTCTGTTGGTTTGGCATTTTCAGGTGCTAAGCACAAAGCGCAACTTCTTCAGTATTCATATATTGAATTGCCCTACTTTCCCACCTCTTTTGTCGTCCAAGTTACCGCACGTTTTTCTTGTCTGGTGCAACAGCCAGTATGTTCTACCATACCCCATTTACATTCCATAACTTGCTAAACAAAAAACCTACCCTTTGGTGCCGGAATTAAATTTCCGGTTCTATCTTAAAACCTCCGGATTTAAATTACAGGATTTAATTTCGTCGTGCAAACTCTTACAAACACGAAGCAAAAGGAAAACGAAAAAACCAACAGGGCTGTACAAGAATGGCCATAAGTGGCCGACGCATACGCTGCGTTTTTCATCAATTTGACCCAGCATTCTGCAACGCCATGTATGCGTCGTTCGGTGCCAAAGGGCTAATCAAATATTTTTAGACGTGTAGCAGGGTAAATGATACTGTTGTGTACAGCTACACCGTTCTTTGACAGCTATACCTACAGAGTCTGCCAAATGTACGCAAGACCTTATTTTCTGCTGCAGTTTGACCACAATTTACTAGCTTTGCGTTATCCTTGGGTTAAATAGCCTGTACTTGTGTGAACAGCATTATTCTTTCTAATGGAGACTGGGTGTTTTCTGTGAGGTAAAAAAATCAGGTTGTAAAATCCGTCACATGGATGCCCTACAGATGTGACATAGTGCATAATACTCAGAATGCTGGCTGAAAATACAAACCGCAGTCCTGACCGATCGCTGATAATGATGTAAGGAAAAATATTCGTCTTGCCGAAAACCGTCTGGTACTTTTACTGAGGTAGCAGTAAAATAATTGAGTAGCTCATTGTGCTCCTTCCCCTTTAAACACCCTGCAGAGTGTCATGTGAGTGTTCAGTCTTTGTAGAGGGCGGAATTGTGACAGATTTCATTCACCACTCGTAATTTGGTTCAATTGAAGTATCAAAGTTTGTGTAGGAATTATTTTTAATACACAGAGCATTTTCGGTGTCATTAATGGATCCTCCCACGTCAGTATTGAGCCACGTAACATTATACATGGAAGCATTTCGATGCAACTTGTTACAAGTGTTTGAAGGATTACCTGATATTGGAAATACACTGTACGAGTGTTCTACTTACTCTACGTATTATACCACTGTGCTAACCCAATCTTTTTTACTTGTTGACCGTCGTTAAAGGAACATGTATTTTGAAAATTTTGAATTTTATAATATGTTGATTGGTACTCACCTTTAAAAGTGGAACCAGTCCTCTCACCTGGCTGAAGTTTCTGTAATCTTTTGTTTGATGAATTGTTTGTCTGAAGGACGCAATAATTATTCCGTCCAGCTAAACAGTATATCCTATTCATTGGTATGTTGAACATTTGAATTCTTACTCATTGGCTAAGAACAGTCCCTCACAATGCCATCACACCGCGAACTCTAAAAATAAAGACAGTTCAGGTGCCAACACACGTTCAGGATCAAGAAAGTAGATGGCTCCTTGCTTCTGCGTCACCCATACACATTTTCACAAGAGTTAGTTTGCTTATAAAAGTTATATTTTATTGCAGAAAAGTTCGATATAGGTATAACTGAAGGCACAAAATGGTAGGGACGCTTTACAGTTTTACCTGACACTGTGTGATGAAAGTTGTGTAAACTGAAGGCTAGGCACTGCGGCAAATAAGCGGAAGGCACGGTATAACACGCCGGCGCTGTGCGGCAGTTCCAATCGATATGTCCCGCCAAGTTTTTTTTTATTGCTGCAGAATGGATTGCGAAGTTTCGCTGTGTGCGTCTAGGAGCTCTACGTCATCCGCAAAACCCAGTATTACCTGATTTGTAGAGCCGCCTCGTGCAATTTCTTTACTGAAGATGGAACCAACAAATTCCTTCGAAACGTTGGTAAATGCCCACCAGACTACACGGCGTCGTATACAAAAGGCGGGATTGTTTATGAGCGCCGCGAGATGCTAAAGTTTTGCCTTCTAAGGTTGTACAAGCATTTTGCAACATGCTTCCAAAGGAGGATATTTACTTCCAAAAATAACTTTTCTTTTTATGAGTATATACGACTACTGGATGATGGCCGCATAAGTCGGCCGAAACATGTAGTAATAATGAATACATGATATTCACAGTGTTGTGTTACTCGCGCCCTGTAATCAGTATGTACCTTATATTTACTCGGTTTGAAGTAAACAAAGATTTTGTTTTTGTTTCTGACGCTGTTTATCAGAAGGTGAAATATTTGTTTTGTTTCTGTTGTCATCTGCATGGCCACGTAGTTTTGGGGCTTGCACACAATACGAATGGTGGAGCGACACTAACATTTATATCATTTCCACTCTTCTGTTAAAGTACTGCCAATAAGTAAGGCTACTAGTGCAAAAAGAGGTCCAGCTAAAGGGTGATGGGGAGGGGGAGGGGGGGGGGGTTAAGTCTCGCAGCTTAACTGCCAGCGATCTTGACACTTCGCAATTTAGATTGAAGGGAAAACAGTGCTAGTGGTGCATGCATCACACCAAAACGACCGTAACCAATCATTTACGTGCTTAGAGCAAGAGATGTTCAGCTATTAGGCTTCGACGTGTTTCAGCCAACAGGTAGTCCTGTACAGTGGGGCACTGTCCTGGTGTTAATTGGCATAATCACGGAACTAAGCTCAATGGCATGGCCTGGGGACCAACAAGCGTTTTACCTTTGTAGTAGGTTAGAACAGCGTCGAGATAAGAGCTGTCGTCATGCGAAGCTGTTCACAACACGCCCGATCAAAATTTCAAACGTTTGTCAAACCAAAACCACTGGTGTTTCACTGAGCAAGACAGTTTAATGCGTCCCACTTGGCCTAGATGAGTGATGATTTCAGATCGACGAGGCTCTGTATACTTTGTTGTCATCACCTCAAGGTAATGTTTGTCTCCATAAAACATCAGCGTGCACAGATCTGTTGCAAATTATCTTCTGGCACTCGGGTAACAAATTGTTTAATACACGAATGATGACGCTGGAACGCAAGGTGACAGGCTGTATCCTGGATGGTCACGGTTTTGGTCAGAGTTGTCACGTCTGGAACGTACGTGGGGTCCAACCCGCCTCCGTTCACAAAGACAGCAGGAGGTTTCAGTTCACAACTTCCTTAGTGCCCAGTTCAAAAATGCATTGAAAAATACTGTGTTCTGAAATTTCTTAGTTCCAGTCACATGCCAAACTGGAGGTGACTTGACGTACAGTTGTAAATCCAGTCAGTTTATCATTTACCCATTTGTTTTTCTGTGTATGACTTCTCTTCCTTCCACCCCTTACACGTATTCACGCCAAATAATCTGTTAATGAAGGACCCTGAATTGAAGGTAAACATGGATTAATGGGCATTAATTTTCCGAGACGTGTATTTTGCTTCCGCGCAAAGCTTAGAAGATCACACTGCACTTTGACGTCCATATGCTACCGTAGCCAAGCTGACAAGGCAAGGAAACTAGCACCCTTTGAATATCAATAATGGTAGTTCGGATCTTGGTATCGGCGTTGGTTTTTTTTTTTTTTGCACAAGTTTCATTCGCAAAAATAATGTTATTTTCCATGATTTGTTCTTTACTGGCATTCTGATGTGAAGGGTCCGTGTTTCAGTGTGACTAAACACACACCTTATTGGCACAACGTGCATGGTCTATAAGCGTTTTGTATCTTCAAGTAGATGAAAAGGTAAAGCAATCCCATTATAGACCTGGACAGGCCCTGAGAGTTCCAGGAGGTTGAGGCTCCCAGATTTGAAGACGACTGGCACATGAAGGTGGTAAGGTTGTCAGCCCTACGCACCGGCTGCCTTTACCCCCAGGAAATATTCCTGGTACTAATTTCTGTTGCGGACCGCGGTAGCACAGTGGCTAAGGTGCTGTGCTACAAATCGGAAGGTCGCTGGTTCGATTCCAGATGGTGTCATTGGAATTTTTCATTGACATACTCCTTCCGATCGCACTATGGCCCTGGGGTAGACTCAACCTCTAACAGAAATGAGTACCAGGAGTATTTTGGGGGGTAAAAGCGGTCGGTGCGTAAGGCCTTACCACCTCACCACCATCCTGGGCCATTGTCACGTAATCTGGGAACCGTAACTTCTTGGAACCCTCTGGGCACCTTGGGCCTGTAATGGGACTGATTTACCTTTTTATTTTTACTCATTTCTGTTAGAGGCTGAGTCGACTTCAGGGCCAGAGTGCGGCCGGAAGGGTTATGCCAGTGAAAAAATTCCAATAACACCATCGGGAATCGAACCCGTGACCTTCCAGATCTTCAAGTAGTCACTTATACAAAATGTGAAGTAAACATATAGAACTTGAAGGCCGTTTCCAAGACCTGGTTTCTTTAATATGATGTCCAGAGTACCGAACTTACACCACGGATTTCATTCGTCTTGTTACAGAGCTGCCTGAGGGCAGAAAAATGAAAGCGCTGCAGCTGATGATGCGTGAGGGAGGGACAGGCAAAGGCGCCATCTTCCTGCCGAACCTGATCGTCGAGAAGGTCAGCATGGTGCATGCTGGGACTTCAGACATTGTCACCAGAACAGATGTGGATACTGGTGACCGCCCACAGACAACGGGTTCAGAGACAGACCGAAACCTTGATTCTTCCGTAAACCTGACGATATTGGTACTCTTGTTCAGGATCATAGAAGAAACGAGGAGAGATCGGAAATGTTACAGCAATGGTTCTCGAAGATGCGTCATAAAAATTAGTGCTTCACCTGCTTCAGGTCTAGTTTCCAGTTACGTCAGCAGAATTTCAACCTGCTTTAGTTCGCCAGAAGGCTTGAATTCGGATTTCTGCTTCTGAACTCGAAAGAAATTTATTTTACTATCATAATTACGTTCTCGTATGAATCCAAATCAAAATTTATTATGACGCACTACACGCCATTCGTCAGAATAACATCCTCTGTTTCCAAAAATACGACACTGGGATTTAAAGTTTGAACAGAAACTTGTGCTGCTACCAGAGTTTGCATGACTCCCATAACCAGAAAATGTATTACAGAGATATACTTTACTCACTTTATCTGCTACCTTACTTACCTTGTAATATTAATCTAATGCATGTATTAGCCTAGGTTTATATATGTGAATCATCTAACACAGGTTTCTGACAGATTCCCATATGATTGCTTGTCCGCCATCTTATTTCTGGACGGAGTGTCAGCCTGCCCTCAAACGTCGAACTCAGTGGTGCATTGTGTGTAGTACATCATACTAGTGCACTAAACGCTGCGAAGTTCTTATCTCCTGTCTACTGCAGATACGACTTTCGTCGGCCTTTCGTATAGTCAAAATTTATCGTAATTACCTGAAAAATATCCCGGTCTGAATCCATGTTCTTATCTCACACTTGCCTTAGATATGAAGCTATAACGTGTTCCATTTGCTTGCAAACTACCGAGGTTAAACTAACCGGTCTATAATTCGTGACTAATTATCGATCGCCCCCCTTGTGAATAGGAATCACCGTGGCTCTCTTCCAGTCACCTGGCAGTGTACCATTATTCATTGTTATGTCTAGTAATCGTGCAAGGTACGGAATCATGGCTTCCCGGCCCAGTTTAAGAATTTCTCCAGAGACCCGGTCTGGTCCTACCGATTTGTTTTTCCCTATCGCTTTAATCCTTCTCCTAATTGTTTCAATATCGGTGGTGAATGGATCGCCTGTGTTTTCATCCTGTATATGAAGAATATTGCCCTCGCTGCTGAATACTGTCGAATAATAAGAGTTAAACGTATTGGCCTTTTCTATCGCGTCTGTAATGATCCGTCCGTTCCAGTCCTTTGATGGCAGGAATATTTTCCTTATTTCCTTTACGCCTTTTTACGTATTTGTAGAAATCAGGCCAACATTTACCCTCTTTGCTTAGTATTGCTTTTAAGAATGCCTCCTGTGCCGATTTCTTGGCTGCAAGTAGCTGCTTGG
>Ga0131853_10015546_pt1 | contig 13913 bp, 9 predicted proteins | sample TergutLab28metaG_FD_92764 | JGI IMG/M metagenome (GOLD analysis project Ga0131853, IMG submission 92764) | Labiotermes labralis P1 segment gut microbial communities from Petit-Saut dam, French Guiana - Lab288 P1 (version 2) (version 2) | ecosystem: Host-associated > Arthropoda: Insects >... | reverse complement strand
CCGTGCAAGCAACTAAACGTCACGCAGGCACGATTAACACTGCATTCCACTCTCAAGGTCATCAATGCTCTCGCGTGACACATCAGCTGTGCAGGTTGCAGTATTTGGAACCGCAAGAAGCCCTCACTTTTATCTGGCCATTATCTCCGTAACCGTTCAACTTTGGATATAGGTGTTTTGGGTTATATCGGTATACTTTAACATAAGGAACACTCTCCCGAAGTCTGGCAAATTCCTCCTGGGACACCTTGTATAAGTCAAGTAGCAAGTTAGGCTCTCCACCTTATACCACAACACGTTACAAAAGGACAAAATCCAATATGGATTGAGAAAAATCAATAGACATTCGTAGGCCATTCAGAAAAATAGAGCAATTGATGTAACAATTAGAACTTTAACCACCATCACCTTATTGTACCGCATTTTACATCATGCGAGCAGAACCTGGAGATCACTGCGATAAAACGTGTCTGTTACTGTTATACGTCATGAATTAAAATTAGGAAAATATTAAATATTAATGGGACATTATGTAACACATAATAGTGTATTATTATTATTATTATTATTATTATTACGAATTTTAACTGCATTCCAAACATCTTGATGTATTTTATGTTATTTATTGTCCGTGTTACACAACAATATGATGTAAAGTTAAATTATTTACAATAAATAAATCATATTGTTGTGTAAGACGGACAATAAATAACATTGTTATATTAGCACAACGGGACGCAACACCCACAATTTTGATGTATTTTATGTTTATGGTTCCGTGCATCACTGATCTATATTAATAATTGTCCAACAAGATACAACACAAAGCAGTCTACTTATTATTCTGCAAGTTCACTCCACATGTTTCAGGTGTCAACAACACCCATCATCAGGAGTACACAAAGGTGTAACTACAGCCTCCGGTACTGGTCATATTTTTGTGTAGCTACCTCCCTCCAGCGTGGCCAAGCTGGCTTGACCACGTTGGAGGGAGATAGCTTCATCAGTACCGGAGGCTGTAGTAACAGTTTTGTGTACTCCTGATGATGGGTGTGGTTGACATCCGAAACATGTTGAGTGAACTTGCAGAATAATAAATAGACTGCTTTGTGTTGCATCTCGTTGGACAATAGTTAATACAGATCTTGATGTATTTTACAACCAAATTAAAGCTGCGACGTTATTATGACAAAATGCACTTTTATCACTACAAATGTACAATATTTTGTCAGGTTTTAAATGCTGGCGTAACTCCCTAAAAATGGCGGTCGACCACCGAAACGTGTAGGAAAAAACATTGTTAACATTACATGCAAGACAAAATTCTTCGTTTTAAAACGACAGTATATACGAAAAATTCTTCTTGAGAATTTTTTTTTAAGAGATAGGGAATTTCCACCCTTGTGTGTTGCTGGAGATGTCATTAACTTTTCCATAACCGCCAATGAAAGCCTATTTTCACCAGGAAGGATCTAAACCCCTTCCTCACATCCTACTGTTTTAGATCACCACATTCACGCGTGGTTTCCTCAAGATATCTCTTTCACTCTTGTACCCAACAAGAACTGTACATGCACTGCTAGGTTCGCCCATTTGTGCTACATGTTTCGGCCATCCAGTTCTTTGTCTACCAAATAGCATTTATTTTAGTGTACCAAGTACAAAGCTCGTCATTATAAAATTTTCTGCGTCTTCTTGTTAGTGACCCCCCCCCCCCTTACATCCAAATATTATCCTCAGCGCCCTTTCTCAAACATCCTGAAACTTTGTTCTTCCACAGCAAGTGTATCTTATTATTAATTAATATTGGCGTATACTTCCATTTAAAATGACGAATGTTGGTTCAGAACTGCAGTGAGGAAGCAGTTTCTTTCACATCTAAGTTATCACGGCGATATAAATTCACATTGCGATCCACTGAGTTACGAAACCATGAAAATGTGGGCAACGAAGTACACTTCACAGAAATATACTGCTCTCGGTAGCAGACTAAAGAGTGTCATAAGCCAACGGCAATAATAAGCATAGTTCCCTTAGCTACGGGCCAACACATGACTGGATGACAAGTCCACAGTTAGTCACGTTTTGGCATTAGAAAGACACAGCGTCTAATTTATTTTCCGGAAATTTTTATCAGTACAAGCAAAATTACGTTCCTTACTTTTTGTGTATATACATACGAAAAGCAGTAAACGACCACACAGGTAGATTCAGTGCGAGACTGTAAGAGAATTTGGAGTTACACACACACACACAAATAACGGGTGCTGATAAGTCCTTAGCCCGACCAGGATGGAAACAAGCTCGGAAGCATGTCAGGGACGCAAGCGATTTCAACAATATCGAGACGCGAGCTGTCATCAAGTTCTTTTTTTTTTGTAGGACAAGGCGCCGAAGGAAATTCACGCCATTCTGATAGAAACATTAGCGTGTTTCTTTCCTGGTCGGGCTAAGGACTTATCAGCACCCCTGTATATATATATGTGTGTGTGTGTGTGTGTGTGTGTGTGTGTGTGGGCCGGGTAGCTCAGTCGGTATAGCGACTGACTACGGCCTGGACGGTCCGGGGATCGAATCCCGGTGGGGGCGAGATTTTCCGCCCGTTCAGACGGGCCATGGGGACCACCCAGTCTCCTGTAAAATGGGTACCGAGTCTTTCCCGGGGGTAAAGTGCGGCCGGGGCGTGCTGTTGACCACTCACCGCCTTCTAGTGCCGCTGTCATGGAAGAGTAGAGCTATACCTCTACCCACCCTCTGGGCCACACCGGGCCTGTAACGGGAGCACTTTACATATATATATATATTTATTTCGAGAAGAAGAAGAAGAAGAAATATATATATAATTACGTAACGCTATTGAAAAGGAAATGGAATACGTGGGGATGCCTTATGAAACCTAAGCTTACTAATAATTCACACACAGTACCTTTACACAAGAATGCCGGTATGATGAAATACATTGAAAATACACGAAACTTTTAGTATAAACAGAACAAATAAAAAATAAATAGAACTATATTATGCTCACATTTTGCATCGTATTGCTTTCGTAGACAGAATTCAATTCCACTGAACGATACCAACAACAATTCTACGCTAAAGCAATACAAGGTCAAAGGGTAAAATCATTCCGAGTAAAGCCTTAGGAAGTATAGAAGTGCCAATTCAATGCTGGAATGATTGCCTGTGGAATAACAATACGATTCATCGATCGTAGGCCCGCGGCAGGTTTCTCTCTGACCTCCAACAAATCAGTTCATAGCAGGTTTACGATAGACGCCAACACCTGAGCATCCGTCAACGTCGGTGAGAATTATTCAACACTGGGAGCAAACTCCGCTATGAACCGGCTGATAGAATTGCAAAACATCTGAGATGAAGCAGAATTTATGTACAGCGTCGTAGTTTTCCATATGTACAATTATAAGCGTACTATCATGATGTGAGGTAAGTCTACAGGTTTTTTTTTTTAGCTTTCCTGCAATGAAAGTCAAGCACACCAATCCACCTGGGTCTGGGTACAGTGCAGAAACACGTCCTTTCTGAGCCCACCGAGAAGCTAACAGAACGGCTAGTGAACTGCATCGTAAGTACTCTTAACAGAAGTTCAATTAAACTTTTAATTCCGCATTTCAACAAGTCATAAAAAATATCGCTGCATGATCAATCTGGATATTTGTCGGCTTGTTGTTCATCTCCATCGACACTAAAAATCTAACTTTAACCAATGCAAAAGACACCAGCAATCAACTGCAAAGTAATGTGTAGTAAGTATTAAAAAGAAGGTAAAGTGATCCCATTACAGGCCCGGTGTGGCCCAGAGGGTGGGTAGATTCATAGTTCTACTCTTCCATGACCGCGGCACTAGAAGGGGGTGAGTGGTCAGCAGCACGCCCCGGCCGCACTTTACCCCTGGGAAAGACCCGGTACCCATTTTACAGGAGGATGGGTGGGTCCCAGGGCCGATCTGGAAGGGCGGAAAATCTCGTCCCCACCGGGATTCGATCCTGGACCCTCCAGTCCGTAGTCAGTCGCTAGTGTAGTAAGTATTACAAATGTGAAATTAACATGGACTGTTTACCTATAGGCCACACAGCACTGTTTATTCTATCAAAATGGCTTTTAATTATTGGCAGGTGGCCACGTTCATTGACAGGCCAACTTATTTCGTTTGCGCTACGGATCCGAAAAAGAAAAGCCAAGCAAGCCAATTACACAAATATTAGAGAAGCAGCTCTGAGACAGTATGGAATAACATATGTTCCACTCCATACATGGAAACAATGTTTCTCGCAACCATTTAATACCTCCATCTCCTCGATAATGGTGCACACTGCTCATTAATCAGAACTGCAGACCTAATGGGAGTCACACATCATAACAGACAGGCCCCGACCAAAGCCAAATTCCGAACACTATCTGACCCCTCTCCTGCACACAAAAGCCCTTCCATACGCCTAAATTAGACAGTAGCGTCATCGATTTTAGAGATGATATCTGTCTTCTCATTACAGCTACGTGTGGTATTAATATCTGTATAAACTGCTGACCAGTACTGTACACACGTTATATTCGATGTAGGCCCTCAGGTGCTATTGCAGGTGGTGATGTGAGAAATCACTTGTTGTGTTAAAAATTCAGAACAGTATCAGACAGTCACGACCAAGTTCCCGTCAGGGGACGGTGTATAGCAGGGAATGATTAGTTAGTGCAGAACCGGTGGAAGTATCCTCTGTTCTGCTGTCTGCATTAGTTCAAGAAGTCGCAGGACCCGATAACGAGCACTGGGCTTACGGTGCAATATTTTCGACTTGTATTCGAGAGAAGTCCAGGCAACCATTAGATCGGGACACCGGACAGTCTAGGGATTTTCTCAGTTCTACTCAGTTCTTGCAGGTAAAACCTGCTATAATATATTAAAGTAAGCCACGGTGGACCCATTCCACATCTTTTCAACTTGATCACTAATAACTGTAACACCACACTCATGAGTGTCTGATACACTCACAGCTTCATTAAAAAAAAGATAAAAACTCAAAAAGCGCAGTGGGTTGTAAGAATGTGCGTAATTACGTATAAACTGTGGTGTCTAGAGAAGATCAATCATTCAAATTACTTGTAAGATACAATTTAGACCAGCAAATAACACTGGTAAATTCAAAGGCGTAACACTTCCGAACTAAAAGCCAGTTATCATGATGATGACGACAAAATTCAACTTCACCAAGATCCACAAAATCCACAAGATTCACTTTAACATTATTATCTCACTTAGGTTCCGATATTAAACTTTACCACCTTCCAGAGGTGCTGCACCAAATTCTGTATCAGCGTTTTGGGTCCGAAGTGCGTACATGGAATAATAAAAAGTTTGGTTTTGGTAAGAATTACTTTGTTGCCTATTCAGACAAAATTAAATGTATGATATGTAGCTTACAGGTTCTTACAGTTACAGTGTTGTAATTCTCGACATGTACAAAAAAAAGATACTGCAGACATGTTTGTGCCGTATCCCCATGAACAATAACCGAGTGCCTGCCCCCAGCGATTCATGAATAATTGTCATCTTATACACTGGTTTAACCATTTGGGGGGGGGGGGGCAGTCATGTTCCCACATACAGTACTTTTAAAAACGTTCATATATACAGACATTACTAGATCTTCTTCCTGTATCAGGACAGAGAATGACAGACTGCATATGAAATGTCACCAGTGTCAGTACCAATGCACATGTTACAAAGAACTTCATGTTATTATTAATATTGAGAAACTAACGGCACAAGAGTTTGGTGGTTAGTCAGGTGGGGAACAAGCTGAACGGAACGCACGCACGCATGCAGGTACACACAGAGCTATATATAGTATTTGCCTCGATATTAGTCTATAGTCTTTAATAAAATACGGACATAATGCCAATGGAGCCTCCACGAAAAGCCAGGTTTCGTATTTTGTATAGGAACTGCACAGCAACCTCAACAGAAACAGTTTACAACAGGAAATGTACGTATAGGGTAACACTGAGGCTTTTTCGCCTAACCATTCTAGCCATGGAAATGCGATAATTATTACATAATATGAAGGTGTGTTTTTAGCCTTAGTTACCCGGCATGCGAAGTGCATGTGCCACATTATATTGTTATCTGTCGCCCGTATGGCTTACCTTATCTTTCCACGTTATTTCATAAACGACACGATTTTGGGGGAAAAAAGTTATTAAAAACACAATGTCTGTTTTGACTGTCTCTTCTACTTCTGTCTGAAATATTTTTCACTCTAAGAACAAATAAACGAGATATTATGATAAATGTGCGTAGTTATTCATATAAAGTGCCCTTTATTCTTGTCAGATTTTAATGCAACTTGAATGTTCTCGATACATTTTCGAAAAATACTCAAATATCAGGTTTCATGAAAATCCGTTCAGTGGGAGCCCAGTCGTGTCATGAGGAAAGACAGATAGACGACCAGATATGACGAAGATAATAGTCACTTTTCGCATTTTTGCGAACCCGCCTAAAAATAGTAGCCAGCCATAGCAAAATAATCAATCTGCCACTCAAAAGAAAGCTGTGCAGAACAGACAAATTCTATTCACTCTGCCTGAGAACAAGTGAAAGCCTCGGAACCTAATGAAAACGAAAGTAAAATTCGGGTTCCATGAGAAGAATCGAATTTCTGAGCGAAAATTAACTTCTCTGGCGGAATTTGTTCCTCTGAATTAGTCCATAACAATAACATACATACATCCCGTTATACTAAATATGCATCAGGGTTCACGCTTATCATTTAATGGGTTTTATTAATCCAATTTCACAAAATGTATCATTTTTGGGATAGCTGAGCGTCAATAATCTCAGAAATAGAGGAAACATCTTAATGTAAAATAATTAATTTAATTTGTTTAATGACACTGAAAGGGAGCACGTTTCCACCCACACTCACAGTACCGAAAACAGCAGATCTGAAAAGTTTTTCTTCATTTTATTTCGCGAATTACCTCTAATTTAAAATTACAGTGACAGAAAATGATCCTAATTGACTGAAGGCATACGTGTATATGAAGTACATCTACACCGTTAGTTCCTAGATCGTAGAAAACTGAGTACGGCTCCATTACTAAGACAAATGGGGCCATATTGTTTTGAGGAAATGACTGATATTCATTCGAGAAACACGTGGAACACGTGACTACCTTACGTGGGCAAGATGCAGATTTCCTTGTTACAGCACGTGGTACATATAGCTAGCACCGAATTTTCCAAAGTTAATACAACTTTGAGAATTAAGCTTACTTTACGATGGATGTAGAATAAAGTTATGTAGGGCTACTATTCACATCTATAATAACAGAGTTATTAAAGCTATTTTCATACTTTGGATGTATATTTACCTAACAAGAGAGAAGCGGCGTCTTTGTGCGTTTCAAACGAACTTCTTCCATTGTGTTTTAAAACTCTGGTTTCTTCTATGTAGATTACCGTCAGCTAGCTCCATTACTAACAGCTTCTTACTTCCCCGCCTAAGGTAAAAGCTTGAATTTCTTCACGTTTCTCGGGAATAATTATTGCGACAGATAACATGGGGAACGGATTCTTATATATAGAAAGTCTCTTTATACATCTTCTCACTCTAGTCGCACGCCTGCTGCATTGAGAAGAGAAAAAGTTAGCGGAAACGTTTTCTGGGCTAGAACGAAGGTATGTACAAAATGGATGCCTGCTGCTTTCCCGAGAGAGACCCCAGAGAAATCTCGCATTCTTATCACAATTTTCGTTCTCTACTTTCCCGTCTTCTAGGCTTATTTGCATATTTTTACATCGCAACGAAAGGTAATTAGAAAATAATTTCTTCGTCTATATCCAAGAGTGATGAATGTTGAAAGACCAGAACATGGGCAGCTAGTGCTATTAGTTCAGTTCCTGTGCATGGGCCAGCGGTTTCAATGCGGATCCTTGCCTTAGTTTTTTGTTGGGTTGAACCGAGAGTCTGCAGACGTGTGCTGTATCTGGTACACACTGGTACAAAAGTCGATCAGTTTTATGTGACTTACTTAACGTCAGACCACGCAAGTAGTTCTGGATAAAACGTCTCAACCATGACGGTGGTGGTGGTGGTGGGGGCGGTGGAGGTGGAAGTGGTGGTGATGGTGGTGGAAGTGGAGGTGGTAGTGTTGGTGGTGGTGGTGGAGGTGGAAGTGGTGGTGGTGGTGGTTGTGGTGGAAGTGGAGGTGGTGGTATAGTGATGGAAGTGGAAGTGTTCATGTTCGTGGTGGTGGTGGTGGAGGTGGAAGTGGTGGTGATGGTGGTGGAAGTGGAGGTGGTAGTATTGGTGGTGGTGGTGGAGGTGGACATTGTGGAGGAGGTGGTGGTGGTGGTGATGGTGGAGGTGGAGGTGATAGTGGTGATGGAGGTCGTGGTGTTGGTGGTGGTGTTGGTAGTGGTGGTGGTGGTGGTGGTGGAGGTGGAGGTGATGGTAGTGGTGGAGGTGGTGGTGAAGGTGAAGGTGGAGTTGGTGGTGATGGTGATGGTGGTGGTGATAGTGGTGGTGTTGGCGGCGGCGTTAATTACGACAATGATGAAGATGATGATAATGACAATGATGATGATGATGATGATACGACGCTTACGGAAGGGCCCTACTTTATATCTAGATTAAAACCTCATTCCCGAGAGTGGATACTCTGACAGAGGGACTTTCATGAAGATTGTTCCTTCCTCCAGGAAAATTCGGAGACGCTACTCCAACGAAGTCATGTTGCGTACCGTAAAAATCCCTTTAAATTCGTTATTCAGTAATAATCCAATAGTCCTATCAATAGACGCTACAGAATCTGAAATGATCTTCACCCATCAGTAAACTAGCAAGGAAAGCTGGAAACCTCCATAAACGTACTTTTATGGTGGGTGAAAGTTGAGTCCATCGAATGGTTTTACCTGACTGAGGATTAAGTACCAGACAAAAGCTTAAACTTAAACACAGTCACAAAACTTGCAGCTGCATAAAGCGCGGGAAATTCCTTGAAAATCTTAGCAAATATTAAGTTCATTAGAGGAGCTCCGTTCGATGGAGTTAATTAGGTGGCTAATCTAATCAGTTAAAAAAGGATTAAAATGTAACTTGCATGACAAACTGGTACCTACACACAAAATGGAAAATAAAAACAGAAATTTTACATTAATTGCTTTGAGAAGAAAACTGGCTTTAACCGGAAAGTTCTTCACGACCTTAAAATGTCACGTCTTCGATTATTCAAATACTCGGTCGTCGGAAACCTTGACAGAATCATAACAAGTCGAATGTTGAACGTCGAAAGTGATGGGATGTTGACCACAGAGGTTAAGTAGTGTTTTGAAATTAAAAGATATATTCAGCTGTATTTATAAATTCAACAGAGCCATTCGACAGGACAGACTAATAAAATAACAACGATTAGCTCCGAATAATTAACAGGCTGGTCGAATTTTTAAACGGTTATCTTCTGAATACCACTTTAGAGCATTAACTTTACAATAATTACCTATAAAGCTATGGTATGAAATAAATAAACCTGTTTTAGATATTCCATGCTAGTTCCTATTTCAGAGTACTTTCTTCCATCACGGTAACATCGTTGTGTATAAGAAACTGTTAGGATAAGGTAAAGTGATCCCGTTACAGGCCCGCTGTGGCCCAGAGGGTGAGTAGATGTATAGCTCTACTCTTCCATGAACGCGGCACTAGGCGGGGGTGAGTGGTCAGCAGCATGCCCCGGCCGCACTTTACCCCCAGGGAAGACCCGGTACCCATTTTACAGGAGGACGGGTGGGCCCCAGGGTCGATCTGGACGGGCGAAAAATCTCGTCCCCACCGGGATTCAATCTCGGACCGTCCAGCCCGCAGTCAGTCGCTATACCGACTGAGCTACCCGGTCCACTGTTAGGATAAGGAGACATTGTTTACAAATTTCAAAGAACGGTTAGTCTACTTTATGAATATTCTAGCACATAGAATAAACGTTTTTGAAAGAAAACGAAACTCGTTTATATCAGTTGACTTAAAACTGTAACTATTATATTGTAGTTATTAAACAACGTCTGCCGGTGCCAGTGGCAGCGCGATCTGCGTCTTAGAACTGCGGCCACTCTTCGCCTGCTGAGACTTTAGGTTCAAATCCCGGTGGGGGAATGGACGTCTGTCTTTTGTGACTGTTGTGCGTTGTCATGTAGAGGTCTCTGCGTAGGGCTGATCATCGTCTAGAGGAGTCCTGCGGAGTGTGGTGTGTCCTTGTGTGATCTAGATACCTCGGCAATGAAGAGGTCAAAGACGGCGTTGGGCCGCAGCGCCAAAAGAAAACAAAAAATTAGAGATCTTCTCAAGAAGCTGTTTGTCGAGTTGGCCTATTGGTTAAAGGATTTGAAACACTGTAAATTGCGCTTCAACCTTGTATTGCAACAGTTCATCCAATATCCGTTATTGATATGATCCTCTATCCGTGACATAAACTCGTTATTCACTGAACACATGCTAGTATAGCTAACCACAAAACCACGGCAAATTTATAAGTGACATCCAGCATACTCCTCGACAAACATTATTAGGATGATCCAGGAAAGAAGCGGGAGATAAATTGTGCACGTGGCATGTGGGGTACAAAACAGAGATGCCTCCAGAGTGTTGGTTGGAAAACCAGAAGTAAAGAGATCACGTGTAAGACAGAGGCTTGGATGGCGGATGTGATACTGGATCTTAAATATCTGCAGGAAAGGTACGGGCTGGATTGATATGGTTCGGGGCAGCAACCAGCGGCGAACTGTTATAATGCGTAAGTGAATGTTAGGATTCCATACACTGGGGAGCATTGTTGGCCTAGCGGAGGAAATATTAGCTGTTCCAAGGACTTAGTTATAGTTCATGTTAGAACAGGTAAATGACATTTAAATTGATTGATTAAATAGGTATAAATAATGGTTAGCTCTGGCTCTTGGTGTCATAGTTGTTAAATCTTAAGTTTTGCACAAAATATTTTTACCATATTCAGGGAAAACTTTGTTCACTGAAGAATAAATCCTGGAATACGCGCCTCGACGATGTTATATATGGAATATAAATGATATAACATGTTTCGGTTGCTGTGTTATGACAAAGGTTGATGTACTCTTTTTTGGAGGTAACATCCAAGCAGATACCTTATCTTCCACTGACCTTCATAAAAATCCCAAATATCACAGATTATACTACTATTTATGTTCTGCAGTATACAATCCTGCTGCTTATTACATAAAATAAGATTACAGAACAGCCGTATAGATAAATCATTAATAGGTAAATGTTTAAATTGATTTTGAGGTTCTACCGTCATACTGAAATATAAATTGCCTAATTCGAGTGACTTTCATACCTTCAGTTTGCAAATAGACTCAACTCTGTAAATGAACTGTCCATTGTCTTCTCGAATGAACTGATTTTCTTAGAAGTATTTTCATATGCAGACTATTGATAAATTTGACATCTGCAGCTGAGCACAATCTAGCACAACATCCCTTTGAAGCAGATTAATTTCAGCTTGAGTCCTAATACCACACGCAGTCTCCGTGTCTATATACGTCATTACAATCAGCAATATCCTAAACAAGTCAAAGACAGGCTTTCTGGACAAGATCAAAGTGATTCTATAGGTAATTACTATCTCTTTATTGTCAGTCGCAACAGGGACTAGTTTGTAATCCTTCAAACGCGGGGTTATTGTGTTTGAAATGTATACAGCCTACACACGAAGTGATCAAAATAAAGAATTTGCTTTCCTGTTTCCGACCTAGCAATTACTAGTGACACAGAGCTATGCAGTCTTTTTTAAAATGGAGCTGTTCTTTCAGCTTTTTAATAATTATAATCTGCTGCTGATAACATTTGCGATTAAAAATATCTGGAACCAATGCAAGGTGATAAGATGTGAGAGCCATTATAAAAATTTTCCAGTTGAGGAGAGATGGTTCAGACCCATCATTAAAATATCCCAGGTACGACAAATGGTACAGTCCCATGAAAACGTGTTCCATCATCATCATCATCATCATATCTTTCATGGAGCTGGGCCACTTGTTGACCCGTTCCGGTCTCACGTAACCAGAAGTCTCTTCAAAGGTCTACCATGATTCTTTCTGCTAGTCGGGGAGTAGTATTTCATTACCCTGGGTAATCTATTTCGAGGCATTCTATTTACATGTTGTATCCAGATTCTCTTGTATTCCAGTAATTTGTCCAAAATTGGTATTATTTTTAAATCCTTTGCAATTTGTTCATTTGTTTTTTAACCTGTCCAAGTGTATCCTGCTGTTCCCATGTATTTCATCTCTGCTGCTGTTATTCTTCTGGCGTCACTTGCTTTAATAGTCCAAGTTTCGCTGTCATATAACAAACCTGGAAGGGCCAGTGTATTGTATAGTTTTGTTCTTGTTTTCTTAAGGGTTTTCTGTGGTCTAAACACATTGTTTAAAATACCTGTACTTTTTAAAAAGTTATTTAATTTGTTATCAATGTCCAATTCTCCTTCATGAGATATCATATTTCCTAAATATTTAAACAAATTTTCTTGTTCTATAGTTTTATTTTCTATTACAATTTTAGTTCTCACTGGATCTCACCCTTTAAATGCCATCGATTTTTTCTTCCGTACAGATATAGTTAAAACATATTCTGTTATTTTTTATTTCATTTATGCGCTGCTTTCTGTAAGTTATCTTCTGTGTCTGCTATTATGACTTGGTCGTCTGCAAATAAGAGCGTTGACAGTTGCTGGCTTTTTGAAAGTTTTATTCCGGTTATGTCTTGATTCTGCAATTTTTTAAAAAGTGTTCCATTTACACAAATTGTTCAGACTCTTAGTAAACATGTCCCAATTAGGACATACGGTGCACACCAATCACAAACAGGTTCCCATTAAGTCAGATGGTGCAAACCCATCGCAGACAGATCCCACTTACGATGCAGCACAGAAGGGGATCTGACATTATATGTTCCATTATACAATAAAATGCAACCCAGACTGTCGCTAAAGACCGTTTTCAGAATACTTGACTTAGGAAGGAAGATGTTAGGTTAAAAAACGCACACGATACATCTATGAGTAAACACCTGTCACCAGACTACCAAAATGTGGGCATCAATTTATCGCGATTCCGTACTAAAGATCAGAATCATTGTTGATTTATTCCATTACATATTAACCTGTTAAAGCCTACTGATTATGTGATGCACCAACCGGTTTAATATTCAAGAATTTTACATTCTGCCACACTGTATATGTGTGTTTTGTATTTATCTAAAAACAAATAGCGAGTTTTGCCCAATATAACGCCAAATGATTCGTTTTAATAACCGAGAAGAAAAGTGTTTACTGCGCGGTACGAACTTGGTCTTTAAATAAAGCAGTCTGCGCTTCGTCTGTAATAGGCTAATATTAATTTCTTCCCGAAGTATGGATCATATTTGTCATTTATGTATGTACGGGTTACTTCAGCTCTCTCCAGAGCTGCAAAAGGGGTACAAAGCCAATGTTTCTAATATCAAAACTATCCCTTTCACACACGCAGTAAATTGCATTGTTGACACTAGTGAAACAATCTGTGTGGACCTACTGGCCATAAAAACTTATACGATCGTATTACGAAATGTAACAAAAGACTGAATGCAACACTTAATTTTCTAAAGCTATTGAGAACCAATCTACGTAAAATAATTAGCGTTATGTATAGTAAAATAATTTTTTTTGTGGCGCTGCGGCCCAACGCGGGCCACGGCCTCCTCATTCAAGAGGTTTCTAGATCACACACAACGACGCATCACAGTCGGTAGGACTCCTCTGGACGAGTGATCAGCTCGTCGCAGAGACCTCTACCTGACAACACACAACACTCACAACAGACAAACATCCAT
>Ga0131853_10015543_pt1 | contig 13913 bp, 6 predicted proteins | sample TergutLab28metaG_FD_92764 | JGI IMG/M metagenome (GOLD analysis project Ga0131853, IMG submission 92764) | Labiotermes labralis P1 segment gut microbial communities from Petit-Saut dam, French Guiana - Lab288 P1 (version 2) (version 2) | ecosystem: Host-associated > Arthropoda: Insects >... | reverse complement strand
GTGTATATATATATATATATATATATATATATATATATGTATGTGTATGTATTGTGTTTGTATGTGTGATTGTATGTATGTGTATATGTCTGTATGTATGTGTATATGTATATATTATGTATTATGTGCGTATGTATGTGTGTTTGTTTGTATGTATGTATGTACGTATATATATATATGTATGTGTATGTATTGTGTTTGTATGTGTGATTGTATGTATGTATGTGTATATGTCTGTATGTATGTGTGTATGTATATATTATGTATTATGTGCGTATGTATGTGTGTTTGTTTGTATGCATGTATGTATGTGGGTGTGTATGTATGTATGTATGTTTGTGTACATATACACAAACACACACAAAACACATATACAAATCACACACACACACACACAAAAACACACACAAACACACGCACATACACATACACACATACATACATACACACAATTTTCTGCTCATCTGGCATCTTAGCACCACTGGATTACGTAACTGATTTCATGCCCTTTATTCGAGAACATAAGGAGTTCAGAAAGCATGAAGAGGAAGGATATCCAATTTAAGGGGACACAAAGCTAAACAAAAATTATTCCAGTACGCATACAGCGCACGATAACATACTAATGAAACAGAATGCACAAGCTTTCTCACTACATTTTTATTGTATTATTATATTTTACTTTATTATTATATTTATATTAATCTATAAAATTAACATTAAAATGTACACTGAAACAGCTCCGACATGTTTCGGTGTTACAGTTACACCATCATGAGTGAGCGCATTAATTTGTGCTTACTAAAGTTACAGTTATTAAATTAGTCCATAAAAATACATCGGTTTGTGGTTAATACGGTGGTGGTGTGGCTGCATATATTGGGTCCTTATCGGTGTCTGTATTTTGCACTGTTCGGCAGTAGACTGAGTTAGGGAATTTTAATGTAAATTTTAATATTATTTTTTTAAGGCAACTCACTAATGCACGTGTTGGTGAACGAATTAAATTTAGATAAAATAAATATTTTCGACGCCATGCCTGGTTCTATATTTACGAATGCCTTTGACTTCCGCAATAAGAGAGATAATTACCTATTCAGTTCCTCAAACAGAAAGACTACCCACCTATTCATCTCCGTAATCATCTCTCATCAAAGATGATTGAGCAGTCCTCGTGGCCCGGGACAATATTTCACGCTATACAAAGACTGCATACTGTATGTGATCAACTAACTAATTTAGTGATGAATAATTCAACAGAACTGTTGACACCGATAATATGACTGCCTTCACCGAAGCTTCGAACATATTCACGTATCAAAATCTGATGATCTAACGCTAGACAAACAGAATAACCAACCGGGCAAGCGTTCATATTATGCACATAGTTTTGCAATAATTCAAATGTGTTTCTATTACGCTGTCGATAGTCAACGCGAGCGGACTAAATAAAGGGCCCTGACGTCAGAAAGGCCTGTAATCAGTTTAACATGCATTTCTAACATTATAATTCTTGAATTACCATGATTATGATTGGGCTGTTATCTTTGACATTAGGGACACAATCCATTTGCTGCGCAAAAAGTTTACCCATCTGTACGTCGCATACAGAAGCGTGTCCGAACCTTCTAAACTCAGCGAACCACAGAAGCAACCCTTCCTGACCCTTTGGGCCATCCCATTTACTGTCTCCATGCACTTCATTTTACAAGCCTTTAACAAAATTAGGTGTCTGACTGCCACTTAGCCACATCTTTACTAGCTGTATACGTTTAGTCTTTTCGGAAATCACTTAATTCGCTATCTTATTACAAGAATTTTCAAGATTTTTACACGAGACATTTGATGTATTTGTTAACAGCAGTTGGGTTGACATCTATTGGCAGTAGTACAGTGAACATTTACACACAAACAATACACAGAACAACACAATGAAAACAGAATATACAGAACAGAACATACATAATAAAATATATAATTTACAAAATTAAACAAAAGCATACAAAACATACAACTATATATATATATATATATATATATATATATAATGATAAAATATAGAACCAAAAGAACATGAGAGAATTCAACAATTATTAATATTCTATTCACCAGTACCCAAAATAATTAAATTCTTTTTGCAATACGCCTGGTAATTAATTACGTTTCTTGGACCACCCTAAAAATGGAAGCAGCAAGTTCATCCAAAACGTCCGTAACTAGTTACAGTCGACACGGCGCCCTATCGCCGTAAGACTTTAAAAATATTTACTCTCAAAGCCGTAAAAAATTTAGATTCCGCAAATATTAGGTACAATAAAAAAAAAGAACTGCGCTCTTCTGGTTTATTACACGGCGAGTAATGGTAATTTCTTACCGACGTTTCGGGACAACCTATCGGTCCCAACTTCAAGAGTCAAGAACCCAAAAAGACAGACGGAAACCCAAGGTACGGGGTTTATATAGGGAAGAGTGTAGGCAGTGGTGTTTCCACCCTAACTATATGAACAGGAAGGATGGCCTGACCTTGAGGGGGTCATGGAAACCTTAGAGGAAGCAGGCGGCTCCTTCAGTAGTGGTGACTACTCACGGCCCTTTTAAACGCCCCAATCACTGTCCTGCTCTCCCACACTGTAACGACGGTTCCATTCCCCATCGCCGCTCTCTGATAGAGCACCTACTGTATCTGCTTACCCCTCCCCCTTCTTCCCTCCTGGGTTGTACAGCTTTTCTCACTTTTATCCGTCCTCTGCTTTCCGTATTGTTCCTCCTTCATTTCACTTCTTCTCTACTTTCGGTTTCTTTCTCTCCTTTTCCTCTAATTTTCACCAATTTCTCATTTTCCTTCTTCTTCTTCGTTTTTCTTGTTTGCCGTTATTTAGTGTAGGTTTCTTTGTCTGCACCTGCTGTATTCTCAGTGACCTGTTTTCGCGAGCCGCTTCACTTCACTGTAGCATTGAGTTACTAAATCCCCCCCCTCCTCCCTCCTGTTTCATTTTATTTATCGGTTCATTGTTCTTGTCTTTATAGATGTTTCTATCCTTTATTCCACATAATTGGTGTTCGTTTTGTCTCCCTGCGCTGCACTTGGTAGTTTACCGCTGTTGTATCCGTTGCGGACCCGATGAGGAACGTATCTTAGATGTTGTTCCCAGGGAGGACGGAGCTCGTAACTCTGGTTAAGACGGGGAGTCGGGCAGGTCGCACACACTCTCAACAATCCCCAGTAGAATATATTGGAGTTTTATTGTGCAAGAGTACGGAGTAATTGCACTTACAACTGAAATGTATCAGTGACAATTTTCGCCAGTGGACTCTTCATTACCGTTCGCATTCACTGACTGTCCAGCCTCATACTCTGCTGTTCAGACACAGTTCGAGCTACGCAGAAGACTGCTGCTGCAGAACAAAGCAACTGTTGTTACATGTGTTGCTCCACACACTGCTCGCGCGATACACTTAGCGAGTCCAGTTATAAACAAAAAGAAATAGAAGGAAATTATGTTCCTCACATGCCTGGTCTTAAGAGATGCGAGAACTAAGCATGAGTAAATTTAGCTTATGACTAACATACAGTACATGTAAGAATGCTAAAAAGAAAAACACAAAAAAATCAAAGTGTGTCAACTACACAAAACCGCAGAGTGCCACTAAGCTAAGAATCTTCTCCCTTCCTAATGTTTTGTTTTCTATTTATATATTAATTACATATTTTACTATCTTCCCCCTTTTTATCCTTCTCTCAATTTGCTCATACATATAGTTTCCTTTGTTTCTCTCCCCTGCACGTGTTATAATTTCTTCACTACCCTAAAGTCTTCCTTCAACACTGTTGACTAAACTTCTTGCTCGTTCCTGCCAAGCGCATCGACCGTACTCGCCGGCATCATGCTACTGAGAACTTATCACCACCCATACTCTTCCCTACATCCCTTACGAGGATGAAAGGTTTTTTTTCCTATTCTTGGTCCTTGAAAATGTGACCGATTGTCCCGAAACGTCGGTAATAAATTACCACTTCTCGCTGGGTAACACCCCAGAAGAGCGCAGTTCTCACCTACTTCGCGGTGGGAGCCTCAAATAAAGCATTAGCTATAATAATTTGCCCGTTAACAGCAGCGCAATAACCATTAAGGACGACATTTAAGTAAGAGTTCAGAAAAGCGGTCCAGATAGACATTCTTACAAACAGAAACCTCCGTGGAACAAACATCGGTTAACGAGGACCTAGTATGCTAGTGATCGATACTTAACCTTTTGACGCCTAATGTCAACTATAGTGGTCGTACCGCACCGCTAACCTCTAAAGTTACATTTTATATATTTATTCAACAAATACAGATACTGAATATTTTAAGCGTGGTATATACTCTCCGTCTTTTTTCTCTTCAAAATGCAGTTTTGTTTCATAATTCTAACGTATTTGGTTCCTGTATTATTCACATTTTATATACAGGGTGTGCTAAAATTTAAAAAAAAAATAATTCCGGCGCCAAAAGGTTAATGATCCATTTGCTACCACACAAGAAACACCTTTCTTCTCCACTGTACAGATCCGACAGATGTTGCTGGAAAAGAAATAATAGTTGTTTGTTATGTGTATCATACATGCTTTAATTGGAGCCATCCCGCTGTATTGCCACTTAAAATATTCTAAGTGTTGGTTCAGTCAAAACACAACTAATTTATTGTCAACTATAAATATGACGAAATGTTTCGACTCATACAGTCAATATCTGGCCAATTCTTGAACCACATTTTTAGGTACATAAAGAAAAAGTGCATATTTTTGGATCCCAATATGTTTACATCGTGGATACAAATGAAGTTGGTATTACAAACTTCATTTGTATCCACGTTCTCTCGCAGTTGTAAACATTTTGGGATCCCCAAAAAGTGCACTTTTACTTGGTGTACTGTACCTAAAATATGGTTCAAGAATTGGCCTGATGATGACTTTGTAGGTCGAAACATGTCGCCATATTTATAGTTGACAATAAATTAGTTCTGTTTTGACTGAACCAACTCTTAGAATATCATACATTGTTTTTACAAGGAGTGTTTACTGTCAGGTAGCATATAACTTTACAAATAACAATTCTTTACGTACATTTCAAGCTATCGATATTACTCTCCCTATTATTCAGTTTAATTCTTGTTTCAATCTCGTGACTTGGGTTTCAACATTCAATATATGTATCTTGGATTCAGTCTTTCAGATATTATTCTTTTCTTTAAAAAAAGCATTTTCAAAGGAATTTTGCAAATTTTGCTCTTGAGGTAGAAAGTTAAGACTTTAAGGACAATAACAAAGAATTTTTGTGTATTACACATACAGTCGAACACCCCCCCCCCCGCAAGAAGGGTAAGCTACAGAGGGCAGAAGCCCAACCCAACCCACCACTACACCAAGGAAACCGGCAACCACCTCACAAAACTAAAAACGAGGCGCAACCGCCCCATAAACAGAAAGCAGAAACATACAGAAGTACAAGTGGGGAAAAAAACCCCCACTCCAAGGGAGAGCTCCAAAAGTACAAGAACAACGGACACAAGTAGTCATGCACAAGTCACACACTTAACCCTACTTATAATAGCACAGTAAATATAAGTCACATTGTGTATAAAATACACTGTAAGCCATATGGGATCCCAAATGCGCACAACCACCCTGTAAAGCAATAACGGTTCTTAGCTTAGCCTTAAGATGACTATTGTAAGTCGAAACATGTTGCATTAATATTATATTCTATTATAGTTGTGTTGACGGCAATATTTAGTAATAAAGTCAACTATATTTCGCCTAGTAGTACAGCAGGTATATAACTACATGTTTCGGCCCTATATGTGGGCCATCTTCAGATTGTGATTTAACTTACAGAGCAGCTACACAAGATACATGGGGTGTTCTTTTAGAGTATTGGTGGTTGGGTGGGGGGAACGAGATCTCGTTGTTTGAATAGTGGATACCATGACCTAGGATTGTTATAGGTGAATTATCATTAATTGTTTATGCGCATGTTTCAAAGTAGGTTACTATTCTTATGCTAAGGATATGTTACAAATAGTATCATTAGTAATACAGGGCCGAAACATGTAGTTGTATTCCTACTGTACTACTAGGTAAAATATAGTTGTGTTCGACTGTACGTGTAACTCACAAAAAACAAATCTTTGTTATTGAACCAAAACAACGGGGATGAAGCACCTCAAAATTTAAGAACGATGTGCCATTTCTTTCTCTACTCTTCTATTTCATTCTTAATTACGGTGATTTTTAATACGGTCAAATACTATTTAAAAGCACATAACTTTCATTTTCTCTACATTTCATGCGACGACAAGAGAGCTAATCATTTGCGCTAATATGAGAGGCGTTGGAAACGCGCAGGAATTTTGTCTCCACTCTGTTCAAACCGGCTTTGGGATCCACCCAGCCTCCTGTCCAACTTCATAATTTCACTTTCAAATTCTTTCCGCTCTCCTACTGAAATCGTAGATTTTCCTTGGTAGTTTATTGTATCTACTGACTGCTATTCCTTGGGTATAGAATGGCGTTATTTATATCAATGAAGTTTAATTACTTTTTTATTTCTTGTCATTTAATTTACTCCTACCTACATCCACATTTCTGAGAAATCTAAAGATTGTAGTTCCTCGTTTTAAATAAATAATAACTTCCACTCTTTTTAAAGTGAAACACGACTAGGCAGAGCATCTGATTTACTGTGGCCCTCCGGGTTAATTATTCAACTACCTTATTAGTATATCTACCGTGTAGGTAACGGATAACTTCGACGGATGATACTAATTTCGATGCCAGTTAGTTCACTGGAATATTAATGGAAGAAACTTCATCATCACGATAAAACATCAAGGATTGGACACTTTGATCCATTCAGTCTCCAGAGTTACAACTGCTCGCGCCAGCGTTTCTTCGGTCTTCCAATTGTTCTCCTTCCTAGTGGTCTGTAGTGGTATGATTTCAAAAGGATTCGGTTTTGTGACATTCTTTGCAAGTGTGAAAGCCAGTACCGTCTGTATTCATCTAACTTGTCTAGTATACCTGTAATCCGTAGTTCGCGGCGTATGTAGTCGTTTGTTTTGTGGTCATAAAGGGTGTAGCCTGCCAGAGGTCTCAGTAAATTCATTTCTGCCGCTTCAATTCTTCGTCATTGTAAAGCTGTTAGAGTCCAGTTTTCTGACCCTATAAAAATGTAGGTAAAACTAGGAATATTTACGAAAAAAAACTCCAATTTCATATTTCCAAACTAACTGCAGTGTCTTACCCTACAGAGAGATGGCTCTGGTAAAGAGAGAATCCGTATTTTACTACCAAGAGTGAAGTGCATAATTCTAATGAATAAAGCATGCAGTTGTATTGATCTGATAGCGAGGATTATGCGTGACAGCGAAAGAAATATCCTGATTACTGAAGTACACCTGCAGCTGAATACAGACACAGTAATTCATGTCAGAAGCTCACAGTTTTCCCTTCAACGGCTGTAGAATTTCCTTTACTATGTCCCTGAAAACACAGGCCTGGTGTAAATCACAGTAATTCATGTCAGAAGCTCACAGTTTTCCCTTCAACGTCTGTAGAATTTCCTTTACTATGTCCCTGAAAACACAGGCCTGGTGTAAATACAGTAACACTTTTTAGTGTTGACCTTGAAAAATGCCGTTGGTAAATGCTATTTTGATGTGAGAAGCAAAACAAAAATACAGAAAATATAATTAGCGAAAAATATTTTCATTACAGCTGTGTTTTCTTGAGCTCATGTGTCTGTTTCATATTATTTCCCTTCGTCGTGCTGTAATTTAATCCACATTCGTACGGAAGGTACTCCTACTTCTTGTGTTAGAAGGCCTTGCTTTTTGTGTAGGGTCGATCATGTTCGGAAAATTAGGGACAGGAAACAAAGCACGGGTATCGGGAAGTATTCCTTTGTAAATAAAGAAGGTAACGTAATCCTGTTACAGGCGTGGTGTGGCCCAGAGTGTGGGTAAAGGTATAGCTCTTCCATGACCGCGGCACTAGAAGGGGGTGAGTGATCAGCAGCACACCCCGGCCGCACTTTACCCCTGGAGAAGACCCGGTACCCGTTGTACAGGAGACTGGGTTGGCCCCAGGGCCGGTCTGGACGGGCGGAAAATCTCGTCCCCGCTGGGATTCGATCCCGGTCCGTCCAGCCCGTAGTCAGCCACTATACCGGCTGAGCTACCCGGCCTACATTCCTTTGTAAATAGGACCATTAAAAACTGGAACCAACTGCCTGCAGAAGCATTAGGGACTTTCCGTTGTAAACGTAAGGTTTTTAGAAACAAAGTTAGGAAAGCAATTATAAACGGGGTGAAATGAAAGGAATAGAATTGTGGCGAAAATCATCTAAAAGTGCAGTGAAGTGAATTGAGGTGAAGTGTAATGATGTGAGGTGCAATGGAGCGGTAGGAAATTTAAATGGAGTTAAGCCAAATGAGAGGTTAGTGAAGTTCAGTGAAGAGTAGTTTGGCGAAGTTTAAATGGGAGGAAGTGAAGAATCGACAAGTGTAGTGAAGTGGAGTGAAACGTGGTTGGTTGAAGTGTAATGAAGTACAGTTAAGGTCTTAGTAACAGGGTGTATAACATTATTAGAAAATATACAGATCATATGAACTTTGCTGCTTACATGGCTTTTTCGTTCATCACATTCTTTCATGTGCTTGTGATTCTGATTCTTTTATCATTGTATGTATGGTTGTATGGTTTGTATGCTTTTGTTAAATTTGGTAAATTATGTATTTTTATTGTTATAATTATGTATTCTTATTGTTATGTTTATGTATTCTTATTGTTATGTGTATGTATTCTTATTGTTATGTTTATGTATTCTTATTGTTATGTGTATATATTCTTATTGTTATATTTATATATTCTTATTGTTATGTGTATGTATTCTTATTGTTATGTGTATGTATTCTTATTGTTATATGTATGTATTCTTATTGTTATGTGTATGTATTATTATTGTTGCGTGTATATATTCTTATTGTTATGTGTATGTATTGTTATTGTTACGTTTAAATATTCTTATTGTTATGTTTATGTATTCTTATTGTTATGTTTATTCTTATTGTTACGTTATGTATTCTTATTGTTATGTTTATGTATTCTTATTGTTATGTGAATGTATTCTTATTGTTATGTGTATGTATTCTTATTGTTATGTGTATGTATTCTTATTGTTATATGTATGTATTCTTATTGTTATGTGTATGTATTCTTATTCTTATGTGTATGTATTCTTATTGTTATGTTTAAATATTCTTATTGTTATGTTTATGTATTCCTATTGTTATGTGTATGTATTCTTATTGTTATGTTTATGTATTCTTATTGTTATGTTCATGTATTCTAATTGTTATATATATTCTATTCTGTATATTCCGTTTTCATTGTGTTGTTCTATGTACTGTTTATGTGTAATGTGTACTGTACTATTGCCACCGCGTGTCAACCCAACTGCAGTTAACAAATTTATCATCATGCTGAATCTGGAGCCATTTCGCAGTGTATTTTGCAGGAAAATCCCTACCCAGTTTTCCTCACATAAGTGTATTACCCCGCAGATATCCACTCGGTCTGTTGCTCTATGCCAGATAATGAACGCAGTCCTTTAGAATACAGTAGCTACTAAGTGAACCACAACATTTAGCAGTAACACGCCCTTCAGTTTAATCACACTCTACGTTTATGTTTTTCCTAAGATTCTCCCTATAAACAGTGACTCACTAACAGAATTATACTTTGGTCTTAACAGTGGAGAAAGAGAAACTTTTAAGTAAGTGTGGAATTAATTTTTAGGCATGTTCGCAAATTTGCGAAAAGTGACTATTAGCTTCGTCATTTTTTCTGTGCGTACGTCCGTCCTCATGGGACAACTCGGCTGTACCTAGAAGAACTTTCGTGAAATTTGATGTTCGATTATTTTTTCCAAAATCTGTCGAGAAAACTGAAGTTGCACTGAAATCCGGCCAGCACAGTCGGTTCTATACATGAGGACCTACGTACTTTCATGACCCCATCTATCTGAATTCTTCTTAGAATGAGAAATGTTACAAGCGATATATGTACAGTCATAATACATTTTATGTTCAATGAACTTTTTTCCCGAAAATCGTGCCGTTTGTGAATTAATGTGGAAAAATATGGTACAGCGAACAGGCCACAGATGATGCGCATGCGCTATGCATGATGGAAAACTAATGTTACAAACACACACTCGGAATCTGTAATAATAATAATTATTGCTTTTCTACGACAAAGAACGGGCTGCAATGTTACGTTGCACGTGCATTGGCTGTCCTGTTCACCATAATTTAGCTTGTGTTCAAGCTTCAAGCTTATAACAGAAATCACGTCAATAATTAAAGAAGTGTCGTTAAACAATCACATAGTTATTATGTTTTGCTGACCGTGCATCGCAGTATAATCTTAGTAATTAACCAACTTAATGCACAAAATCTTGTTTTATAATAAGTTTATTATATTCCTCTACATGTTTCGAGCACTATGTGCTCATCATCAGGAGGTAAAAATTGTATTATACAGCATCTGGTATCATCACACCCTGTAGGTGGCCGTCTCGTGCACAGGTTGAGAGAGGATTCTCTCAACCTGCGCACCGGACGGCCACCTACAGGGCAAGCACGTTTTAACAACAATCAAGTTGCATTTTCTGTAGATTTGAAAATTAATGTAAAGTAAACAGACACTGCACAATTTTAATAACTGGATAAACGCAACTTTTTTAGACAGTGTAATGATACCAGATACAGTATAATACAATTTTGACCTCCTGATGATGAGCACATAGGGCTCGAAACATGTAGAGTCATATAATAAACTTTTTATAAAAAAATAATTTGTGCATTAAGTTGGTTAATTACTAAGAATCACTTAGTTACTCAGTTATCGCAATTTACAAAGCCGCTATATTACAATTTAGCCGATCAAACGTTGTGGTTAACGTAATATTCAAGACATAATCGTCCCGGTCTTTCAACAGGCGCTCCTTGATTCTTGATAATTCATGATAAATCATGAAGTCATCACACGTCACACACCAACCACAGTGTACCTCGTATGCACAAGGAAGGAAACGGTCCCATTATATTACAACGCTGACGTCGTGTTCACGCGCCAATCCACACCGTCGTTCGTCAGGTGTCTCTTCATGTACGTGACGACTTAAGAATGCACTCCGACACTGATCATTAGGTTATTACTCTATTCTAAACATCTATAAACCCCGACAATATTGAAGGTGGAACAGCGAAACACTTCTTATTAAACAAGAGTCCCATTTAACTTTATTTGTTCAGTAAAACTTTTATTACAGCGTCTAGCAAACCTTTCCTTCATAAGACTTATCGCTAACTTTGAACTTAATATCTTCACTATACTTTCTTCTTGCAAGGTAAAGCAATCCCATTACTAGCCTGGACAGGCCCGGAGTATTCCAGGAGAATGAGGCTCCCAGATTTCAAGACAATCGGCACATGAAGGTGGTAAGGTTGTCAGCCCTACACACCGGCCGCCTTTACCCCCCAGGAAATATTCCTGGTACTCATTTCCGTTAGAGACTGATTCGAACCCAGGGCCATAGTGCGGCCGGAAGGATAATGTCAATGAAAAATTTTAATTACACTATCGGGAATCGAACCCGCGACCTTCCGGCTTGTAGCGTAGTGCCTCGACCAACTGCGCCACCGCGTGCCCCCTTTGCCAGATTTGCAGATTGATTATAAATTATTTGTTGTGTTCCGACTGTATTTAATAACTTTTAGTTTATATTTATCCCTAATTTTTAACTCCATCCCCAAAAAAATGTTTTAAAAAGCAGAATTTTAAAAGTAAAAACTTATAGTTTTGCCTCTACCGGAATCCATGGGAAGTACCTAAAATATGTAGCCTTCCTTTGGCTGTCGGTTGTAGAGTCCAGTTGAAATGTGATGGCACAGGTAACGCACGGTGGAAAGTGAAGGGGAAACTGGCGAATGGAGTGGGTAGCCAGTACTCTTCACACTACCTAGGAACATGGTGTATCCAGCATTACTACCGCTGATGCGCACACCTCGACTGCCAGTAGTCGACTGAACTGACTCCCCTGCCGATTTAAATGGACTCGTCCGTTTCGCCGAAAGACGAAATCTGGTTTTTTGCGCATGTGCCATCAGATTTCAAACGCAGCCTAGCAGCAGAACAGGCGCATGTTATTGGCTCTAGAAAAACTATCCTTACATCCAGCATTCAATTCTGTCCATCAGATGCTTAACACTCCCTTCGCAATGTACAGAAGATGATTTCCGATCAAAATCGCGTTTGCTATAACAATCAAACAGGCTCAAGGGCAAAGGCTTAAACATGTTGAAACGTATCCACAATCGCATGTTTTTGCACATGGCTAGCTCTATGTTGCATTTTCCTTGTCCTCTTCATTCGACAGCGTCGCTGACGCAATTATTGACAACCATCGACAGCGTACAGAGAATTACAAGTTGATAACGTCGAACACTGTACATCCAGCAGTACTTTAAACCTTCAAACTAAAAATAATTCCTTGTTACTAAAGATCTTATTGTGCATACGCGCGAATTATATGCACAGTAGCAATTAGTAAAATCACATTCGAGACGGGTGATATCTCTTTCGGTACACTACGTATCAACAATAATAATCAAAAGTGATACAATAACACAAAGTTTGAAAAGAAAAAAAAATCATATTTACCTTTAATTTTTCTATGAATCTGTTACGAAATGCGTCAATAATTATCCAACAAGATGCAACAATACACAGTTTATTTATATCTGTAAACTGCTCTACATGTTTCGGGTGGTACTGTATATTGTTGCATCTTGTTGGATAATTATTGACACATATTGCGTGATGCACGGATCATTGAACATAAAATTCTGTTATGAAATCTTTCTTAAATATTCCACCATCTGACATTCCAAACAACTAATGACATTCCATCAATAACAACAATCCAATCGAATGAAATACCTTATTTATTTTGATAATCACGTGCGTTAACTGATATTGTAGCAACAGGATAGTCATTAAAAAGCGACTTTTTAACGTGTTCTCCAAATTTAAACACAACGCAAACTAATGAAACTCTATCGTAACCATGGAAATCCGACAACAATGCAATTCCATCTATCGGATTGATTCTCGTCTTTAAAATTCGGTAAAAATGGCAAAGCACTGTGAAGTACCTTCACTTACTCAATTCACTCAACTACGAAATGTGTGCCTTACGATATAAGCTATATAATGGAGTGTGTCAGCGCACTTTACCTTGTATTTATGCAGTTCAAGCTGTTGTCCCCTACTGAGTTGCTGCTATTTGCCTGCGAATCAGCCTGAAAAAAAAACCTTTAACTTAGACTTCTGAAAATGTACATTAATAGTAAATAAGAACGACAGACATTTTAATGTAAAAAAAAACATAAGTCGAAACACAGCATGTACAGCTGTTAAGATTCGATGGTCGCAGAACGTGTAACTCAGCGTAGACGGATAGTGTTTGTGGTGTGGCTTGAGCACTATAATGGAGAGGTGACAAGAAGTGTAACGTGCGAATGATGTGTTAGCTGAACAGCAATTGTATGGGTCTCCGTCAACCACAAATAAATACTTGCATGTTTCGGCACGTATGTGCTATTGTCAGGAATTGAACAAAATTATACGGAATGGAACATGATATATATGATGTGATATATGATATATGATATGACATGACATGATATATGACATATATGATATAACGTATGACATAATATATGACATGGCATATGACATATATGATATGACATGACATGACATATGATATATGATATATGATATGATATATGATATGATATAT
>Ga0131853_10015542_pt1:0-12500 | contig 13915 bp, 8 predicted proteins | sample TergutLab28metaG_FD_92764 | JGI IMG/M metagenome (GOLD analysis project Ga0131853, IMG submission 92764) | Labiotermes labralis P1 segment gut microbial communities from Petit-Saut dam, French Guiana - Lab288 P1 (version 2) (version 2) | ecosystem: Host-associated > Arthropoda: Insects >... | reverse complement strand
CAGGGAACAGGTGGTGGTACGATGTGGCCAGATCCGGAGAATAGGGTGGGTGATCAAGACATTGGAAGCCCAGGTAGGTCAGTTTCTTCTGGGTTAAAAGTGCCCGATGAGCTGGGGCATTGCCGTACAAAGAACAAGGCATCCTTGGTGACTTTCCCGCGGCGTTTTTCCTTCAAAATGTCCTTCAATTGCACCAGATGAGATGAGTAACACTCCGCGTTGATAGTTTGGCCTTTGGAGGATAATCAATGAGGAGGATGCCGTCTTGATCCCCCAAAAAAATCGAGGCGAGAATTTTTCCAGCGGATTTTTGCACTCGGAATATTTTGGGGCGGGGTGAGCCGCTATGCAGCCAATCCATTGATTGTTGCTTTGTCTCCGGTTCATAGTGATATAACCAGGTTTCGTCCATGGTCACCAATCGCGACAGGAAATCATTTGGATCGCGCCCAAAAAATTCCAAAAGTTGCTGAGACGACTGGCAGCTTTGACTTTTTGATCTGCGTTCAGGAATTTCGGGACCCACTTCGCGGAGAGCTTCCGCATGTCCAAATCCTCATGAATGATGGACCCAACCCGCTCACGTGAGATGCCCAGTTGCTGAGCTATTGATTTAGTCGAAATCCGGCGGTCTTCCAAGATTAGCTCGTGAATTTGATCAATAATCTCCGGAGTGGTCACTGTTTTGGGTCGTCCAGGACGAGGCGCATCACAGGTGGGAAAAAATCACCACGTTTAAACTGGGCCACCCAGTTTTTGACGGTGACATACGATGGTGCATGTTCCCCTAATGTTTCTATCAGAATAGCGTGAATATCCTTCGGCGCCTTGCCTTGCAAAAAAAAAAAAACTTGATGTCAGCTCGCGCCGCCCTGCTGTTGAAATCGCGCGCGTCGCCTGACATGTTTCCTTTTAGCCTCTGTAACAAGAAAAGACTTGCAATTCGGCACATGAACACGCCCCTCTTTTCCACGACACTATCGATTCCGTCCTACGACATCGGGAAGTAGGTCGGGCTAAGGGCTTATCAGCACTCCCTCGTACATTATTATCACCTCCATCTCGAGAAACAGAAGTTACAGTTTCCTGTCTCAAAGCCACGGCTGAAGGCAGTCACTTCATATTCATTCAGTATCAGACAATTTGCTGCAATTTGAGGAGACACACTACTTTTCTGAAGCTACTAACAACAGCATCCTGCAGATGTCCAGTGATACAGCAGCTGTCCGTCTGCCAAACAACAGCCATATTGGGGTCCGCGCGCAAAATTGCGAAAAGCGACTATGAGCTTCGTCATGTTCGTCTGTCCTTTCGTCCCCATGGTACAACTTGGCTCCCACTGGACGGATTTTCATGAAATATTACATTTGAGTACTTTTCAGAAAATTGTCCAGAAAATTTAAGTTTCATTAGTCTCTGACGAACATAACGGATACTCGACATGCAGACCTATGTACATTTATAAAAATATCTCGCTGAATTCTTCTTAGCATGAGAAATGTTTCAGACAAAATTTATAGAGAAAATCAAAACAAAATTTCCACTTTCAATACCGTTCCCGAAAATCGTGCCGTTTATGAGATGATGTGGAAAGATATGGTAGAGCACAGCCGGACAGGCCGCAGATAACAATATAATACGGCGCATGCGCTTTGCATTCTGGATACTTAAGGCTACACACACACACACAATATGTAATATTTATTGTTTTCCACGGTAACAACGGTTACGCAAACGTGTCTCATTGTTACCTTATACGTGCATTGCCTGTCTTGTTGAAATTACGCGAAAAAAAAAAGTGACCTATCTGAAATTTTCTACTAAGCATAGGCCTGTTTCTTATCGATGTCCAAGGTACTTCACCAAACCTTACAGTGCTGTAAACCTGCTTTGGATTCAGTTTCTACCGGATCCAAATCTCGAACACGAGACTGGAAAACTTGGATAACGTTCACCTTTTGTTTTCTCACCTTCGCTACGTACAAGTTATGGCAGTGTCTTAAAATACGTTAGGGCCACTTATTTGCTTCTCATTCACATTTAGTCATTTGAGTATGCTAAAAATTAGACTGCAAATCGCAAAGTTGAAAAAATCGCAATATTTTAAGAAAAACAAAAAAAAAAAGTCAAGAGCGGGGACTCCCCGCAACCAAATAACCGAAAGAACCCAAAATAACTTTTCACGTAGACTATCGCACGTGTGGAGTCCACTGATTCGCGGGGCCCTACTGCTCCGCGGGGCCCTACTGCTCCGCGGGGTCTACGGGGGTCTTTTCTAGGATGCTGGTAAGCGAACGAAAGTCATTGTCATAAATTAGAATCTTTCGTTTCCCTCTGGCATCAGAAACGAACTTCAGGTGTTTTATGTTTTTGTTTAAGGTTCTGCCAGTATCTTTCGTCACTGTTGCAGGTATTATTCGTTGAGGCACTGAGCTACAAGCCGGAAGGTCGCGAATTCGATTCCCGATGGTATCATTGGCATTTTTCATTGACATAATCCTTCCGGCCGCACTGTGGCCCTGGGGTCGACTCAGCCTCTAACAGAAATGAGTACCAGGAATATTTCTTGGGGAGTAAAGGCGGCCGGTACGTAGGCTGACAACCTTATCACCTTCATGAGCGATTGTCTTGAAATCTGGGAGTATCAACCTCCAGGAATCCTCAGGGCCTGAACAGGGGTTGCTTTTCCTATACAGTCGTTAGGCGAAGGGAAGGGAAACCGGATGTGGATTTCCAGCACTGACATGTCTCTGTTGGTTACCACGTCCAGGCTGACTGTGACGTTCAGCCTGTCTAACATCCGAAGGAATGCAAGAGGCTCTTCCAGCAGTAAAATAACAGAAGCTTTAGACTTGCCACTCACATCTCTTCAGTTAAGGCAAAAAAGGTAAAGTCTTCCCTGCTCACGACATGGAAGGAGGGGGAGGTACAGCACCACAAACTGTTGGCTTCGGCACCGTATAGAGGTGAGTAGCTATCTTCAAACCCCGGCCGCTTTACTTTCGGGAAAGAATCCCGGTACCAAATTAACAGGAGCTTGAATGGGCCTCAGTACCAGTCTGGACGTTTTGGAGAAGAGACTTCTTGCACCTACCGGGATTTTAACCCCGTGTAGCCCGTTGGACGGTCGTTAAACCGACTAAGATACTCCGGCAGGTCCATTCGGTGCCCAGTTAAATTAACACTGCGCATGTCACATGCAACTTTACTACGCGATGGTTAATTAAACAGATTCATTGTTCATCTGTATATACATCAGAGAGTTTCGAGACTCTACATGAAATAGAAGAGAAGTGAAAATGTTTGGGAAATAAATGTCGACAGCCATAATCGCAGAGGTCTTATATATTTAATAGAAAATTGGTTTCCTATTCTCGATCTCTATAAGCTATTTCCTTAGACAGACCTGTTATAAAATGCACCTACAGACATGAGTAAAGGTAAAGGTAAAGTGATTCCGTTACAGGCCCTGTGTGGCCCAGAGGGTGGGTAGAGATATAGCTCTACTCTTCCATGACTGCAGCACTAGAAGGCGGTGAGCGGTCAGCAGCACGCCCCGGCCGCACTTTACCCCCGGGAAAGGCCTGGTACCCATTTTACAGGAGGCTGGGTGGATTCCAGGGCCGGTCTGGACGGACGGAAAATTTCGTCCCCACCGGGATTCGATCCCGGACCGTCCAGCCCGTAGTCAGTCGCTATGCTACCCGACCCACACAGACACGAGTAAATGAAATCATTTCGAAACTATGATACAATGACGAGCTCTAAAATTCGATTGCGTAAGATATCGAAGCCAAATCGGGGAGAAGAAATTTTCTTCCGTTAACTTATAGGGAATATGTCTCTTTGTGAAGGAGTAACACAAATTGGAAATCACTGTTTTTAATTAATGTAAATTAATATCTGTACCTATGATAGGATACATGAGACGCCCAGGGATTGAACTCGCAAACACCTGGCGCGAAGCGCTGCTTAAATGATACAGAACGTACATAACCTATATTCTACAGAGACTCTTTGTTGTGGTAAAGGCATTTAAGAATTAGGATAAGAACTACTACAAGTCCTTACAGGACATCTAAATAAGCTACTTTGAATAGCAGCAGTTCCTCTTCAACATCGCTTAGTTTTTCGTTTATACTGTAAGCGGAAATTCTATTGTGTTCAAAGGACTGCAAAAGAAAAGGTTCGGAACAAAATGGAGACAAAGAGAAGAAAAAGGTTACCAAAATGCCGTTAAAACATTTCATATAACTGCCATCCTTTTATGATGTTGAGCATACAGGAAAACACCATTTGTTTTATACATGATGTAGAGATATTTATAACTGGCGATAAAAGGTGTCACATCTATTTCAAAGTTTGGCAGGACAATGCTGCTTGTTTCTTATAGAAAAACTGGAGAAAACTCCTTGGGTTTTACATGGTAAGCTGCTTGCAAAAGCTCTTTTTTTTTTTAAAGGGTGGAGGAGGGCTATACGTATTGGGCGGCAGGATATTCTTCCCCAACCCCTATCCCATTCTGATGGGGGAGGAGCGGAAAGTGGCTAGCGGCGGCCACCCCATCCTCACTCATTCTTTTGGCCACCAGTCGCCCCATTTTTATGTTCTCCTTTATATTCTCCCGACCGCACGGTTAGGTCACGAAACCATTCACTCCTTCCGTAAGTGCAAGAATATATGTGAATTTACCGAAAAAGCGTAACACAGCCACGGCTTCAGTTTGAAATAATCGGCAACAATAGCAACAGCCCTTAAGGGCACCGGTCGGCGTATGAGGCCAATGTATAAGAGAGAGTTTCTTTTGCTTGGCGACGTGCAACTTTAGCGCCTACTTGCAATCAAAATGGACAAGCGTACTTTTTTTCACATCAGATATCAAGACGAATTCACATTTCCCCCCCCGCCCCCCCCCCCCCCATAAGCGCGAAAGCCTAAATCGGGCCTAGGCCGCCTCACAGGTGAGGTTTCTAGGTCACACAAAATTAGATACACACAGGACTCTCCTCTGGACGAGTGATCAGCTTTTTACAGAGGCCGCTAACTACACAAAACACAATGAACATCACTGCCCTAAGCGGAATTCGAATCCGCACTCCCAGCAATCGAGAGGCCGCAGAACTACTTAATAGACCGCACGGCCATCGGGATCGGTCATATTTCAGTTACAGGATAGGATTGTTTTGTATGTCTATACATCCACAAAGTTTTTGAAAAAAAAAAAAGTTGAATTGGAAGGTACAGCCAAAGCTGTGCCTGGAAGACGTATGGGGAACTGGAGGTGCAGCTGCAAAACTATGGTGCATGGTAATGTGTGGCTAACTTCACGCCGCGGCCACTTTGTCTCCACGAAAAGAGCTCCCTGCATCCATTGAATAGCAGGCTGGATGGGTCCTAGAACAGATCTGGAGGTTCTGTACACGCAAAATTTCTTGTCCCTGTCGGAAATCGAACCACGAGTGTTCCGTTGTCCAGCCAGCAGCCTAGCGACTGTTACATGTATGCCATGTCGATTCCAGTGTTGAACTATAAGTTACACCAATAATGTTCCTTGTTGCTGTGTAGTTTGGCGTGCAATACTACAAAACAGTCTCACAAATGATCTACTCGGCCAACATTCAGTACCTAAAGAAGAAATAGAAAAAGGCCCAGCAATCCCTGTACAGGTCTGGGCAGGCCTTGAGGGTTCCAGGTGGTTAAGGCTCCCAGATTTCAAGACAATCGGCACGTGAAGGTGGTACGTTTGTTAGCCCTACACACCGGCTAAGACTGAGTCGACCCCAGGGCCATAGTGCGGTCGGAAGGATTATGTCAATAAAATATTTAAGTATTCCCACCAGGAATCGAACCCGCGACCTACCGGCTTGCAGCGCAGTGACTCAACCACCTGCGCCACCGCATGCCCCAAAGAAGAAATAATATTAACTTAATATGAGTGAAAGAAAATTCTATTTACTGACTTCGAAGAACGCAAATTTATCTATGATTCTACAGTACAGTAATGGTTCCTAACAAACTGAGTTGTCAGAATAAAGATGCAGCAACTGAAATACCGTGCAACGTACAGCAAGAACATGGCTGCCAATGCAATAGCACAGGACATCTAACCAAGCAGCAAACACTCTAAGGGAATATCGGTGTGAGTTCTGAAGTACGATATTTTATCGTGAGATTAATGATTATATAAACCTCTTACTAGCACATTTGATTAAAACAGTACTGCCGTGAACCAAAATCAAGTATGAAACGAGCTTTGCAGTAATGCACACACACAGTAACGTGCAAACAGTTTCCGACTTACGAAAGGGTTCTTTTTCTGTTGATACCCCCCCCCAAAAAAAATTATTTATCACACTTCATCGGTTAGATATACGTTTTTAGAATGTCAGTGCACATATTTAAAATGCTATTTATATCAGTTTTTCGTATGAAAAAACTTACATTTAATAATTACATTATTAATGATTAATAATATGAATATTACTTTGTTATCATGGCTGTATAGGTTTGTTAAATAACTGTGTTCTCTGTTGGGTTAACTGTCGTTTAAATTTAAAATTACTTAACAGCATTTGCTTTTACGCTTTTGCAAAAAAAAAAAAAAATCATATTAGAAGTCTGTCCCACTGAAATTAACTTTCATGAAATTGTATTTGATAGATTTATGTAAAAGTTCAAGCACTTTTTCTGTACAATCTTGATATACGTCATCAGAGTCCAGTAGAAACCACTTATGCTACGTATACGAAAGATCGCTGCTTCAGTACCGGATTTACAAACTTCTGTTGTGTTTGTTAATCATTCCAAACAGACCTCCATCTCTTATTTCATTTTACACTGCATATACACCCCCACCTGAACACCGTACAGAGTGTTGATGTTACAGCCTTTGGTCAACTACATTCACCATAAACCTGTGTAACCGACGAGACTGCAGTGGCCACAAAACCAGTGCAATGCGACCGTCAACTGAGATTGGACAAACATCCCATCAATAACCTAACCCTTCCCACATATGACGTAACACATCAAGCATGACGTCTGTGTCCCTTTCAGTGACTTTCTTTTTTCGTTCTTCTACATTTTTTACTGAGGATAGCTGGAAGATGTATTCTCTATAAAATGCGCGTGAAGTGAAGTGAAGTGAAGTCCCCTGGTGTCAGGTATGGGGGAAGAAGAAGCAAACTTCAAGCCTGAACTGATAAGGTAGGAACTGTTTTCCACAGAATTCAATGTCATTCGCATTATTGACCTCGATTTGGTCTACACTCTGCTGTCCCCGCGAATCCATAGGCACACAAGAGAATGCAGTTCTTCAAGAGTCCTCCACAATACTCTTCCGCAGCTCAAGAATTACAAGTGTATTTTATCCACACAAATTTTGTTGTTCTGGAATGCTACTTGTTCATAATATGTTTAGAGTCATCAGGTTCCAACAGCATTCAGAAGTGTCAAAGGACTCCACGCGACCCGTCTTACAAGCAAACAAACACACACACATGCAGCAGATATGACGCACTCAATTCACATTTCCGGAAGTCCTGATTTTGTAAAAAAAAAAAAAAGGGCATTTGAACTGAAATACTACGTTGCAGTACCGTAAGTCGCACGGAAATAATACTGAATTCATACTTTTGTCTCAAGAACTGAACAGAACACAGCAGTAGATTGTTTTAAAATTAATTTTTGCCATCATGACAGAGCACAATGTCAATTGTTTAATTAATTTTAAGTATTCTTCACGTTTTTTACATTAGCGAAAGCTTTCTGCGACTCTGCTACTGCACCTCGCCCTCTCTCCAGCCGTTTAGGCAACAGCACAGTAGCACCCACGGCTGCTCTACCCTTCCTACTGACAACGCGTGTCATTAAACTAGAGATACAAGAAAACTACATGCTGTACACAGACACAAACTCAAAATTTATTTTTCCGTGAGCGAAACCTGGGTCATGAACCTGATTTTACATAATTCATTCATTGCGTAGTGGACGGCCTAGGGTTCGAATCTCGGTGGTTCGGCCGGCCTCCTATTCAATGGATACCAGGGTTCTTTACAGTGGATAAAGCGGCTAGGTCGTAAAGTTAACCGTTCACCTCCTTCTAGTTCCGTGGATAACATGAATGGAGCTGTTCCTGTACCCCCTTATATGCCTTCATGGCGTGGACGAAAGGAACGTATCTTCTTACCTTCTTTTATGTAACAACCGACATAACATCCGGTGTTAATGCAAGACTATAGACCTTATGAACTACTTCAGTCAGGCCTTAGATTCAAGCAGAGAACTGTGGGTTCGGAAATAAGAAAGAATGTTGACCGGACGGAATGAAAACCTGATGCAGTGCCTCTCTGCCCGCCACATCCCACATACTCTGTGCTGGGATGGGATCTGGACAGCCGCGTTGAGTATCCGCCTATAATATAGCACAGTTTTCTGTCGCATTTAAAGAAGAAAGAAGGGAAAGTACGTGGTCCTTCAATGCAGCGTGTCAGTACTAATATCAATACACATTAATTTCTCTTGCAGGCAAAGGCCGACTGCGGAAATCAGGCACATCACTTCAGAAGTCCTCACTGGGCTCTGTAACTGTAGGGAACCACACTTCTTCATATGGTTCCTGCTGTCCTTTGTAGCATACCGAACCCACTGACGAATAATCTGTCTTCAAACTCGGAAGGTACCCAATTCAAATTTCCGCTGATTTAGCAGCTATAGTAACCAATAATTTTTCTCTCTGTTTGGAATCAATGAATTTTATATTCATGGGTCCGTGCATCGTGAATCAAATTGAATAATTCTCCAACAAGATGCGACTTATTCAGTTTATTACATTTCTGTAGGCAGCTCTACATGTTTCGGGTGCTGACACCCATCATCAAAAGCGCGTACAACTGTAATTACAGCTTCTGGCATTGGTCAACTGGGTCTACTAACATCCGTTCGCTCTGTTGAGTTGGAACTGATCAACTCAAATCAACAACGCGTGCGGATAGTAGTAGACCCAGTTGACCAATGCCAGAAGCTGTAATTACAGTTGTACGGGCTCCTGATGATGGGTGTCAACACCCGAAACATGTAGAGCTGTCTACAGAAGTGTAACAAACTGAATATAGTCGCATCTTGTTGGACAATTATTCAATTTTATTTTTCTCTCATTGCTCCAATTAACGGTTACCTCTTCCAAAATATTGCTGACTAGCAATCATGATTTTCTCCCTTTCTCGTCGCACACTACGTCTTAATGTTTTTGACAAGGCCGTAACATAGGTCTCGCCTAATAAAACGTATACAGGCATTTACTGTTCCTAGTTAAGAAGCAAGGAATTCGATATCAAAGGCAAGAAGGTTTTCTATTCACCAAAACGTCCAGACAGTCGTCTCCACCTAGCGCCGAGGTTAAGAATAAGTGGAGCTATACCTCCAAACCCCTATAAACATTCACGGTGTGCCCCCGAATTAGACGGTAAAAATGGAGAATATGTACAAAGAAAAGTACATGTACATCCTCTTAAAATTAAAAAAACCGCACGTTAATTAACAAAGTACGTGTTACTATAGAAACTGCGTGTTACTTAACAAACAGCACGTTACTTAACAAACTACATCTTACTTAAAAATGCGTGTTACTAAACAAAATTCCTGTTACTTAACACACTGCACGATACTGAACTGCGAGTTACTTAAACTGCTTGTTACTTAACATATCGCATGTTATTTAACAAACCGCGTATTAGTTAACAAACTGCATGTTACAACACAAGAACACATTCTGGGTAAATGACCAACTTGATGCACAATTACGTTATATGATACGTTTATTATTATAATCCTCTACGTGTTTCGAGCAACTCTGTGCTCATCATCAGGAGATCAAATTGTATTAATACACTGACCGTCCGGTGTGCACACCGGACGGTCACTTACAGAGAATACTATACCAGATGCTGTGTTAATGCAGTTTGACCTCCTGATGATGAGCACAGAGTTGCTCGAAACACGTAGAGGGTTATAATAATAAACGTATTATATAACGTAATTGTGCATTAAATTGTACGTTTACTCAGAGTCATGCCAGGGTGCACGGTCAGCAAAACATAAAAAAAAAGACAGAACATGGTAAGTAAAAGTAAACTGGTGTACATGTGACTTGTAACAGTTTACTGGTAAGATTCACAACTTTGTTTAGTTTACTGATCCAATTATTGAAGAATTTTAATACCTTTAGAATGCTAAGACCAGGACGCCGCTAGAATGGATACCGCAGCACAACAGGACTGTATTTACAACTGAAAGAGTCACAAAAATAGTTGTTGATTATGTTTAACATGTACTAATGACTACCAAATTTGTTTGCTGGGTGGCTTCGATTGTAGGACAGCATGAAAGACGGTAAGTCACGCCAATCGGATCCCAAGCTTAATGTCTCTCTGGCATGAACACAACGAATCTGGCTGCGGAAAGCAATAAGAGAAGGCAGGCAAACAAAGAACACGCCATATAGAGCAAAGGCCAAAATAACGCCCAGCCTACACTCCATTTTCTTCTAAACCATCACTAAATATCACCAGGACAGAAAACAGATTGCAGATTTGCAACAACAAAAAAAATGTTCATGGGATATTTGGTGATGGGGGAAAAATGATTACGCCTAAAAAAGTACTCAATTTGTTTTGGACAAAATTACAATAATCGAAAGCAGCTAGAAATCTTTCCTTCGAAAATTCCTTTGCAGCCCATAAAGTCTACCATTCCTTGTGAGATTTTACGTTACACACGTGTGACCCTGACGTTTACAGACACTCCTGGAACTGCGTAAGGATTCCTTTCCGCACACCTTCAATAATTCGAATTTTAGGTATTCCGGGATTCGAAACGCCACCCGCAAAACATGTGTAATATTTATTTACATATTACATGTGCTGTGTGCTCTGTTAATTATGTAATTGTTTACTGAGATACTAAGCGAAATGTAATTGTATTAAACCCGTAAGTAATTTTAGGTACAGTAAATAAGTCAATGGAAGTAGTTTAAATAAGTTTATGGGAAAGTGTATGGAAGGTCAAGTTTATGTGCGTAACCTGTGGGGTGTCTGTGTGTTTCCGCCTCACTGTGCTTCCATTCATGAAACGAAGAATTTTGCGAGTTTTTAAAAATGTTAATAGTTTTGCTATTTTTTGAAAAGTTGCTGGTCTCAAATTGCCTAACTCGTAAGCATGTAAGTACGTGTGTGACCGTACTGCCTTGTAGGACGTGACACATTGTAGTCTATAACTCGTTCACCGACGTTTCGGATGAGCCTACTTGCTCGCCCTATACATTAAAGACTTTCCTGCCGTTAAGAAGGAAGAAATAGAATAATCTAAACCTTTATGATAGCTACCAGACTACACAGTGTCACATCCGAAAGACCTTCTTATAGATTTTAAATTTGGGAGTAATTTTAGCTTCGAATATAGAACGCTATTTGTGTAGGTTTCGACACAAATACTCGCCTCCATACGTTACAAGCAGGGGAACGTAACAATCAGAAAAATAAGGAGAGAAGTATTGCGAAATGCGTTATTTAAAATAAGTGTCCTTGTATTATATTTTTTGTAAAATACACGTTTTTTTTTCGTTACGTCTTGGTTGTATGGAAAGGTACTGTATTGTTAAGTATTGTATATGAACTGAATAATATTTATGTACAACACTGGCGCTTGTATTGCGACGGTGTAAAACAAGGAAATCTATGTTTTATAAGGGTAAAAGAAATTAAATACGAAAACCATCAAAACGGAATAAAAACGTAATGCAAATTACCGGTCACCGAAAGTACGTTAACAAGGACATGATCCTTCAGTTGGCGTAAAAAGAACTGAGCAGTTCTTTACTTATATATGTATGTATGTATGTGTATGTATGTGTACGTGTGTATGTATGTATTGTGTGTATGTGTGTATGTATGTATATGTGTGTATGTATGTATGTATGTATGTACGTATGTGTGTATGTGTGTGTATGTATGTGTACATGTGTATGTATGTATTATGTGTGTATGTGTGTATGTATGTATATGTGTGTATGTATGTATGTGTGTATGTATGTATGTATGTACGTACGTATGTGTGTATGTGTGTGTATGTATGTGTACATGTGTATGTATGTACTATGTGTGTATGTATGTATGTATGTGTGTGTGTGTGTATGTATGTGTGTGTATATGTGTGTGTATGTATGTACGTATGTATGTATGTATGTATGTGTATATGTATGTGTGTATGTATATATGTATGTATGTATGTATGTGTATGTATGTATGTATGTATGTATGTACGTGTGTGTGTGTGTACATACAAGTTAGTTGCCTGTACCAAGATATTCCGAAGACAAAGTCGTATAAGTGTACTTTTAAAAGACACCTACTGCTGTGTTGACGTAACTCATATGAAAGCCTCCTCACTAGTCAGGTTAAGAAACACGACAGTTGACAAAAAAACGAATAATACACATATATAAT
>Ga0131853_10015538_pt1 | contig 13917 bp, 8 predicted proteins | sample TergutLab28metaG_FD_92764 | JGI IMG/M metagenome (GOLD analysis project Ga0131853, IMG submission 92764) | Labiotermes labralis P1 segment gut microbial communities from Petit-Saut dam, French Guiana - Lab288 P1 (version 2) (version 2) | ecosystem: Host-associated > Arthropoda: Insects >... | reverse complement strand
TTTGTGGTAAAATTAATTTCTGAAAATTGAAAAAAAAACACAAGAACTTGTTTACATGGGGAACTTTAATATTACCATCTGGGTTGTATGTTGTATGTTTGGGCTTGGGGGGGGGGGGGACAACACAACTTCTTAAAGTGGACACTTCATATCTGAGAACTTTGTGTCAGGGAAATGCTGATATTTTATTCAGCTATGAATTTTTCACTAGTGGCATGTGAAATTCCTTTATGGTTGTGTGTGACAAGTCCATTATTCAGTTTCTTTGGAAATAATATGTTTAATAATTTGTTGAATTTCAGGTCCCATTCTTCCTTGATATGGTGGTGCATCACTGGGTAATTGTATCCCAATATTTTGAGGCTATGTATTGTCCTCATCTTTAAAGTTTGGAATGTCCAAGAAGATTTTTTTTTTTTTTAATATATCGGTATCCAGTAACCCATTGACGCGACATTATATCCTAGAAAAATGAAATCCTCAGCCACACTACTATGGAAACTTCAAACCTTGTTGAACTTTATTCGTACGTTGTAGCTCAGTATTCTTTCTTTTGTTTGTAAATTTGCAGGCATTGCAAGTGGATCCATGATGAACAGTGGTCCTCCACCTTACAGTGCTGGTGGAATGGGACGAGGCAGCTCGTATGACTTCAGCACAGGCTCTAATCCAGGCAGTAATGAATATTCAGGTGGTGGAGGTCCGTTGTCACATCTTAGTGACTCAGTAAACTCTCTTGATCCATTAAATGCAATGGAGAAGACTTTGAATGAACAGGTAAATGAATGGTGTTGAGTAAGTCTTTTGTCTCATGACCACCCTTCATATTGTTTACTGTGTACAAGCATTTGTTGCTGATACCTTTCATCTTCTGTAGCCATTATTTAGCCATGTGTTTGTTAGTAGTTAACAGCTGTATTGGAGACCACTTGCGTGCAGGTTTAAAATGGGATATTGTTTAACGAAGTGTGTTTTATCAGCATTTGTTGTGTAGAAATGCCACATACATGGACAGTCCCAAAAGTAATGAGAATATTTTTTTTTGCCCAGCACAGTAGGGCCAGGAAAGGATAGTGGCAGTCGTGGTAGATGGAGGGGGAACCCAGGTATACAGTTTGACCTTTCTCAGTTGAGTCCGCGCCTTTGTAGCAGTCAGTACGTTAGCAAAGTGTGTAGTTGTTTTTGTGTCTTGTCACGGGCGAAAATGCAGAGGAGTCTGGAGCAGTGTTACGTGATCAAGTTCTGTGCGAAACTCGGAAAGTCTGGTTCCGAAACGTTGCAGTTGTTGAGGGCAGCTTATGGGGATGCTGTTTTGTCTTCAGCCCAAGTCTTCAGGTGGCACAAGGCGTTCAAGGATGGAAGGGAGAGCGTTGAGTATGAACAGCGCACAGGCCATCCTTCAACTGCAAGAACTGAGAACAATGTGGCTCGCGTGAAGGTTCTGGATAGGGACCGGCATTTGCAAATGCAATTAATTGCAGAGGATGTATGTCTACTGAAAACGGACGTCCACCAAATCATTACAGAAGATCTGCACATGAGAAAAATTTGTGCGAAACTGGTCGTGAAGAATTTGTCCGATGAACAAAAGGACAATTGTGTGTTGGTTTCTCGGGAAATCTTGGATTGTGTGAAAAGTGAGCCCTACTTTCTGCAGGGAGTGTTAACCGGAGATGAAACTTGGGTTTTCGAGTATGATCCGACAACCAAAAGACAGAGTTCAGAGTGGCACACTTCCAAATCACCTCGACCAAAGAAGGCCCAAATGAGCAAATCAAGAGTGAAATCCATGCTCATCATTTTTTTGATTGATAGGGCATTGCTCACAAGGAGTTTGTGCCACCTGGACACACTGTGAATCAAACATTTTACCTACAGGTACTTGAATGTTTGAGAAACAGAGTTAGGCGCGTCCGCGGTGAAATTGCAGACAAGTGGTTCCTTCACTATGACAATGCGCCAAGTCACACATCATTTGCTTTGAGGGAATTTTTGGCTCAAAATAAGATCACAACGATTCCCCACCCACCATACAGCCCTGACTTGGCTCCGTGTGATTTCTTTTTATTCCCCAAGCTCAAAACCCACCTCAAAGGACATCATTTTGGGACAGCTGAAAACGTCCAGGCAGGTGTGACGAGGGCTTTGAACAACATCTCAAGTGAATACTTCCTCCACTGCTATGAAGAGTGGCAGCAGCGCTGGAATCACTGTATTCGATAGCAAGGAGCCTACTTTGAAGGGAATAAACTGTAATTGCATGTATGTTTAATAAATGTTTTTTAAAAAACTTATTCTCATTACTTTTGGGACCGACCTTGTAGTTAAACTGAAAGAATATTAGTTTTACAGTATACTGTAAAGCTGATGGAAAACTCTTGTAAAATAGGTGCATGTTGGATGAAAGGTAAGTGTAAGAATGACATGCTTTGATTGAAGGGAGACTGGATGATTCCATCGCCTTATTAGATGTGATTGATCTATTGAGCCCTTTACTGTGGTGTGTCAGAAAACTAAGTTTAATCTTCAGAAAACTGTCACAGCATTAAAATTCAAAGCCATTCAAAATCTTACAAGTCCATATTGGGAATGAAGACTGTAGTGTGAAGGTAGTTCAGTGAATCGGGAGCCAGTGGAGAGCTTGATCATAATTACGCTTTGTATGTGCATACATGTGCATGTGTGAGGCAGAGATGATGTACTGAAGCATGGTTTACTATAAATGGCTTCTCAAATGATTGAAAGATAAAACAGCTGCCTTCAGATGTATTGTTTTTATGGCAAACACTAACCATCCATAGGGGCTAGGTTTTTAAAATTTGGTATTAACTTGTACCATAAATATATGCTGTATGTGAACGGTTGTAAATGTGATTATTATGTAAAACTTACGGATCAGTTTTGCAAAATGTAATATAGCTTGAATCTTAGTAGTGGAAACCTGATTCACATGGATCACTGGATTATTTAGTTGACCTTTCAAAGACAAAAATGACTTAATATTATATATAAAGATTGAATTTAAACCACACAGAGAATGTGCTTCCATTTTAAAAACTAGTCTGTTAATACTGTGTAGGTACAGTGGCTTTCACTGTGAGAAGCACAGGTGACATGTAAAAAAATTAGGAGTTTTTATGTTAACCTAGTGGTTCATTTCTTAACCATTACGCCTTAAAGGGTTTATACTTCTTGTTATCCAGACTGCACAAATTGAAGCATCCAAAGGTTACTAAATTAGCCATATTTCATATGTCTTTCCCTGTAACTTATGTTGATATACAATTTTGCACTATTAGTTGTGTGTTGAATTTCTTATTTCAACTTTTTTTTCTCAGATGCCACACACTCCACATACACCCCACACACCACACACACCACACACACCTGGAGGTGCTCATACACCAGGAGGTGGTAACAGTGGCCCTCCAAGTGTACCTCCTGCCAGCTCAGGTGATGGTGGAAATGTTGGAGGGAGTGCTTCAGGTCCTGGAAGCAATAACAATAGCAGCCATGGTAACACAGGTGGCAGTACTGCTAATACGAATAATGCAACAACGGACACTCCTGACATCCCATCTGACCTCAATTTTGATCCTGCAGCTGTTATTGATGGAGAAGGCCAAGGTCAAGAGGGTCTCAATGTGAGTATCCTATAATATATACCATGATCCTCTGGAAGGTATGAATGAAAACAGCATTTTGAATAAAGGTAGACCAACTTAATGTCACTTATTTTATTATGTCAATTTACTGCTCAACATGTTTCGGATGTTAGTACACCCATCTTCAGGAGCTTGCGACTACTTGGTGTGTTGTTGCATGGGCTGTATTGTGCTGGCTTGAGGCGTGTTGGTGTTATGTAGCAATAACACACCAAGTAGTCGCAAGCTCCTGAAGATGGGTGTACTAACATCTGAAACATGTTGAGCAGTAAATTGACATAATAAAATAAGTGACATCAAGTTGGTCTACCTTTATTCAAGTATCAAGATGATGCATGGTCCAATATGCATAAGAAAACCATTCTTTGATAGTGATTTTCTGTGTTGTTACTAGGTGATTACTTCTGAAATATGGATAAACACTTACTAGATTGCATGCGTTTAAAAACCAGAAGGCCATGTAATTGTTCAGTATCATGAAAATCACAGAGATTTTAGTACACAGCATATCTTAAGTCTTTTCCCTCTCCACATCAGCTATCATAGGAGCTACACTGCATGTGAAGCCCACATATGGTAGGAATTTATGTTCAATTTTTCCCCTGCAATTAATTCTCTTTATTTCGTAGAAATGTCTCATAGTTCTGACCATTTGTCTACTGATAGGCCTCACACCTGAAAATATTTATCAACATATGATGAAGCTGTCTTTTTTGGAATACCGGCAGATTGTCATAAAAAAAAGTCCTGTTCTAACAAGGAAGGAAATTATCCTACATTTTCTTTTCTTCTGTTGTGTTATATGGTGTCTGTTAATTTAATATAATGGTCAGTATTGGCTTATTTGAAAATTGTGGACCCTTAGATTTTGCATGTACTCACTGCACTGTAAGGTGATTTAAATGTAACTTTACAAAATGCATGGGAACTTTCATAAAGCCATCATATAATATTATGGTAGTTGGCATTACTACTTAATGTAAACCATACATCATCCAAGAAAAAATTTTTGTGTTTTCTATTTGTCTAGATTTGATGTTTTTCCAGTACTTTATACATTGTTCTTTTATGTGGCATCATTGATGTGGGAATTTTTTTTCCGGCAAAACTTTCAGGCGACTTTTTTATGATACATGGACTTTTGCAACTGTGTTACAAATGAGCACATGTGACTCAACAGAAAGCATTTCTCACATATGTTGACCTGCTGTGTAAGAAAGGGCACTCAAGTGGGTGAGTGTCTCAAGTTTGACACAAGTAAGATGACTCAATTTGCAGCCAACTGAACTTGCATTTAGTTAGCTCATGATGCCTTGTGCTCAGGGAACTGATTAGAGATATGCTGTGTATGTTTCTTCACACAATAATCACAGTGTCGAATCAATTTTTAATTTGTGATTTGAGTTTCTTGTAGCAGTGTTGATGTCTGGGGTGTTATGCTATTACAAGTGGAGAATAGTTAACAGTATTTCAGAGGACCATAGTGCTTGCATCTTCAGTCTTGACATGGGATAACATCCCAGAAGACTCAACTCTTTGACTTCTTATTCATTCAGCTGTAATTTTACTCTGTTAAGAAGGTGCTAATTATGTTGGTTTCACTGCATGTTAGCTTATCTAAATGGTGGTGTTTTTAAGTCCACGGATAATTCACATACACAGAATAACAAATTGTTTATGCAGCATATTCTAGAAGAGGGACTTGGGTACTTAACAGATACGTCTTAAGACTAGAAATCTTTATGGGCCTACATCTTATGTTGAACTAGAAAATGTTATGCTGTTTCAGTTGCTGCCTGACAATGTGGTAGACCCCATGGAGTTGCTGTCATACCTCGACCCACCTGACTTGGCGACCCCTCCATCTAGTGGTGCCAGTAGCAATGGCAACAATGGAACACCAGGCAACACCACCAGTGATGACATTCTTGCACTCTTTGAGTGACTTTTTTAAAGTGTACAAAACTCCTCTCCACCAACGTTCCTTTTATATTTTAAGTTAGGACAATGGTGAAAGTGCAAACAAGTTGTAAGGGTGGATCATGTTTTACTATGCATTGTAAGCAACTTTAAAAAGTGAATCTGTACAAAAACTAATTAAACAGCGTTCCTTCTTTCCACAAGTTAATTGTGGTTATCAGAGTGACTACCTGCAATTGATGGAATGATGATTCTAAAGTGAGACTACAGTCCAAATGCCAGAAAGGCTGTTGACAAATTCACCAGTGTTCCTATTGTCATAAGTTATGATGGTGCAACATGCCAACACCAATGAGAAAAACTGTTATTACAGTTAAATTAATATTTTAAAACTTTGTTCCTTAAATTGAAAACTATTCCAAGTTGAAGGTGCATATATGAATATTCACCAGAAATTGAATTACTGCGCCGATGTTCGTAATAAATTTGTATTCGTGTGTGAAAGTAGAGAGAAAGTTACCGACCTTATGAATGTGGTATTAGTGTCATAGTTTTTTTTTTTAATAGCTGAATGACTGGCTAACATCAAGAGAAGTTGTGGTTTAATACGAGAATTTGTGAAATGGCGGCGTACTGTGCACAGCAGTGACACTGCCCAGTGCAAGTGAATTGGTTGTGTTCATTGTATTACTCGAATGCTATATTACTTGAGGAAAGAGGAATGGATTGTGATTTTTTTTAAGGTGATGGTGTTTGGTGACTGTTCAGTGCTCGCGACCAAAGCAGTTACATTTTACATATAGTGAAGTGGTAGAGATGTGTACTTGGGGGTGTGAGCTGGATTCTACTTAGTTTCAAGCAAGCATCCAAAATCTTGGCAATCTTTCTTTTCTTCATGCTGCTGAAGACTATTCATGTACAAAAAATACAAGCCAGGATCATATATATGCAATTCACACAATGAACTTGTGTGGAGGTAGAGAGAGAGAGAAAATTGAACAAAGATGTGTATGTGTATTTATTGTACATATAGAAATACTATGGCAGACAGTAATTATTGGCGGCCAGTTTAGAATTAGTAATACTGTAATGATAAGTATATATTTTACCTGTCATCGGAACCAAACTTGTATAAATAACAACCGTATTATCTTAGTTATACACATGCCACCCTACGTACATGCAAACCCACATGACTGAATCAAGTTATGTTATGTCTCAGCCGGCTTTAAAAGTATTATTAGTGAGGTGCACAAAACCCCGTAAGTATATATGTAGATGAGCATTGTACTTTATGGGAATGACAATGAAAAGGCATGAACAGTTCTTGAACATGAACATTTGTCAGCTTTTTAATGAAAACTTGGAAAGAATCACACAAAATAATTAACCCTTTTAACTGTGAAGTTTGTCAGAATTATATTTAAAAACTAGTTCCTACCTCATAGAAAACACTGGTTTGTTGCATGTACAGACTGGTTAATGCTGCTGAGGAAATAATTGTAGTGTACTTTGAGAATCACATGAGACACATTTACAGTAACCACTGCATGAGAAAAACACAAAGTTTTGAATGTTAAAACATGTACATGTAGTAGTAAGCATTGTACTGTAAAGGGTTAGATCAAGAGTGAGACAGTTTTTATTACAGTGAAATGAAAGTTATTTTGGATATTTATGAGATTTAGCAGGGTTGTTTCAGTATTATCCATGTTGAAGGTTTTGGGAATTCCACTGGTTTGTGGCTGGAAGTGGAATAATTATAAATGACCTGTCAAGGTGGATACCTAGAGTTGAATCTCTCTATAAAGGACACAGGAATGATGTAAGTAATAGCAATGCTCATTTACATATTACAGAATCATAGAGAGCACTGAGTATGTGGTGGCAACATTTGGCAATCTATTGTGAAAACACACACACACACACACACACACACCACACACACAAAACACACACTTGTTAACTGTATGTATTTCCCATCATCCCTTATGACATGTAGTATGCAGTATTCTTGACATATTGTAGTCTTCTTTGAGCCAGTAGGAGATGTATTAGTGTTTGTACAAGGGAAAGTGAAAAAAAAGCACAGTACAAACAAAGTTATTGTCTGTAAAAAAATATTGGATCGCCAAGGCAGTGGTATTCATTTTTGAAGTGGCATGGTACCAACCCTGCTGCCAGATGTAGCGTTAAAATTTACATGATACCACATTCTTTTCTGTTTTTAAAATATGCCATTGGATACATAACAAAATATTAATTGGTTTTTAAATGTGAATGTAAATGAATTATAAGCTATTGTAAGAATTGGTTTGGGAGGTAGGAGGCAAAAGTATTATACTTTTATATCAGTGCTTTGATATTGAGAGCTTTGATGCTGTAAAACCAACATCTGGTTGCAGATTTGTAGTGTTTAACAAATTAACCAAAAGAGTGATAAATTTTGGTATGGTACCATGCCAAAGAGGTAATTTCTTATTTAAATTCTTTACAATTTTCTGTTACTTTTATGGAAGTATTTTGTTTCTTCATTAGTCTCTTGTGCGCTGTAAATGAGAGAGGCCATTGTAATCCACGGTAATGCAAGTGAATTCCACTGCAGAAACCTGACATGATCCATGGCATTAATCACAGAAAGATCTTAAGTATGGGGGAGGATAGCTATGAAAGACCTGTGTGTGATAGCTGGGGACTCGTATCATTGTGCCAGCATGGCTGTGTTCTTGAAATAAATACAATCAAAATACCATATTGTGTGTAGTGTAGTTTGCGTAAATTGCTAAGAACCTTTAAATCAACTGATATTGAAGAGAACAGTAGGTTTTACTTCTTTGGAGTACTTATTGTCTGTGGATTAACATAGGATTTAATATACTGACACTGACTGGAAAAGGAAACCACAGCTTAAAAAAAATTAATTTGGATTCAATGAAAATAAATTTTACTTCATAAGAGACTAGGTCATGCTGATCTCTGTTAACTGCATTCACAAAACTGCAAAAAGTGACCATTAGCTTTATCATGTCTGTGTGTCCACATGGAACAACTTGGCTCTCACTGGATGGATTTTCATGAAATCTTACATTTGATTGTTTTTAAAAAATATGTTGAGAAAATTCAAGTGTCATTGAAATATGACAAGAATAATGGGTACTTTATGTGAAGGCCTATGTACATTTATGATGTATCTTGCCGAATTCGCCTGGAAATGAGACATTTTTCAGAAAAAGTTGTAGAGAGAATCAAAACACACATTTCATGTTATTCGTTTTTGTTTTGAAAATGTGCCATTTGTGGGGCAATGTGGAAAAATATGGTAGAGCCGTAAACACCACAGATGACAATATAATATGGCACATGGACTTTGAACACTGGATAACTGAAGCTACAAACACACACTCAGAAAATGTACTTATTGCTTTTCCACAGCAACAGTGCTTACACGAATGTGCTTCAGTGTTATGTTATACATACATTGCCTATCTCGTTTAGCCTTATTAATGCTATACACACACATTATACCAGTCTGCATGATCATTAGTAAAAGTAGTTTCAAAAGTGCTAAAAGAAAATCTGAACTATAGGATGTAAACCCCACTTCTGTTGAAAAAGATCTTCAGGATAGATGGCTGTGGTGTCTGTTAGAAACATTAATGCTAGCTGCTAGGTCAAAATTAACTACCCTGTAATTTTGGTTGCTGACTGCCAATAGAATGTGATGACTGTGTGTGCGCGTGTATGTATGCTTGTATCCGTATGACTGTTTTGTATTACAGCGTGAACGAATACATTTGTACTGAATTAAAGAACTTCATTACATTTTGGCGGTGGTACAGTACTTACTTTTTTGACTTGAGTCCTCGGTTTGTGTACATTTGGAAATGAAATATTTTTGGAAAAATATTTATTTATACTTTTTATAATATATGATGGTGGATCATGTCAAGGTAAATGGCCTGGTGTGATAAAAATTTTGAAATACTGTAACTCAGAAGGGAAATTATTTAAACTGAATCAGAATTCATTATTTGTCAGAGCATTAAAACTCTGTCATTTTGTCAAGTTCAACAGAAGCAGAGTTTTTAAAACAAATTATACAATTTGTGCCCCGTACCAAAATTCACTGCCGCTAAATGTTTTTCCAAGCCAGTTACAATTTACATGTTTCGGGTGTTTCTCAATACATATCAGACAACAGAATCCTCTTTCTGCAATGTTTAATATACAACATATATAGAATTACACACTGTGTTATGTTGAACAAATATGCCAAGAGTATTCACAAATACCAGAACTTCTAATTTTTTCGAAAACACTTTTGGCATATAGACCAAAATTGATATTATGCTTTACTGTGTAACTTAATGTCCAGGTAGTCAAAGAAATGTCTGATAATGAGTTTCTTAAGCTCTTGAATAATGTACATGAAGTGTGGCTATGACTCATGGAATCTTAAAATTTTGTGACCATTTAATTGAAATGAAAATCTGCAGTGACATTTGGACCAAGCTGTTTAGTTATGTCCCCACAAGGCAGCTTTTTGCTTCCAAGAGTAGACCTAGCATTTCACTGTATCTCTCAATGTGTGTCATGTTTTGAGTAGCAACTACCTACGACTTCAGTGACAGAAAATTTCCCTTGTATTATATAAATAAAAATGCCAGTTGCAGGTTAGATTTAGATAGGTCTTCCTTTATATACAGCGCATTACAATATATGTTTAACTCCAATATTGTAAATAGTTTCCACTGTAGATGTATTTCTGCAAAAATGTACTATTACACTTTGAAAATGATTCCTGGAATTTATGTTTCAACAAGGAGATACCTTATGATACAGCTGTCCCATCTGTTACCAGTATTGCTTGAATTATTTCATTATTCCACCTGTAATGTTTTACTTGCTCCTGCATATGTACCAGTAATGATAACATTAGTATGACTAATCCAGTGTTGAGAGAAGGGAATGGTGACATTTTTGGTAGGCCCATCCTAATAAAACCAGACTTTCCATTCCTATTTTATTACATTAAGCTCTAGTGTACTTAAATTTTGTTTGAGAGGTAATGAAGCACTTAAATAATGTGCTGACAGATAAAAGTTAACACACTTTGCTGTAACACCAACCCCAACAATCATAATACATAACATCTTTTCTGTTTTAAATTATCACTGCCTTGCTTGTGAAATGCACAATGTCCCTTTTGTTGCCCCCATCTTGTTATGTATTCACCCTAGCACATTCTGAAGGACTTAAGAGCTGTAGTCTTTTTAATTGTTGGTGTGTATGTTGCTGGAAGTGCATAATAATACTTTTGTAAGCTGTTCATATGAAGACATGTCTAGAATCTTGTTTTTGAGTATGTGCAAGTACATTAAATATTCTTGATTCAAACCTTTGCTGTGTTCTGAATGTTGTATTCTTTCTTTTGGATGATTTCCTGGTGTCTGAATTTAAATTCCTACGTATCGGAACACTCTGTCTGTTCCATCTTTATAGGTGCCTATGAAGATGGAACGGAGTGTTCTGAAACGTCAGAATATAAAATCCAGATGCTCGGGAATCACCCAAAAGAAAGAATACTACATTAAGTATTTTAAATAAATAAATAAATTTTAAATAAAGATAAGTTGGGACTACAGGTGAAATTTTGGAAGCTACTACCATTTTGAGAGCTTAATTTTGTATGGAAGTGATAATACTTCTGAAATGAAATGTGCAGTTGAAGTATGTGTTTCCATTTCTTTATGTAAGAACAAATTACCATGTCAGTGGGATTCTGAAGGCTTTTTCAAATATGACGCCACTGTGTTTAAGGTGACAGCCATTATACAATTGTGTGTTGCAACATTTTGCTTAATAGCAGTAACCTTCTAACACTGGATAAGTCATAGAGTTTTGTTATTCCTCAGTTTAACATTGTTACTAAACAATATCATACACCAACTGTGGTTCAGAGCAGGTCTCTGCCAGCATTCTTTACCTGTGTGCAGGAATACAAGAAATTTCTATCCTAAGTATGTTCCAACTTCAGAAGCTGATTTTTCACTCTTGCTAGCATGCAGAAGCCACCAAGACAGTAGACCATAACTAGATGTGTCAGAAAAGAATTCCAGTAGAAACGTGTATTCCAGTCTGTAGTGCATATATTTTCAAAATACATTATTTGCGATTTTGTCTTTATGTGCATTATTATTATTATTATTACAAAACAATGTATTATGTTAAATTTATCTCCCCCATATAGAGTGTTTCAAAGTAATCTTCGTAAGACAATATATTCTGTGTTATGTACATACAAATTTATTGCAAAATGAAATTATTTTAGAAAACTGATTCACTGTGTAATTTCAACTTGCATGCAATGGAAATTATTTAGGACTAACAGGAATAAGGGTTAAGCATGATGTACAAGTTGCAGTGTAGCCATTCCAGCACTAAGTTTGATATAAATCCATCCATTTCAAAGAATTAGCATGTGGACAGATGGACACAACCTTTCTAGAACATTCACGTTTTGCACTTTGTGCATGGAACGCATAAAAAAACATTCTGAGCAAGGCCTGTAGAAGGAAAGCTATGCATAAAGAGCAAGAATTTACTGTGTGTCTTTCAGCTTGCCATTTACAGCTGACTTTTGGGTAGATGAGTTCATTTCTACTTAGGTTTAAATTATGTTAAACATGCAGTAGATTGACTTTGTTAAAATTGGCTCCAGATACATTAAGATTCAACTGAATAAGTTACTTAAAAGTGACTTTGCTTCCAATGAAGGACTGCACTCATGGCGTTAGTTCCTTATTAAGTTAAAAGATATTAATAACAAAACTGAAAACATAAAATAAGTTTTGACGTTTTGCTGATCATGCATCTCAGTATATTTATCTTTGTATTTAACCAACTTGATGCACAAAATTTTTGTTCTACAATAAGTTTATTTCATGCCTCAACCTGTGTATGAGACGGCCACCTATAGGTGTGATGATACCAGAGGCTGTGTAATGCAGTTTTGACCTCCTCATGATGAGCACGTGCTTGAAATGTGGAGGCATGAAATAAACTTATTGTAAAACAAAAATTTTGTACATCAAGTTGGTTAATTACTGAGATAAGTAAAATAAGTTGTTGATTGCTGCACTACGCTGGTTACTACTTATTTGCTTTTCTGTTTATGAAAATAGTAAACTGCAAGTTAAAGGCTTCATGCAAATCCCACATCAGGCTCCTTGTGTTTTTGAGGGAGAAATACTGTAAATGACACCCAGCCTGCCCAAGTGGCATCACCTGAGTGTGCAGTTCGTACCAGAGCCCATTATATAGCCAATTGCACCTCCCAACGTGCACATTTAAATTTGTTCTTGTTACCTATTAACACAAGTAGTGGATCAGTCACATTTGACATATACACCAGATAATATGAAAACATTTGCTGCACAAGAGTAGCTTATCACATGAAATACTCAAATGTTTGTTACAATTTTTCATTAGAAATTGGTAAACAGAGTACAAGTATTGTGTGTTTGTTTCATTATCTTCATGATGGCACCTTAAGTTGAGGATTTTCATTCTTAAGAATTTCGAGTTACGTGGTAAACTACTAGAAAATTTTGGTGTGAACAAGGTATATGCCATTCCAAAGGAATGTAAGGTTGACAGGTACAGTACATATTGTGTTAATATTGCGTACAATTGAATTTGATATTCAGAGGACCGTGCATCATGATTTATTCTTATAATAAAACCAATGAGATGCACAAATTTCTCAGATTTATTTTGGGAATAGAACTCTACATGTTTCACACAGTTTCTGTGTCCATCAACAGGTAGCAAGCAATCAGCATAACCTGTATGAGATATACCTGATGATGGACAGAGAAACTGAAACATGTAGAGTTCTATTCCTAAAATAAATCTGAGAAATTAGTGCATCTCATTGGTTTTGTTATAAGAATAGTGCACAATTGAATTTGAACTCTCACATGGATATTTAAAGTGTAGTTCATTAATGAAAGTACATATTTTCATGGAAGAGCTAAAATCTCTCTCTCGACCTTAACTGATGGACAGAACAATGGCCCATTAAATGTACACACTTTTCATCCAAAAGGGAAAATGTCCTGCATTACACAATTAAATTGAATAGTGCGCTTGGCTGCAGCAGTAACTTGGCCTTTAAAAGGTTGTATGCTATTATTAAACTGACTTATAAGTGAGTTTTTAGGTTTAGGTTGAACCAGAATTCATTTTCTTTTATAGAAATCTTTTTAGTGTTGGGTGAATTACATCCCCACCTCCCTACACATGCGCATGCATGTGCACACACACACAC
>Ga0131853_10015537_pt1 | contig 13917 bp, 11 predicted proteins | sample TergutLab28metaG_FD_92764 | JGI IMG/M metagenome (GOLD analysis project Ga0131853, IMG submission 92764) | Labiotermes labralis P1 segment gut microbial communities from Petit-Saut dam, French Guiana - Lab288 P1 (version 2) (version 2) | ecosystem: Host-associated > Arthropoda: Insects >... | reverse complement strand
CTCCTCATGCAATTGCCCCTTATTCCGTATAGAATGAATTAGTTTATTGATCTCGCAGCGAATTTATCTGCCACCTGCTTTAATCACTTCGGCTGAGTTGTGGTCAATACCTGGTGATTTGTGGCCTTTCAGCTATTCAATTGTCATCTCAACCTCAAAAGCACTAGGCTCAGACACTAGTGGCTCAGCTGTTTGTATTTCAATCTGCCTTATATCATTAATCCCTTGTACTCGTATATTCACTAATTGACAGAAATGATTCCTCAACCTACCCAAAATACTGTGGGAGTCTGCTGCAACCACATCACCCTTTTTATCCTTTACTGTATTAGTTCTAGACTGGTAAGGGTGCGTACACACCGGCAGAGTCGAGTCGAGTCGAGTCGAGTCGAGTCACACGAGTCTTGCCGAGTCAAGAGTCTTGATGCCGCATGTTCCATTTTCGTCAGCCAGGCTCTAGTGATCGGGCGTAACGGCTGCTGTCTTGAGGATGAAATGGATGTGGAAAAGCTTATTCTTTTAGTTAAGGACCACGAGACAATTTACGACGCCTCGTGGTGTGAACACCGGAACCGCGTCTTACATTGATGATGATGTTCATAACAGCAAAAACAACAGCACCACTAACAACAGTAATAATGTTCTTATTGTTATTAAGCCTTGTATTTAAAGTTTGTATACGTTATTTTTGGTGTAGTAGAGAGTGACAACCGGCTGCCAACTGGCTTCAAATTGAAGATAGTGTAATGTGTTTGTAGTGTATTATTGTTATTATTATTATTATTATTATCATAATCATCATCATCATCATTGTTTTAATCAAGGGATTGTTGAAAGAAGGAAGTAATAAAAGTAACGGAATGTGTTACTTCAAATATTTTCTTTATTCTAAGTTAATTATATTCAGATTACGTTCATGGCTTCAGGGGGAAAGCTTCATCCCCTACAAAGTACAGTAGGATACTTATGTTTGTACCTGCAATATTTCTAATTGGAGGAAAATTTAAGTCACCAGAACTAAACGCCTTTCCAAAATTTGAGTTGCTAAAAACACTGCTATCATTTTCATGTCCGAGGGCTCCTACATCAATCAGTGTGAAGCAGCAGTTTGCATCAGCCACACCTAACAATTTCATTAAGTGAACGCTTTTGTAATTAAAGTACAAAGATCCTGCGTTTGGTGGTCATTTGATACTGCAGTGTTTCCTGTCTCTGCTTCCTATGCAATTAGGCATTTTACAAATATCGTTGAACTCATCTGCAATTCGCAGCCATATTTCAGAAGTAGGACTGTTTTATATATATTGGTTGCAGTACCTTCCAAATGGCTTTTCCGGACTCAAGTACAATGACCTGTACTGTATTCTTTCCAACTGGAAAAATGTATCCCAAAGACGCAAGTAATTCCCCATTGGAATGATACCTGAAACATACTTTATTTCTCAGACTCCCAGAAATATAAGGACAAGTGATACAACGTAAGAAGTAATTATATGATATGATATGATATTTATTTAACCGCAATTGGGTTGACACCCGGTGACAGCATTACACGACACATTTACGACAAACAATACACACAATACATAGAGAGTACAATTCTGGAAAGAAGAAAATAAAAAAATATATCAGGAAGTGGGGCTATGGTGAGAGGGAAATGGTCATTTTATGATGTCATGAATTTTTTGGAGTACTGCTTGCAGCGTAGAACTATGGAAATATTCCAGAGAGAGCAACTGCAACTGAAGTTGTATTCACTGACCCAGATGAAAATGAAATGGACAATTCTGAACACCTGAACAACTGAAAATATAATTCATAACGAGAAAATGGAAGGAGTGTCGAGTAAAAAGAGCAGCCGGCAGGAATTAAAAGAGGAGGAAAAATACAAAAAATTACTGCTGTTGATATAGGCAGACAATACTTGGACTCCTTGAGAGAAATCGGTAATGAATGGAGGAGATCCTGGTTTCGAACATCCGTTACAATTCTAATTGAACGAAAAAAGACATAGGCTACTCTCTCCCTCTCACTCTCTCTCTCTCTATATATATATATGTATTATACATAATTGAAGAAATACAAGGTAAATAGGAGTAAATAATGTTACTATCTAGGACACAAACTAAGAAAAAGGGTAGCTCCAATAATATCGAGAATCCCTTCCTTGTATCCTACAGATTTTTATAGGCCGTACCTCAAAAAATTACAAGTCTTTCTTCAGGTGTAATCGCCCTCCTATGTTTGGTGTTTTGTTTTTGTATTTCCTCTCCCATCAGTTGTGACAGATGGTAGAACTTCTCGATATTCATTCTAAAAAAACCCATGGAATTTCTCTTTATCCTCGAGCAGATCCGGATACAAGTGGCTAAATATTTCGAAATCTGATCTCTGTATGTTTATCGCGTGCACCCACATGTTCCGTCTCCTACGACGCCACCTCCTTCTCCACATAATCGTGTGCAAAACAAGCATGTTAAAATTTTCCATCGCTGTACAGTTATTTACATGTGCACTGTTCAAAGAGTACTAAAAACCCACTGGGACTCATGGAAACTTGACTGGACTCGACTCGGTCGGTGTGAACACCCCTTGAATATAGAGTCTGACTGGACTGAACTGGATTGGACTCGACTCGACTCTGTTGGTGTGTACGCACCCTAACGTGTCCGTTAACAAAGTTACGTCCACTATGTTTTTGTGACAAAATTGGAAAAGAAATAATCGGGAGATCATTATTATGAGATCATTATTATGCATATTGTTTATTGATTTGTTGTTGGTCTTGTCTCGATTCTTGGAAGGTGTAAGATATTTTTTGCCTGCTCCAGTACCTCCAGACCGACTCTGGGGCCCTCTCAGCTTTCTGTCGAAGGGCTAATAGGATCCCTTTATTCAAGGTGTAAGGCGGACAGCTTGACCTCAATCCACAGCTGACATATGAATCTGTTAAGCTCTACTACCATTCCCCATTACGGCTTCAAGGCCTGCACAGGTGTAAATTCACGTCTGCATTTGTGGTTTATTTTATTTAAATGCACTTCGGCATAATTCTAATTATACCGCATGGAGTTACAGGAAGGTCAGTAAAGTGTAAACTGGGGAGCATGTGGTAACTATCTGTCCCTCTTTTGTGTGAAGTATTGTACCGGAATTCGCCATTTTGGGCTGAGGAGTACCTTCAGAGTCCGAAGTGATGATACTTATTGTATCAGCTGATATTTTAAACTATGTCCTGGCGAATACCAATGAATATTGTCACAAACAAATGAACACACGATGGAGAAGTTTGGTGATTATCCGCATACCTTCAAGGTACGAATCATGTAAATCTACTTTCTTACTGTCCCTCGAATAAAGGATATGAAGTGTTGAATTGTTGAAAGATGTATTCTGCAACAAGGTCAACGCATTAGATGTACTCAGAAGCTTGAAGGACGAGGGAGGGGCGCCTTAGAATTCCCATTCTAATGATACTGGAGGTCACTAGACACCCTGTTCATATAGGGGGTCCTCGGTTATGTGTTGCCATTTGCGATCGGAAAAATGTCACAAAGCGAATGTTCCTTAAGCGGGGAATTTTCTCCCACAAATAGTATAAGTGTGGTTTAATGAGGACCGGATTGAAGTGTGCAGCACTTTATGCTAATAACAATTATGAGTGTCCAAAATGCTTTGCTGCTCAGGTCTGCCAGTTCGTCTTGTCGACAAGTAATTTTAATTGCGTTGTCGTACTAAATATTTAAAATGACTGAGAACTATATTTACTTGTGCTCTTCCCTCCATTTCCAGTCACTAGTGGGGTAACACGTTGTAGTTTGTGGGCATCAATACATCAGGTAGTGACTTAGCAAATGAGAAGATTATAATGAGTTACTAAGTTCAGAACGCAACAAATTTCGTGATATTTACTTATGTATTTAATTACATTGTGCGCGAAATTCCAATAATAATAATAATAATAATAATAGACACAACAGTTCCTGTAACCCATAACCTTCCCAAAACTGAGACACAGGAAATTGCGAAATATGATATTTTGGCCCTTGAAATAAAAAATATCTGGAAGCGTAACGACGTATCTGTATACCCCACAGTCATCTGAGCGGAAGGAGTGGCCACCAAAAGCTTCCTAAAATGTCTGCAGAATATAGGGTTAACCAAAACATCTTAAGAGTGGCGCAAAAAGCAGTATTATTACAAACTTGTCTTACTGTACTCAAATTCCTAGGACATACGCCCTGACCTCAGTGGGTAGGATGAATTTCCTTCCTGTGACTGCGCATAATCCCACCGACAGTCTGGGAGAGGTGAAGATTTTCCGGCATATAGATCCTGAGAAGTGTGATTAAGTTAGTGATAATAACAATAATAGATCTGGGTTTCGAATCCCGGCGGGCGTAATAGAGTTTTCTCTTCTCCAAAAGTCCAGATCGGCTCAGGGCCCACCCAGCTTCCTATTAAATAGAGTTTACTGGGATTATTTCCTTGGGGATGCAGCTGTAGGGACGCGAAGTTGACCACTGATCTCCCCCTAGTGCAAATATTCATAATGCCCTGAGCTGTACTTTCAGTCTCCCTGTTTGCCTTCAGGAAGTGGACATCAATACCTTTACCGCCTTTACCATAATGATAACAGTAATAATGCTACAACTGTTCTTCATCCCGCGGATTCTTGTCTCTTTGAATGTTTTGAAATAAGGGCAAGTGTTTGGTTCATAAGCAGGAGAGTGGGAGGAAACGGCGTATAGAAGCGACATTAAAACAGTTTTGTGTTGGTAAATTTGTGCTTCACTGATGTGAGCCTGGGAAGAGAGGGGAATTCCTGCGTCTAGTTCCTCAATAATTGAGCCTGTGTGTGTGTGTGTGTGTGTGTGTGGGAGGGGGGGGGACAGTTTGAAATTCATGGTCAACTTATATGGTTATTGCACTACAAAGAATTTTTACGCATTTTTACACTAAAGTATGACCTCTTGTATGCGTAATAAAGGATATCGGGGTCTCGGATAACGGTGACACCCTGTGAACAACACGGAACTAAATGCTATAATAACATCAAATGAACGGCGGTGACTAATATGACGATTTAATAAAGGCCAACAACCCGTTGTATCCGCTAAGGTATTGCATTTTATCGATTTACTTATTAATATCTGTGCAGAATTTGCATCAGTTTTATTGTCATGGGCACTGTGCTACAAGCCGGAAGTTTCGCGGGATCAATTCCCTAAGGTGTCACTGGAATTATTCATTGACGTAATCCTTCCGATCGCACTATGGCCCTGGGGTTGACTCAGCCTCTAACAGAAATGAGTACCAGAAATATTTCCTGGGGGTAAAGGCGACCGGTACGTAAGGCTGACAACCTTACCACCTTCATATGCTGATTGTCGTGAAATCTGGGAGGCTCAAACTCCTGGAACTCTCGCGGCCTGTCCAGGCCTGTACAGGGATTGCTGTACGTTTTTTGTCATGAATATAAGCTACATAAATCCACTGAGATCAGATGATGTCACAGTGGTACATGTTAATGCTGGCACATTACTTTTTCTCCTACTTTTTCGCCTCTAACATTTCGGTGTGTAATGCGTTGTCTTCCCATTTGCGTTCCAAAAATGTATAGATTAAAATACACAGATCTTTAATATTATTATTCAATCACTTCTTTTATTCCAACTAAATGCACATAATATGCTAAATACATATATATATATATCACCAATTACCTCCTACATATTTCGGTGTTTGTTATACCATCTTTAGGGAGTCCATTGTGTTCTTTGTTCAAAAACTGTACGCTTTGCAATGTTGTTACATAGGCTGTGCTGTAAAATGTAACACATAGTCACTCAATTATTATACCAACTAATGCACTTATATAGAATGTATACATAAAAACACTAAAACTGCTCCGACATGTTTCGGTCCTAAGACCATCATCTGGGAGCTGAATTTCTTTGCCTATTTATAGCTGGGTTTATTGTGGCTTTTAATGTGACTTTAGCAAGGTAAAGAAATACAGCTCCCTGATGATGGTCTTAGGACCGAAACATGTCGGAGCAGTTTTAGCGTTTTAATGTATACATTTTATATAAGTGCATTAGTTGGTATAATAATTGAGTGACTCGACAACATGCACGGTGTAACAATGAAAATATGAGACACATAGGCTGTGCTATACAATGTAATACATTTTACAGCACAGCCTATGTAACAACATTGCAAAAGCATAAACTTTTTGAGCAAGTAACGCAATGATCTCCCTGAAGATGGTGTAACAAGCACCGAAATATGTAGGAGGTAACTGGTAATACATATGTGTGTATTTAACGTATTGTGTGCATTTAGGTGGAATAAAAGATGTGATTGATTACAAGAATGGACGGTGTGGAAGGCTTCAAAATATAATTTTATTAACTTTCTTTATGGTTATGAAACTTGGTCTCTCACATTCAGGGAAGAACATAGACTGAGAATATACTAGAATAGGGTACTGAGGAAGACATTTGTGTCTCAGACGTACGCGGTAAATTGGGAGTGGAAGAAATTGCGTAAATATGAGTTGTTTGGTTTTTACTTTTTACCAAATTTATGAGAGTGATCAAGTCAAAAAGAATGAGATGGGCGAAACATGTGGCACGTATGGGACGTAGGAAAGATATATACACGGTTTTAGTGGTATAAACTTAAAAAAGAGACCACTTGGACGACCTAGACCTAAATGGGGGAATAATATTAAAATAAATGTTAAATAGTTTGGGAAGGCTTGGACTAAATAAAGCGATCTTGTTCATCATAGGTACAAGTGCCGGTACCGTCTGAATGCGGTAATGAACCTGCAATTTCTATAAAACGCGGGGAATTTCTTTACTATCTGAGGAACTGTTAACTTCTCAAGAGGGACTTTGCTGCCTGCACTTAGTTATTGCTTAGTTAACGACCATTTAGGTAGCATACCATCTAAAGTTCGAGATTAATTAACACAGGATTTGAGTGAATGTGGAATGAAGCGGTGGAGTCATAATTTGACGAATTGATTTCGTTTTTTTCTGGAGAGACTGGCTGAAATCATGCACTATCTTAGGGTAGTCGGTATTACCTCTGGGGCTTGAACTGAACCCCTTCTAAATTCAAATCACAGGCTTTTTTATTTGGGCCAACTTATCGGTGAAAACAAGTGTTAAAGCCGTTGATCTGTCTACTATACTGTCCAGCTACTTTGGAACAGTAATAGCCGAGTCTGTATAATTAGTGGGTTACACGGGCTGAACGCTAGACGGACCGTAGCTCTATCTCCCGCAGGGGCAAGGAAAGGTTGTCTTCAGCAAAGTATCAAGAGTTATAATAAGATTATTTCTGTGACGTCTCTGTCATTTTGCATGATGACCTTCAGCACGAGTCTCACCATCTGCTCAGACAACTACATATGACAAAATAAGTCATAGCACTTCTCATCGTACTGGCAGTAAATTCTAAAACATCGGTTCAGATTCGTATCAGTGTAAATCAACCTTACCCTCCTTCCACGCTATTTACGCGATTATAGCTGTTACATAAGCTGAAGCAGAAGCAGAAGCACAGGACTTCCCCGTCTTGAATCTCCTGACATCAGCCCAGCTTGCTTATTTATTGCCAGATATTTTGTGGAAGTAATCCTACTATAACAACGATCCCAGTGGCCGTGCGGTCTAAGGCGTGGTTTTGAGGTAGCTCGTTTCCTGGGATTGTAGGTTTGAATCCCGCGGGGCGTATGGAAGTCTGTCGCTTGCGAATGTTATGTGTTTTCATGTAGAGGTCTCTGCGTTGGGCTGATCACTCGTCCAGAGGAGCACTACCGAGTGTGGTGTGTCTGAGTATGATTGTGAAGCCGCGATAATGAGGAGGCCCTGTCCCACGAGAGGCCGTTGCACCATGGTAAAAAAATCCTACTATTCCAGGGGCCTAGAAAAAGTCGGTGGTCACCACGATGTTAAGAATATGTGGCGTTATAATCTAACTTTTGTATGCGTGGGTTTGTACTTTCTTAGCTCAGAAACAATACCATGGCTTTATTTACATTGTAAAAATGATACAACACTTAGGTACGCGGGCAGCACAAAACATGTACGTGTCTCGCAGTTTGAGAATCCTTGATGTAGACAGTGTATTTATTTTGGGAAAGGAGAAAGCTATTTTGCCTGGAAAAGAAATGTTAAATGTCTCTGCCAGTATGACTACTTGCTGGTATTATACACCTTTCTATGCCGTCGTGACGTCACAGACTGGAGAGACTGAAATCTGTCTAGACAAAGAACTATATTCGATAAGCACGATCGATCGCCACGGATGAATAATCAGCACCCCATCTTCGTAGTAAGAATGTCATGTGTTTGAATCTCTGTTCGGGTGCTAGTTATCCTGCCTGCCTCCATGCCAACGCCTGCTGGTAGCCAGTTCGGTCACTCATGTTCGTACTTGTACATTTCCTGGCTTGTTAAACATGATTTTGATTTGAGTACTAAAAGGGAGTCGAGATAGCTCAGTCGGTATAGCGGTTAGGCTATGGATTTCTTTCTTCATATATATTTTTAATGTTTGCCATCCCGAAGTGTTTAACACATATATGAATATATAATGTATCAGTCAAACACAACAAAAAATGTATAATAAGTTATTTTATTATTTAGGATTATTTTATTTTATTTTACATGTTTCGACTCTTATAGAGTCATCTTCAGGCCGTTCTAAGATACAGATCTTTACTTAGCAACGTGTAAAATGGATAGTGTGATCCCAAATACCCTAAATAATAAAAAAAACTTATTAAAATATTTTATTGTGTTTGATACATTATATATTCATATAGGTTAGGCTATGGGCTGGAAGGTCCGGGGTTCGAATGCAGGTAGGAGCAAGTATACTTTCTCTTTTATAAATCTTGCAGACCTGTTCTAGAATGTCTCATGCCATGCCAGGGGTAAAACGGCCTCAGCGTGATGTTGTCTACTCAGCTCCAACCAGCACCGAGATTATGAAAGATTACAGCTATTTTTCTACCACCATCCCCCCCCCCTCCGTATGTCTTCTTAACATGGACAGTGACATCTTGACCTTCAAATTGGAATCTTCAAATTTTCATTAAATATGCAGATAAGCAGACTGCTCTTGCAAGTTGAAATTTAGCTCTTTACTCTTGCTTGTTATTCCAGCTGTGCAGCTGTGGGGTCAGAAATTAGTCTTCGACTGAAGACGGTACATTCTGTACCGAAATGTACCAATTGGGGGGGGGGGGTAGGATAATCCAAAATAATGTCTGAGCCACCAGGTGGACGATCGGAAGCATGTGTTCTATTCCAGGCGAAGGAAAATGTTGTTTCTCTTTCCCAAAGCGTCCAGTCTCCATTAGGTTCCACCCAGCCTCCTGTCCTACAGGACCCAGTCTCGTTTCTCGAGAACAAAGCAATTCAATCGCAATGCTTACTGCTCACATAGACTAGAGTCAAAGCTAAAAATGTGTGTATCTGTACTTCCAGGCCCACTTCATGGTGTGGCACTTAATTATGCATAGTAAGAATTTGTGTTAATTACGAACGAGATTACGTGTGGTATCGGGCTGTAGTTTTAAGATCGATGCAAGCTACGTTTTGCAGAAATGCAATTACGACGCATGAATGTTTCGTGCCATTAGCATTAAGAAAGGGCTGCACATGTTTTCCGCCTAACCTTCCATGGTTATACCCTCCAGCACCCTCGCTGCTCTGGCCTGTGAACGATTGAGATTTTAGGTGAAAATGACAGTATTAGAAACTTAAGATTTGTACACCGTAAGAATTATTATTCTAACATAATGAGGAGGATGAGATGGGATTCGTATTTGGCACGCGTGATAAACAAGATAGTTGTTTGGGGTGTTTTGATGGGGATATCTTAGGGAAAGTTGTCTTTGAAGACATTTACTATTGTATTTGAAGACATTTCAAGTTGTCTTTGAGAACATTTAAGGTTATGTCTTTGAAGACATTTAATGTTATGTCTTTGAAGATATTTAATGTTGTATTTGAAGACATTTCAAGTTGTCTTTGAGAACATTTAAGTTTATGTCTTTGAAGACACTTAAGATTATGTCTTTGAAGACATTTCAAGTTGTCTGTGAGAACATTTAAGGTTATATCTTTGAAGACATTTAAGGTTATGTCTTTGAAGACATTTCAGGTTGTCTTTGAGAACATTTAAAGTTATGTCTTAGAAGACGTTTAATGTTGTCTTTGAGAACATTTAAGGCTATGTATTAGAAGACATTTAAGGTTATGTCTTTGAAGACATTTAATGTTGTCTTTGAAGACATTTCAAGTTGTCTTTGAGAACATTTAAGGTTGTGTCTTTGAAGACATTTAAGGTTATGTCTTTGAAGACACTTAATGTTGTCTTTGAAGACATTTCAGATTTCTTTGAGAACATTTGAGGTTATGTCTTTGAAGACATTTAAGGTTATGTCTTTGAAGATATTTCAGGTTATGTCTTTGAGAAAATTCAAGGTTATGTTTTTGAAGACGTAACCTTAAATTACACCTATTATTACAATTGTGTTAATCGGATACGTGTTGTGGGCTGGACTATTTTGACTTATTGTGAAGATGTTATTACACTTTCAGTTTCTATAGCAGAGGTGACCAGCTAAACAGCTTCGGGAGCCGCATTTTAGTAGGCAAATTAGAGAGGGGCCATGCATTCATTGAATGAAATACTTTTGTCTTTACTTGATTTATGGCTTCTTATTTCTGTTTTTCTAAATACAGTAGGTTAGTTCGGTTATTTAGAGGCCTCCTTGCTTTAGTAAATATTTCAAAACGCCTTTCACGGCCAGTCTACTCTACAAGTAAATTATCTCAATATAATTCCGAGTACAGACTTTTTCGCCAGCCGCACTACTGACATGCGCGAGCCGCTTTGTGGACACCCCTGTTCTATTATATGCAGGACATTTCTGGACAATCTAATCGGCTGTTATCTCTTCAATGACTATGTTCCATCAATATGTTTGATCCTCATTTGTATCCTCTGATTTTCGGGGTGTGATCTCGCAGACAGCTGGCCTATTTGATCCACAGAGTGAAGCGAGAAAAATTTCTCATTCTAAGATGTGAGTTTCACACTGAATATGGCTATGGTAGGTTGTATGGTTTGTTTAACTACGCTAATCAGTCGCATTTTGCATAGGAACTGTCTCCTGAAACATTTTATTGAATGAAGACCGGAAGGGAAGGGAAGACGCACTAGAAGACGTAAGCAGCTACTGAATGACCTTGAGGCAACGAGAAGGTACTGCAAAGTGAAAGAGGACACTCTGGATCGCATTATATGGAGAAATCGCTTTGGATGTGTTTATGATGACGATGAATCTGTAACTCAGATTATACCATTAAATATTATGATGATTAGCAGATAATGAATTGGAAAGAAAGTGGCAGGGATCGATCGAAACTGTATTTGAGTATCTATGCCGTTATTAAAGGGGGATTGAAGAAAAGCATGTAGAATCTCAGGAATGGATAGCGTCCCTCTGGGCCTAGTTTCGAACACGGAGATTTTACGAATACACTCCATTAAGAGAGGATTTCGTTCCGGTACATGAAGTCGTGTAGTGTGTTAGCTGTCATGGAACTGTGTTTCCATGCCGTTGGGTTCAAGGTACAGAACTATTTCTCTTCTCCCAAGGATCCACGCCGTCTCTTAGGTGGGTACTGGTGACTTCTGCACCGAACGAAAAGCAGCAGAAGGCGAGAAATGACTACTATAGCTGAGATTAAGTATGAGTGGAGCTATTCCTCCACTTCTCCATATAAGTTCAGAGCATGCACGGAGATAACTTTGAATTACTACTGAGTCAAAATATGGCACATACACAAGACCAAAATTTAGGAATATGCATTCATTTTGGAGATACTGGAGCCTTAGAGGGCAGTAGTATTTTGTGTAACCGCTTTGTTTACACGAAGAGTTTTTTAGTTTTTTTCAGAATACAATGAACTTTGCCTAAACAGAGTAAATTAATTATCTTTGTAAAGAGTATAGAGGGTAATATTTTTCTAATACTACTACTATAACTACTACTACTACTATAACTACTGCTACTACTATAACTACTGCTACCACCACCACCACATCTGCTACTACATTACTACTACACTACCACTACCACAATTAAACTACTGCTACACTACTACTACTACCACTGCTTCAGCACTGTTATTACACTATTATATTATTGCCACTACGCTAATACTACCACTACTACGACCACCACATTACTACTACACTAGCACCACAACTACATTACTACTGCTACAACACTACATCTACTACACTACTACTAATGCTATTCAGCAGTACTATATTATTATTACTATTATTACTACTACTATATATATAAAGGTAAAATGATCCCGTTACAGGCCCGGTGTGGCCCAGAGGGTGGGTATAGGTATAGCTCTACTCTTCCATGACCGCGGCACTAGAAGGTGGTGAATGGTCAGCAGCACGCCCCGGCTGCACTTTACCCCGGAAAAGACCCGGTACCCATTTTACAGGAGGCTGGGAGGGTCCCAGGGAGGGGCTGGACGGGCGTAAAATCTCGTCCCCACCGGGATTCGATACCGGACCGTTCAGCCCGTAGTCAGTCGCTATACCGACTGAGCTACCAGGCCCACATTACTACTGTATATTACTATATAAAATATGTACTATTTATGTATATATACTATATACTGTATATAACATATCACCACCACCACTACTACTAATACTACTACTACTAATACACTACTACTACCAATACTACTACTAGCACTACCACCACTTCTATATTACTACAATACCACTCAATTACACTACTACTACAACCACTGCTGCTACTGGTATGTGCTAGGCTACGAACTATTCCACAATCTTACCAGCAGCAGGAAGTTCCTTTCCTGCCGAAAGGTCCAGACAGACTCTGGAGCCCACCCAAACTCCTACCCAATTTTTTCTTACGGCTTTCCCCTCGGGGTAAAGCGGACGTGTGGCGTGAAGGTAGCCACACATTTCTGTCTAGTGTCGAGTTTGGGAATGTGTGGAGTTGTACCTACCATAACCACACTCCTTCATATAGAGCACAGAGATAAATTTGCCTGAATTGTATTAAAATTATTGGCACTGTGCCTGCTACTGTCACTGCTAGGCTTAATATCATCATCATGCTGTCTAGGAATTGTGTCGTTTGTCGGTCTGTTGTTGCTGCAGTTTCTGTCTTCATCAGTTCTTTTATTCTTGCCCAACTTTATCTGCACTTCGCCATTAATTAGATGAATCTGTCTCTCTGTATTTTGTCAATGTCGACAGTACATGCATCCCCAGACTTTAGAATGAACATCGACACAGAGTGAAGCGGCATTTTCTTTAAAAAATTCAATACAGCATGCGAGATTAAAAGGCAGAGCTGATCAAAATTCGACGTGCAATATTGCCACACTGATATTATTATGTAATAGTCTATGTAATAGCGTGGATAACGCATTCGATACAGAGGCTGGGTTAAGAGTTACACTTTTGGGGCCATGTTGTTCGATTTCTGGCACAGGAAATGGATTTATGTCTTCCGTAAATAGTCCACACTGACTCTGAGGACCATCCAGCCTCCTGTTGAATGTAAACCGGAGGATCTGCACCGAGAGTAAAGCTACACTTGAAAATAAACAGCCACGTCCTCTAGTGCTGAGATTAAGGATGTATGAAGCATATATTCCTCCATTCCTCCATACACCTTCACTGTTTTTATAAACACAACTTCACTATTTCCTTTTTTTTTTTTTTTTTTTGGGAATTTGGGGATTTTTTGTTGCTAAATTTTTTTTTAGCTTTTTGAAACCGTAGGGCGGTTTGTTAGATCTTTTGAATTTT
>Ga0131853_10015536_pt1 | contig 13919 bp, 15 predicted proteins | sample TergutLab28metaG_FD_92764 | JGI IMG/M metagenome (GOLD analysis project Ga0131853, IMG submission 92764) | Labiotermes labralis P1 segment gut microbial communities from Petit-Saut dam, French Guiana - Lab288 P1 (version 2) (version 2) | ecosystem: Host-associated > Arthropoda: Insects >... | reverse complement strand
TTATTTTAACCAAGTGACGTGTTTTAATGTGTAAATAAGATTTTAGTATCACATATTGGTGCAATTAGTTGGTTATATTTTAATAAAATTCAATTATTGCACGGTAAAAACATGAAAATAATTTAAATGTTTCTTAATGAGCTGCGTGTGATGATGCGAGTCAGACTGATCTGGCTCTAGACAGGGACCTTTGACTTTGGTAATTAATTTTCCGGTTCGGAGAAGAGGTAGAACATTTTTAACAACTCGACGATATTCAGATGCTCATGAAGGACTGAGGTGTGTCGTTGTGTGTGATCTAGAAACCTCGGAGATGAGGAGGTCCTGGCCCACTGGAGGCTGTTGCGTCATAAACACACAAACAAACAAATAAACAAACACACAAACATGAGGGATCTGTTGATCAAAATAGATTTCCATTTTTAATTACGTTAAATATTGTGCCTTTTTGATTTAAGAATGATTTAGTTCAGAAAACATGTCTTAATATCAAGCAACTTATTTATAGGGCACACTAAATTTAGGATCTACTGTTTGTCATGTGGAATGCATTGGTTTGAATTAAGATTCGTACTTGATTGTAGGTGCAACATAACTTGTTTAGAGTGTGTATTTGATTTTGTATTCATTTACTACACACTACTTGGTGTCCGTGCTAATGGCATCGGGAATGATAATCATATTGATTGTAGCCTTGCTGAATGCGTTGAATTGATGTAGCCATTGAATGTATGTGTACAACAGCTGAGATGATGCTACTAAAAGAGTGACGGTCGTAATGCATTTTAGACGAGTTCAGTATCATGCCATTATCTAGCAGTATTATTCAGACACATATTTCTCTATTTCCTGGATATTCCAATTAATGTCACTTAAGCCTTTAAAGCCTAGTATATTCCGCGAATTCTGACACTTATACTTCTCATTTGTACACACATTATATTCATTTATTTAATATGATTTCACAATAAATATCGATTATTTTTCTACACATAATTCACGGTTTAGTCCTTAGAATGGTAACACACATTGTGCTGTGTGAAGTATCAACTAAACTTATAATATATAAAGAAGTGTATAATGTAGAGCTTATTCTTTAACAGGAAGGCTGTTTTATCTGAGAACTGGACGAAGTAATAACGTGGTTTCATTCCGGGCAGTTCTTGCTTGTGTGAAGAGAAGAAAAATAGCGTAAACTTTCCAATTATGCCAAATAAATGCACAATTTCTAATTAGTACACGTTTTAGATAAGTTTCACATACATAAGGAAAATTTAGCCTACACATCACTAATGTGTTCGATTCTTGAATATGGAGCTGCTTGTTGGGATCCATATGGGGACGGTCAGTTAATCGCGTTAGAACGGGCGCAAAATTAAGCTTTTAAATTTGGAAGTCATTCGAGGGATTCGGTCTGGGAAACTTAGGCGCAGCGTAGTGAGATAGATCGCATTTGCGTTCTCTTGAAAGCTTACCCCGGAGAAAGGGCATGGAAATGTACTGGGGACAGTTTACAAGGACCATGCTACCTGAGCAGGGAAGATCAAGATTGGAAAATTAGGGGTAGGCCACAAAGGACAGATATTGGGAAGTATTTTTTTATTTTGTAAATAGGACCTTAAAATTCTGGAACCAACTACTCTTAGAGGTTCTAGCGACTCTTCCTTGCAAACCACATAGTTTCAGAAAGAGGAGTAGGAAAGTATTTATAGATAAAAGGAATTTAAGGGGGTGATGAAATTTTTAAAAAGAAAATGGAGTGAATTGAAGTAGAGTGGAAGATTTTGTGAAGTGAGTGTAGTATTTATTTATAGTTATGTATCAGTGTTACTGTAGAGTATGTGGCTCCATTGTTTGCATATTTGTACTTAAATTGTTTGTTCTATGTCCTTCATCCTTTGTTGTTTTTCGTTCTATTTAATTTTTATTATCCGTTTTATTTTTTGTTACTTTTTTCATGTTTTCTTTCTATTTTGTGTTTTGTGATCTGTACTGTTTCTCCTTATGTATATTATTACTCTTCTTTGTTTTTGTGTAAAAGTGTAAAGACGCTGCCACAGGGTGGAAACTCAATTGCAGTAATTAAATATCGTACCATATCGTATATCATATCATATCCTATCGTATGTTTTGGTACTTATGTACCTTCTTCAAGTGGAACAACATACCAGTGTTTTAAAAGCCAAATGCTATGCGAAGCTTCGCAAGGCATTTGGCATATCCTTCTCCCTGAAGATGGTATATGAGTAACGAAATATGTAGGAGAATCTGATGTTTATTGGACCGTGCATCATTGTGACAACTGAAGAATAAAAAACCAACTAGATGCCACTTGTTGCAGGCTCGAGCCTGCAACCCGGACACCACTCCAGCCTAACCGCACCTAACCTCCAACATACAGCAAACCAAGAACGATGTGACCAATGTGGTAATCAACATCATAGTCATGAGCTCCTGATGATGGGGACAGTAATGCACGAAAAATGTTGAGCCTATAAGAAGTACAATAAAGTAACAAGTGGCATCTAGTTGGTTTTTTATTCTTCAGTTATCATGTAAGAGAATCTTATCTAATGTATGTATTAATTAGAAATTGTGCATTTGGTTGGTATAAGTAATGGAGGTACGCTAACGTAAGATTAACGGGAAGAGAAACGTTAAAGAAGGAAGAAAAATAATCTTGCATCAGACTGTATCACTGCAGTCAATTCTGTTTGAAGGCCATAGTTGCCTTCTCCTGAGAACTGGCCTTATATAAAATCGCTTTATAAAAACAGGGTAAGATCAGAAAAAAATACTCTCATTGCTCATTGCATCTTCACACTAGTCGCTGAAATCGCGTAATAGCCAACACGCGTATGCGAAATTTCGCGTTCTACAAATAGCGTTCAACCATTCATCAATCATATTAGAGCCAATTCCTGTTACAGAAACACGCGCAATAACAGAATGGACTGTACTAGTAATGGCGTAATAATGTTTACAGTAAAAACCTGAAGATCTGACGTGGCTTAAATCATCATTATTTAAGTACAATATCCTGTCTGTATCACCATTTGTTCCGCTCAGCGTCTGGGTCATGTGTTAAGCCGTCATTATAAATTACACTACACTTTGTACAGTACCATACTGCCACGTGCTGCATATGCTGTAACTTAACGTAATATAAGGGACTAAATTTGTCGCCAGTACGTGTGTTACATTTCTGATATGTCAAAACCTCTGTCATCCGTCCTCTAAAAGATATACCTCCCTGAATTACCTGTATATAATAATAATCCTGGTTATAACACCTGCTAATGACTGTATATATTCCAGGCAATGAAGACCCCTCTTACTTAACGAAAAGAGTCATTTTAACAATATTTAAATGAACATTTTTGTCTTTTAGAAGCGATAACTTGCAGTTTGGTAGCAATATAACAAATTTTGCAGAACATTATTGCTTTCACTTAAAGTAAATTCAGAACAAATGTTTTGCCCAAACGTTTGTACTGCTCTATCGAATTGGACATCGTGAAGCTCCAGAAAACTGTGGGCATACCTTGATAGTCATCGCTGTCAGGACTTTGAACCTCACAAAATTAATAACACATAAATCAGTTACAATTGGTGCAGGTTCATCACTAGTATAATGACAGGCCGTTGTACCAGTCATAGACATGCGTGATTCAGTAATTATATGTAAATTTGCAAGAAGATACGCAGTGGGGGCGGCTCGCAGGTCTGTATCCGCTAGGGGCATGACATCAGTTTCAATATTAGCGTCATGTATGAAGGACAGTTAAAGTCTCTGCTCGCCTCTACGTATGTACGTTTAATCACAATGCAGAATATGTTGGCTCCCCTGCCAGACGTAATATTACACCGCCTGTCTCTCCGTGATTTTGATGTTGCTACTGTAATCATCACACACTGTTCCATGCTATTGTTCTACTCACAGCAAGAAACGAATAACATAACATTTTTCGAATTTACTCGAGAATGTATTGTGAATTTACATGACATAAATACAATCCACAGGGTGTAGCATGCGTTCCGTACCTGAAAATGCATTATTTGCGGTTTACGTGTTTAAGTAAAAGATGATTTTGGCAAGCAGGTAAAGGAAAATAGAGTTTGTTTTAAAACATGGCGGGAACAAATATTTTGTATACATAAGATATTATTTACAAGGGTTTAAGGAAATAGGACATGGCACCCATTCATTTGACCGAGGAAAGGTGCGAGTGATGAATCCTAATTTTCATAGGAATTAAATTTCGCTTTTGTTAAGAGACGAGGAACTCGTCGTTTACCTTCAATGATATCTGATTCTAACACAGATTTGCGCTTTATGTAGTCGGCTAATTGTGAATATAATATATCAGACTAGCGACAGTGTGGAGGAAATCGATATGATTGCATGAAACTGGCAGCGAACCAGTAAACACCTGCTAATCACGTTTTCTTTCCGAAAGCATTAATGTCACAAAGAAAGAGGACTTCGCACGATGGCTTTTTACAGATTAAGAATTTCATATCACCTTACAAAGTCGTATTACATCTTGACACTGCTGCAGTTAATTATTATTCTTTGTTACTGTTCAGTATATTCATGTAGTTACTTACTGGCTGACAGTCCTATCTGAAAATCTGTACCACTGACTCTTTTCGTCATCAACTTACTTTCGATGATCTGGGTTATTTGCTCTTGTGCAATGTCTTACTTAAAAGTTACCAGATAAATGTTATTTTTCAGTGGTCTGAATAGGAGCTGTCTACATTCTTCATATTGGTATTAAATAATAAAAAATAACTTGTGTATCTTATGTTTATAGGACCGTGCACTATTGTGATAGTTGAAGAATAAAAGACCAACTTGATGTCACTTGCTATTTTATTTCACTTCTTACGTGCTCAACATGTTTCGGACATTAATATATCCATCATCAGGAGCTTGCGACTATTCTGTTGAATTACCACATTGGTCGTATTGTTCTTGGTTCGATGTGTGTTGGAGATTCGGTGTGTTGTGCTTCAGCCTGCAATACGGATACCACTCCAAACCAACCACACCGAATCTCCAACACACATCGAACCTAGAACAATACGACCAGTGTGATAATTCAACAGCAAAGTCGCAAGCTCCTGATGATAGATATATTAATGTCCGAAACATGTTGAGCACGTAAGAAGTGAAATAAAATAGCAAGTGACATCAAGTTGGGCTTTTATTCTTCAATGACTTGTGTATAGATTTGTGTTTAAAAAACTACCGCAACAAAACAGTACCTTTTGTAGCGTTATGAAATATTTCTATTGTGCGGATCACATAACAAGACATTTAGAGCATGTCAGTGCAAAATGTACTATCTAGTACATTATATGTTAATAATATTGTTTTAACATTGTGGGGTTTTGGATAACATAGTCGGTACAGCGACTAGCCTGTGGGCCTGACGCCTTAGAAATCGTGGTTTAATTCCCATTTGCGGGAAAGAAATTTTCTTCCCCTCCAAGCGCACAGAATGGTTCAGAGACCCACCCAGTATCCTATTAAACTGACAACGGGGCATCTTGCAGCATGGGGTAAAGAGGCCTCCGAGCTTAGTAATAAGTGGAGTCAGATACCTTAATTCCCTCCTACGCCTTATGGCGTGCACTAAAAAGATTTTTTTGTTTTAATTTAGTACGATGCTCTCAACAACTAAGTTAATAAGAGCCCTTAACTCAGCTCGCTTGTATGTAGCTACTAATGGGTCATGCGACGTCTGACTCTGATTGTCTTTCATTTGCTCACGATTGTGAACTTTGGTGCTAGAGGAGGCAGTTTTAATTCAATTTACATATGAGTGTGAGTCCAATTCTGAATTTTGATTGGAATTCTCTATTCAAAAAGGAAGTATTTGCCTACAGATATTGCATTCATAGTTCAATGCAAATTTGCGAAACTGAGGAATATTAAACACTATAGGATTCTGACGATAATGCATGACTGACACAATCTTCCTTCTTTAGACGTTGTCCATCGTCCGATTTTCAAAATGAAGCAGTGCGTTTCTGAAGCCGGCTGTGCTTCCTTCGTCAGGCAAAGGCCCACCTAACCTGATGGCCCCCTTATATCGAGTTGTTCACAGTCATTTGGTTTGTTACAAAGACTAGCTCGGTCTAAGGGATCAATCAAGTTAGATGCTTCTTTGACTGAAGAAGGAAGCACAGCCGGCTTAAGAAACGTCGTCCTTCGTTTTTAGAAAATTTCGGGCAGTGGACAAAGTCCAAAAAAAAAGACGATTGTACAACTAAGTGATATTGTTTTGAGGAAAGAAGATTTTGTGGAATTCTGAAGGGAGATGAGTTGGAAACATTTTTATCTAATTCTTTCATTTCTGTAATATCTGAGCTGGGTTTGTAGTGTCGAGAATTTCTTCAACATTTACTTCCAAGTGTTGCAGTAAATATATGAAATGTTTTGTGTCCCGTAAAGCCTTGAAACTTGGTTTCAGCTATTATTTTAAAAACCAAAATTCATTTGCCCCATGCGCTGAATTCAAAGATGAAAATTTCCACCATAAAGCGAAAGTGTTAACGCAATGGCGGAAAATTTATTGCAGCAAAGCCAGAGAGGAAGGAACGCCTGTAAAAAAATTCATGTTTTACCACGAGCCTTTTTATAATGAAAATACTACGGGTTCGCAGACAAAAGAAAGAGAACAAGATTTACGAATCGCGAGTCTTTGTTTCTATCTTTTTGACCTCTGTAGACACACCACGCAAATATGATAAGTTAGTCAATAAGCAGACATCAAGTATCTAGTAAGATCTAATGTGTGTATTAATTTAAGTTAAAACTATTTTACTTTACATGAAATATATCAACACCATTTCTACCCACTTATATGTACACACACACACACACACACACACACATATATATATATATATACATTTATCATACATGTGGAAAAATATACAGATATGAACTTAGTAATATTATTTCCTCCATACAATCCATATGTAACAAAGAGATATGATTTCTTATAAAAATATAAGGGTTATATTCTAGAAATTCCCCAATAGCGAAAAACGCGTTTTTTTCTGGATGATATTAGAAATGTATAACAGAAACTTTGATATTTGTGTTTAACATTTTTAAACTCTTTTCTTCTTCTTCTTCGGAATCTCGAAGAGAGGTTTTGTCTAAGAAACTATTACTTGTTTCATTCGCAGATTGTTAGATAACGTCTGTATTCAGCGTCATGCCTAATTTTCCCTTCTCAGTCTGTATCTCATTAATAGACAATGCCAGTAAAATAACACATCCCAGAAAATAGTCAGACGAAAGTATGTTTTCTCCAAACCGTGATATGGAAAGCAATTCCCGTGGAGAACATATACGAGGAGGTGGATTCTTATTAGATAACTGATAATTGCAATATATGCCTCTATGAGGCCTGACGGTACTTGCAAGTGATTGCATATATCCGTAAGGTAACAGGATACAGACTGACACTATGTAATTTGCACTTCTGCGTACACCATACCGGTACAAGTGAACAGACAAAGTATTCCTTAGTGGAACTTCAGAAAGATATTGTGCGTAATGTTCTTAAACATATAAATCCGAGTGGTAACTCTTAAGTATTGCCAGCTGTGAAAATCACAACTTTCTTTTTTCCCACAGACTCTAATTACTTGTTTTGTATAGTTCTCGGAACGGAAACGATTACTTCCTTGAACAACATTAACTGATTTGTCTTATAACAGAGGAATTCGTTGCATGTACGGTAAAAACGGAACTTCTGGATATTCTTTACAGAGTAAAACACAAAGCCTTACGTGGAGACCAAGTTTGTCCATCTGTCCGTGTCTCTACGACCTCATGAGAAAGATTAAACCGTTTTTCTGATTTTCATGAAATGCCTTTCCAGTTCCTCAAGAAATCTATCGCAAATGTGCGAGTTTCATGAAAATCAGCTCAGTGGAAATTATAACTTTCTTAGGCCCTAAATGGTTTTAAGCCCAGGCTTTCCAATTTATTGACTGATGTTGGTACAGTTGCGTACACGAAATGTTGACACCAAATTTATTGAATTATGTTTAGTGTACAAATGGTTTTATAGTCATACTTTCCACATATCTTGTCTATTGAAGTAGCCACAGCTTATCGGAAGGTAAGGCTTTTAAGCACCTAGAAGTTTCATAACTTGGTGCAGTGCAGGATGTACTCAACGTATGGGCGTAAATGAAATTTGGTTACGTATGTACTGTATTATCATACTATATTTCGAAACTAAAGAATGTTTTTGTGCAATATTTGTACAGGGCCACTGATACAGTATTTGCAATCTTAGTATTTTTAATACAGATAAATATCGGTATTGAAAGTTATCATTAACTTCTTTACAGAAAACTACATAGCCTTCCTGAGAAAAGAAAGGTGCCAAATACGATTCTAACGCACACCAGCTTCTGGACAAGGAATTTAGGACGCAACTTAAGGAACAGCCATTTATAAATGAAATAAATTGAGTCCCATCTCTTTACAAAGACTTTTAAAATGCATTTCACGATCAATATCAAGTGCACGTACATCATCTGTATATTAATTTTTGCAGAAAATTTACCCGAACTGCCTGCTTCTCGCTAGCCGTTGGGTGGTCACCTCTGACTTCGTACACTAATTATACTATGAGCAGGACGACTAGAAATTTTTAGTTGATTCTCTGTAAGTTTCGGAGTTTCTATATTCTCCCAAGCCTCCACAATGGCTCTGGGACCTACCCAGTCTGTCTGACTGTCTGCGTCTCTCTGTCTATTTGACTGCCTGTCTTTTGTGTCCACCTGCCTCTGTCCCTGTTGTTGGAAGTTTCTTGTTTCAAATTGCTTTTCCAGCGCAGTACCTATGGAAATAACTCGTAGGTGAAGCGGTCGAGCTATGAAGCAGATCATTACCTACCTCTGCTTCCGAAAGTTGATAAATAACCGGAAAGGTCTGAAATATGTGGCTGTAGAAGTAACGAGAAGATCAGTGGGACCCATCGCGTGAGAAATGAATAAGCTTAACATAAGAGTCGAGTAGGAGAGAAGTATCCTACATACAATAAAAATAGGAAAGAGAAACCGGATTGGAGACATCTTGCGTAGGAACTGCTTTATATAACACGTAATCGAAGGAAAGACAGAAGGAAGGAGGGAAGTGACGGGAAAACTAGGAGGAGGATTTAAGCAGCTGTTGGATGACCTTAAAGAAGAGAGAGGGTACTTGAAATTTAAAGAGGAAACACTAGATCGCACCCTGTTTAGAACTCCATTTGCAAGAGACTGCAGAACGAAATAGCTGAAGATGGTGAAAATAATTGACCTTATGCGTCCATCCTTTCACCCATGTCTTTCTGGCTTGCAGAAGAAAGACAACAAATGCTTCTTCTTCTTCTTCTTCTTCTTCTTCTTCTTCTTCTTCTTCTTCTTCTTCTTCTTCTTCTTCTACTACTACTACTTCTACCCAAACACACGGTGCGTTTCCACTGGCCATAGTACAGACACATCTCCATGTGTTTTCTGTGTTTAGATTTAGAAATGTTTCCAAATGTGTTTATACCAACCCGTTTAAAGGTCACTGATCTATTCCCATATCCTTTTCACAGCGAAGTGAAGACACATGTAGACTGTCATAAATTTCAGGCACAAAAACCATGCATTTTGTTCTCATTCATTCCTGTCTTTAATTTTTTGGCGGTGTAAAACCGTGTCTTTGACTAAGAAACTCAACACACGTGTACATAGTCCCATATTCTTACTTTCCCGCTCGTTCATACGCATTTAGAACTATATAAACCAGAAGAAGAAAGAAGGTGAAAGTCCACTCCTTCCTATTCCTATCTAAATCCTAAATAAAATAAAACCGCATGTCAAACAATGAATTATGCTTGGGAAAATATGTTTCCACTTACATAAACACCCAAAACCTCCGTGTGACAAAATGTATGCTGAATGTGGCTATGGTTTTTATGTCTTTCACTCCGAGCATGAAAGAATGTGTTTATTTGTTGTATTGTTGTTATTAGCCACCCTGATGATGGCCACATGACTGACCGAAACATGTTGGTGAAGAGTAATAATATGTGATGGAACATATTTAGAAATGCGCATTTGTTGGTTTGTCATATAGGTATCAAATATAATTATGAGCACTTCATGTTGTTTTGTTTCATAAAAATGTAACTTGTGAGCAATCCTTCCAAAATTGAAAGTCACTTTTCCTTGTGTGAAGAACATATACCTATCTTCATGTGCAGTTTGAACACATTCAAAATGTGCATTTCCGAACTATATGCGTACCGGTAGGAGTACTGAAGGCACAAGCGTCATGCCTGTCACAGCACAGGTCACTTCCGCTTCGCTTAACATCCCATTCATCTGAAGTGCAGGGGTACCACATAAGTTCCTTTGTCGGTTCATTTTCATCCATACGTAGTGCGGTCCGGAAGCGAACTGTTCTATAATGTAGAGTTTCACTCTCATTTCTATGTAAATTAAGAGATCCAGAGTGTAGAACGGAAAAGCCAGCGAGGCAGGGCGTATGTCATTCCCTTTGGCACTGGAAGTACATTGTTACATTTTTGATTGTTCGGTCTATTTTCGGGTAAAGCCGTGCCATTCAACATGCGGCCAGTTGTCGACTTCTTAACGAGGAGGACTTGGTTCGTTGTCAGGGCATCCTGTGTGGTATTTCTTGTGGAAAAACTGTCTCGTTTGGAAGTCTTCCTTTGAATATTGAGGTTTTTTTTCCGTTGGTTAATTATCGTTCCACTATGGCTCTACATTCACACATCTATTAGCCAGATAATGGAAAGAGGGCTGCAATCCGAGTGACACTCTCACTTCAACACACGATGATGATTATCGTGATCTTTATGGTAATTTATGGTAATAATATTACAACACGCATGTCTTTGATTTTAACGATATGTGGTTGTTAAGATAGGGAAAGTGTCTTTTATCTCTTGCGCCATTGTTTATAAATCTTTTTCTGCTATTCTCTTTTCCACCATTCATTACGACTTTTAGATGCTTTCAACATTACAGAAGTAATTAAAGGACAAGGAAAGGAATTCAATTTATATTATGTATATTCGTGACAGAGCGAGAATTCAAATAAGAATAACAAAAGTGCCAGAAAATTTGGAACAAGAGAAAACATTGACAAGTATCGACAAAGGCGGTAGAATATGGGATTACATTAAGAATTATTCTAATCGAGTGGAATTAAATATCTGTTGCATTCAATATGAATTCATGACTATACAGGACTATAGACAGGGAATATGGACATCAGACGACGCAAACACAAAGCCTGATTTTAGTCCGTAATACGAAATATCAGACAGATTAGAAATACAGGTGGAACATTTGAAAGACCCTCTTGAGTTCGTAAAGGGCGTGAAGCTGTCATGAACTGCCTCTAAGGTGCAGAGTCATTCCTAAGAAACTAGTAGTTGATCAGCCAGTCCAGAAATTCCAAACATTTTACAGAGCCCGAAGGTGTATTACTGCGCTTACAAGAGCCCACATGTTTTCCTAATTCCGGTCCACATGAATCTCGTCCACCCCATCTCACATTATTTAAGATTCGATGTAATATTACGTTACCATCTACAACTGCGTTTCTCAAGTTTCTTCTTTCCTGCAAGTTTCCCAACCAAAACACTGCATGCATTGCTACTTCCCCCCCCCCCCATACACGGTTTATGCCCGATCCCTCCGGTCATCCTTGGTTTTATGACACTAGAATTATCTCTCTAGGAGCACTACAGATCACGGCACTCCTCAGCGGCTTTCTCCAGCATGGTGTTACTGCGTGTCTCTTAGAGCGAGACATCTGTCTTAGAATCATATTTTCGAGTACCTGAGTCTATGTTTTTCCCTTAACGGAGAATATTAAGTTTCACATCTGCCAAAAGTAACAGGAGACCGATGCCCCGTGTAACATCTTAAAACAGGTAAATTGTTTAGGGTCAGGTGTTGTTTGCCCCTTGCCAAACTCCCAAACTGAAGAGCCATTGACTAAAAATGAAAAAGGTGACTACTTTTTCTCAATCAGTTGAAGAGAAGCGACACACATAAAGATGAAAGTTACAGGGAAGATATAGCGCTACTCATTCGTACTGTCAATATTTCAAAAAGGTGAATGGGCCATCTTGAGACGTAGATCTCGTCAACCCGCCCCCCCCAGTTAGGGTCCCATATTCACATTGAATAAGAAGCTAGTTTGGGCCAAAAGGCGATAAGGGTGCTGTTCCAAACAATACGGAACAAAGACGCAGGCAAAGATCATTACGAAAATATTAGTTTATATTTGCTTCAAGTTTCTTTTGTTAGTTTCGTTTTTAGGCGCATTCACAAAATTACGAAACGTGACTATTGGTTTCGTCATTTCCGTCTGTCTGTCTGTTATCTCGTCTCCCAATTTACAGAGTTTTAAGAAACTTGATATGTGAATATTTTTCCAAAATCTGTCGAGAAAATTCTACCTTAATGAAATTTGGCAAGAATAACGGACACTTTACATGAAGATCTATACACATCTACGATAATATCTCGCTCAGTTCTTTTTTAGAACGAGAAATGTCTAAGACAAGTGTTGTAGCGAAAATTGAAACACACATTTTACCGTCAGTACCTGACTACAACCACTAAATCGCCGACGGTTGTGCAGTGTCGTGACTCATAGTTTACATAAATATTATTAAATTCAATACAGTGAAGTGCAATACTATTGACTATTAAACGTCAACGAACATCAGCAAAAAGTTCAGTCGTAAATAAGTAATTTTAAAGTAGATGAAAATATCTGTCCGCCATTTGCGAAACAAAACATTAGAAGTGGCTGACTGTGACGTGCAGGATTCTGCTACTTTAATAGGTAAACGTACCCCAAGTATTTCTGCAGTAACTAACAATGATAATGATAGTCACAGGCCAGCCCAGATACAGGGCATATTAGCTGACGTTTCAAGTATTCTGAAGAGTATTCAAAGTCAAAACGCAAAAAACAAATGAAGAATTAGATGCTAAACTAATGGCAGAAAATAAGAAATTAGCGGATAGACTAACAGAACAATTACAGCACGAAATAACTAAAGTAACAGAGGATATTTTTCAGTTGAGAGCAGAAACAAGACACAAAATATAATGAATTAGGGACGGTAATAATGAACTATTAGATAGTGTCGATGAGAGGGTATCAAGACACATTAACATTATTAAAGAGCGACACGTCAGCTTGCGTAAGGAAACGAATACTGAGCTAAATGTGACAAAGCAAGAAATAAGTACGTTTGTGCAAGATGTAGGCAAAAATAACTAGGAAGTGCGAGAGAGTTTCTGTCGTTCAGAGCTAGCTAATACACAGAACTGGGCAGAAAGTTACCAGATTTGAGGGAGCAGATATCTAGAGTAGCAAATAGAGCACGTGTACAACCTAATCATTGTACTTTATCTGATACAAGTTAGGTGCAACGAGGTCAATCCGGCAAAATTACAGTCAGTAAAACTCGTGAATCTAACTCATCGTGTGTTATTGAAAGTGTAGGGCCTGAATGTTCGCATGGAATGAATGGAACTATCTTGAATGGTAATGTTTGTTCAATGGCACCTATGAATGTGTCAGTGCTAACAATTGGAGGGAACATCTTGCCGGAATTAGCTCTTCCGACTTCTAGTAGTCGAGAACACATCTCTGTACACTCCTTAAAAGACCTTGCTGAAAACCTCAAGCTAAAATCACTTGATGAGCGTTTGAAGTTGATTCTGGTGTCCAAATACCTTACAGAGAAACTTGCCAAAAGCTGATTTATGGCAACCAAAGAACATATCAACAGTTACGAGGAGTTTAAAGTAAAATTTTTCGTCAATTTTGGAGTAAGGAATCGCAGTCA
>Ga0131853_10015533_pt1 | contig 13920 bp, 16 predicted proteins | sample TergutLab28metaG_FD_92764 | JGI IMG/M metagenome (GOLD analysis project Ga0131853, IMG submission 92764) | Labiotermes labralis P1 segment gut microbial communities from Petit-Saut dam, French Guiana - Lab288 P1 (version 2) (version 2) | ecosystem: Host-associated > Arthropoda: Insects >... | reverse complement strand
TTATATCCGTGTTCACTTAGCACATTCTTTATTATTTGCCTTCCTGATATATCGCAGGACAGAGAGAGGTACGCTGCTTGTGAATTTGGATAGTCCCACAGGAATGTAGAAGCATTTGCCAAACTTTTACACATCATAATATTTATGTTATTACGTAGCTGGTGTGTATTTTTTATTTCCCGCAATCAGTAATAGCAATAGGTCTGACGCGCGTAACACTAAACCGTCTTTGATTAAGGAACTCAAATATGTCATAAATCTATACTTACAGAAAGCATTAAGCTTTTTAAATTTCTCTTAGCGCAATGTAAAATAAGACAATCGATTTAGAGATAAAAATTCCTGTACATTTAATTTTGGGTGTTGCGATACTGTTTCTTGATGGGCTCCCAAATTTTGTACGGTCCGCCCTGCCTGTGAAGCATTTGGTGATTAATTTATATGAGAGTCCTTATGCGGTAGTTGTTTGTGATGGGTGTTCAGGCTGTGGCCGCATGTAGACCTTGGTTCTATGGTTTTATAAACAGAACACCTGACATAGTTCACATATCTCACTTCTTGACAGCTTCTCCTATCGATCCTGTCCCCTAACTGTCTAACGCACTTACATTCTAACCTGCCTAATGTCTAGAGAAGCTAACATTTCCACTGGTCAAGAAGTTCCCCGTACCTTAATTGAAACCGAATTTGCATTGCAAAGTTTGGAAGAGACCGGTTTTTGCTGTTGTTATTATTTTTTGGCTCTTCTGATTCGGATTAATCCAGTTACCGCGTTATTTGTGACACAGGATAAATGTTAAAATAAAATATCAGTATGGAATTATGAATAAGTTGATTTTTGTATATTTGTGATATTTTAGACAAGATCACAAAGCTGTGAAAAGTCTGTTAGCTCCATCATATCTGTCCAACTGTCTGTCTCTCCGTCTGTATCATCGTAATTGCACACAGAATATCTCAGTCCACAAGGGAAAGATTGTCGTGAAATCTTATATTTGTTAGTTCTAATAAAAATATGCCGTAGAAATTCATTTTGTTTAAAATTTGACAAAAATGTAGGTGCACATAGTGACTATTTATTCGATCATATAATTTCTTTTACTCAATGGTGTAACGAAACAAAAGCAACAGACTATTCATCACAAGACGCTTACGTAAGGCCGACCTAAGCTACGAAGTAGTTAAGACCGGTTCGCTTTGTGGAAAATCTTTTCAGCGTCAGAATTTGAATAATATGTATTGTGCGATATTCTTCTTTTGCTTAGTGGCAGCTGGCCAAGTCGATTTATCCAGAGGCTTCTGTTGGTTCGGAATGGCCTTCGGTGCACTTTGTATTAACTTCATGCTGAAACAGATTGTATCTAATTATGTCAATTGTGTGAAATTATAGTAAGAAATATTAACAAAAGTGTATGAAATACGAAATGTGCGTCTATTTTCGCAATTATTAGCATTTATACTTTGTTATGTCTATCCTTGTAATCAGACTTCGATTCCTCTTTCGTCGGAAGCTTTGCAACCCTAATTTTACTGTCCACTTGTTCAAGCCTTTTGGTTTTGACTACCTTTACCATATTCAAACTTTCTTATTTTACACCCTCAAAATTCATTGTTTAATCCTCTTCTGCTGCCTGCATTCTATTAGGCTAAAAGATGCCTATTCGATCATTTATAATGGAAATTCCACTTTTGAATGCGGCCTCTTTGATATACATCCTCTTTATCAGGATTACCTTTGGGTCGTAAAATAACGGCTTGGTGCTGTCTTTCCTTCAAATGTGCTCTTATTAAATAGTGACTATGTGAGATGTACCGTCCTTATCGTTCGCATTGTTCTCATCATTCTGTTATTAACACATGCACTGTTTAAATTACGGATCTCCCCAATATGCACATTCCTCCAAAATCCTGATACTGTCCCTATTCAAGTTGAAAAATTCTCCTTAGCAATCAGTTCTCCCCTCGAAATTAGGCACAAAATGTTACAAATTGGAAAACAGCATGAAAAATTTGTAGTTCTCTACTGTAAAAGTACACATTTGTGGCAGCAGACTGGACGATGCAAGGTAACATACTGAAAGTTGTTCTGGTTTTAGTTAGGCAGTGAGACAGGAATACGTAGGGTGGGAAGGTATAGAGCTGTTGTCCTTTTAGTGTGCACCGCTAGAAGTGAAAGATCAGCTTCACGTCCCGACCGATATACTACCATTGGCTAAGGTCTGAGCTGCCTTAACCTTTGAATAGGATACTTAACGTGGTTACGAAGAGAAGCAACGACCGATTGCTGTAGGCGTCGAATGTGTTTGTTGCTTGTACACAAGCAAGCATGGAGAAATAGTTACTGAAGGTCAGTGAATATAGGTAAATATTTAGGTGGCATTGTTCAGTATATTTACAATTTAGTTGGATTTGCGACTGACTTACTGGTTATAACATGCTGCTGCTGATGATAATATTAGTTATAATAATAGTAATAATCATCATAATACTACGCTAATTTTAATATTTGAAAATACTCCCAATGTTATACCCACCTCTAGTTCATCTACTTGCTGGCCTGCCGCCACTCCTGCAAACACAAAAGCATATTTGAACGTCAATATTAACACTGCACAGTTTAATACAACAGTCACAGACGTACGCTTTAGATCCTAGTAATATTGCTGGTAATGAATATCATTTAGTAAATGTGAGAGGATTCACAAGTGATGGTTAAGCAAAGTTATATTAACAAAATTATAACGAAAATATGTAATTAGGACAAAGGCTGTGGAATGAAGAACTGCACCAAATTCACGTTATTATTGGTTGCCACATTTAATATATTAGATTATATTGACAGTTGTACAAAATTATAGTTGAATACGTTTGAATTGTGACCCTAACAATGATCCTGGATTTGATTACGTTTAACGTAAGGCCCTGACAATGAGCCTGACGCATTTGGCAACATATCAGTCTCTTTTAGTTGGTAATGAATTTTAAAATCATTATTATCTGAATGGTGGAAATAAAGCCAGTTTATACCACGACGTTGTGATTCTCAGTATGACAATAATCGATATCGACGTTGGTTTGCAGGTAGGATCGGACCGAGTGCGTTGGAAGCCGAGATTATAAAGAAACAGTCATTTGAGTAACCGAACTCGTTATTCTTCCTTGAGAAGCTGACAGTCGCTCAACTTCTCAAGTAATTTCATGCAATTTATTGATTCCGAATGTTAATTTCCGCCTTCAAAACGCTTTCCTAGTCTAACCTTATGAACTGCAATCATCACGGTCTTTATAATATTTAATATCATCCTCGTGTCTACGTCATGACCTCCCTGTATTCTTTCCATATATTTTACTGTCTAGATCGTGAATAAAATTCCACTCTCCTCGAATTCATGCTACATGTCTTGTACATTGTATATAATTTCATATGCCAGTACCAGTTTCTCAGATTCTTTTTAATGCAATAAAGCATGTCGTTGATTTTTTTTTTTACATTTACTGCTTATTACATGAACGTAAAGACACAAGTAGGGAACTTGGCTTGGCTGCTTTGTTGCTAGTGTCTGTGTATTTGGATGTAATGCGGCAGAAACGAAATAAATTAACATTTGCCCACTGAAAAAATTTTATGCCTGGTTTTAAAATTCGTCCATAAATTACTCGGAAATATTTCAAAGAAATGTTTATACCTTAACACAAAATTATTTCACAGCCCTACATATAGTGCAACTTTTCCTAACATTTAAGCTAATGACAGTACATTCCTATGGTCCAGTTTTCTACTCTACCATACTTTGTAACGTCGGTCTACTTGGCGACGCCTTTCATCCATATAGCAGCTTGTAATTGCAGCAACTCGGAGGATATCAGAGGTACATTTTTTTACATGAAGACTGTAAGTCTTGAGGTTGGTATTGTTTTTTGTTTCAAGAAGGTAAAAGCGTGTCCCTTAGTAATGAATGTAAAGATGGTTGTGTTGCTCCTGTGCATCTCCTGGAAACATAGTGTATAAGTGGCTGTGTGTGTGTAGCTGCAATTATTCGTACACTGTATGGAGTTGAGTGGTCAGCGATACTTAATGTTTTATTTAAACTGGAGTGAACAGTCCCCTTTAGAACACGCTACACATTTTAAAGAAACTTATTATTTTACACCATCCATAAATCTAATTTCCAAAAACTGTAAAATCCTGACGTTCATTTTACTAGAATTTACCCGCTTCTTATGTAGTTGCAGGTAGAACCCCTACACAAAACTCGGTCCCTGTTTACAACGCCACACTTCTTTACGTACTGGAATTTAATAATTATTATTCAGATATTTCAGAAATCCCTCCTAACCTGAGGCCTTAGCAGATATTTCGAAACAGAATATTTCACGACTAACACTACAGACGTCCTCCGAAACTGGAAGACCGCAACATTTGCAAAATCAGAAACTGCTGTACCGTCCTCATAGCTGGATATTATAGCGTGCTGCGGAAACGAGGCTGGCACTTAACATGTTGCAGAAATTTGTAATTAGAGGCCTTCTTGTGAGAATTAGACGTGGCTGTGCCAACTGTACTACTGCCGTGAGCAATGGCACACTTGTGGACCTTTGATGTGGAATATGGCTGTTCTAACACCGAAATTAGTTCAATAATTGGAGATTATTGTTATTTTCATTTCGTAAAATTTTTATTGCATAATGCATATTACAATCTACTCAATTAGAGTAATTAGTAAGGTTGATGTTAGAAAAAGGTCGTGAGGCAGGCACCATCCATCGGTGGTTCACTGGAGTTGTGCTATTGAGCTAAGTCTTCAGGCCATAATCGTTTGACTCGTCTGTCGACTGAGGGGCTGAAGAGAACTCTGATCAGTTGATTGCTGTGCTCAGTGCTGCGGTTTTTGTATTTGTTGGGGTTGATTCGAACCACTTCCGTTACGTACGGGATTTCGAAGTCACTGTGCAAGTTTTGGTTGGAGACGTACCGGGGGGCAAAGCTAATCATTCTGAGCATTTTTGGCTGGAATGTTTGGAGGATCTTGCTTTTGGTTGGTTTGCTTCATCCCCATAGCTCTATCCCGTATGTCCAGATGGGTCGCAGTATTGCCTTATATACGGTCAGTTTGCTGTCTAGGGATAACTGTGAACGTGCGGTTATTAGCCCGCTCATGTTTTTGAGTTTAAGTTCCAGTTGGCATCGCTTGGCTTTTATATGCGTCTTCCACGTTAGTTTTTCGTCTAGGTGATTTCCTAGGTGTTTTTACTTCTTTTTTGACAGGTATGGGAGTATTGCGGAGATTTACTGGCGGACAGATATCTCGTCGTGTAGTGAATGTTACCTGTGCGGACTTAGTTGGATTTGCTTTGATTCTCCACTGTTCCAGCCAGTGTTGGAGTAGGTTGAGGTGATGATGGAGTTTTTCATTTGCGCGTACGGGGTCAGGATCTGATGAGTGTATGGCAGTGTCATCCGCGAATGTCGCCATGAGCGTGCCCTGTAATGTTGGGACATCGGAAGTATATAGCAAGTAGACTATCGGTCCCAGGACACTGCCTTGTGGTACTCCTGCTGTAACGGGGTGACAGAAAATTCGTCTTCGATTTTGACTTGAAAGTACCGTACGCTTAGATAGGATTGTAGGAGGAGGTAGATGTGTTCAGGGAGATGAAGTTTTAGTTTATATACTAGTCCTCTGCGGCATACTTTGTCTAAGGCTTGTTGTATATCGAGGAATACTGAGATGCACATTTTCTTTCCTTCGATGCTTTCTTCGATTTTGTTGACAACACTGTGGCACTCTTGTATTGTGGAGTGGTTATTTGGAAATCGAAATTGGTGTAAAGGAAGTAGGCCGTCTATGTGCATCGTTTCGTCCAGTGTGCAGAGTAAGAGTCGTTCGAATACTTTGGACATTATGGGCAAAATGCTTATCGGTCTGTATGAGCTAGCTTCTGTGCGCGGTTTCCCGGGCTTGGCGATCATTATAATTTGTGCATATTTCCATTGGACGGAAAGTAGCAAAAGCGTAATATACTGTTGAAGATAGATGTCAGTAATACTATAGCTTTTGGTGTTAGGTTTTTCATTACTGTGCCATCTATTAGGTCGTATCCTGGTACTTTGTGGGGATTAAGTTGGTTTATGGCTTGGTGTACCTGTGTTGGTGAGAAAGTTTTAAGTGGTGGTGACAGCTGACATGGGACGTCTAGATAGGCTTCAGTTTCGTCATCGTTATTGTTTCTGGGGTGTGGTTTGAAGACTTTTGGAAGATGTTGTGCGATTTAGTTTGTTTTGTCCATGTTTGAGCTTAACCAGCTAGAGTTTGTTTTCCTGAATGGTGATGTGGCCACTGTTGGTCGTTTGAATTTTTTTGTGGCTTTCCATAAGGAATGATCATGAAGTGTTAAATTTGCAGTTAAATGTGTCATTCTTGGCTTGACGTATTGCTGAGCGGAGGTTATGAGTGAGTGTGTTTAGGTGTGCTTTATCGAGTGGACTTCTAGTATTTTGCCATCTGTGTCGAGCACTGCTTTTTTCGCGAACTAATTCTTTTATGTGTAGCGGTATGTTATTGGTTTGCTGGATTGTCCCTTTTCTTTCCACTGTGAATAGCCACGCGGCTTCTTGAATTAGGGTGGTTAGGTGTTGAACTGTGTCCTCCAATTCGGTGTTTTGTTTTAGTCTTATATTTAAGATGATATTTTCGTTGATGTAGACCTGGAATTGTGTCCAGTTGGTGAATTTATTGCAAAGGCGTAGGGGTTGGGTTTTACAGATAGGACTGGAGCTTAAAGTGATTATGATTGGGCTGTGGTCGGACTCCAGGTCTAACCTGGATTCTATAGTGCGGTATATACCAGATATGCCGTTGGTGATTGCGAAGTGCAATAAGTCCGGGATCTTATTCAGATCAGAAGGCCAGTAGGTTTTCTGACCCGTTGACATGTAGTTAAGGTTGTTATGTTGTATGATGTGTAATAAGATCCTAGCATTGGGTGTGACCAGTCTGGATCACCGTGCGTTGTGTTTGGCATTCTAGTCACCAGCTACTAGGACGAAGTGCTTTAAGGTTGTTTTGACGATAAGGACGATAAGCCTGCGGACGCTTGTGAGTGCAGTAATGAACCTTCGGGTTCCGTGAAATGCGGGGAATTTCTTGACTACCTGCAAACCAATTAGCTTGTGAAGAAGGAATTCATTAAATAAGGTTGTTAGCTGATCTGTTACAACCGTGTTGTGGCTATTAGTGGGTTGAATCTGCGGTCTTCCAGTATTTGCTTGTGCATAGCTTATGGTGGGATAGGCATAGGTTGTGGGTTGGTGTGGTATATTGTGTGTAATTCTGGGATTGATGTTTTTTCTTGGATTGTCTTTGTTTCTTGAGTTTTTTAGGTCGCGGTAGACGGTGCAGCCTTTACAATTGGCCGGATGATTCCCGTTACACAAAACACATTTAGCCGGTGTTTCTCGCGTTTTCTTATGTGTTGTTGTGTCGTGTGATCCACCACATGTGGCACAGTTGAATGGTCTAGTAGAGTACGATTTTGAATGATCATAGACTTGGCATCTTGTGCATTGTATGATAGTGTGTTTACGTCTGGGTGACTCAATACTGATTTTGCAGTGCTGCAGGAAGTGTAGTTTAAAAATGCCTTCGTTGTTGTTTTGTGGTTCCAAGTCAACAAAGAAGAGGGGTAACCGTTCCTTGGTGACTCTATGCTTGACATGTAAAATGTTTCTCACTTTGTGACCCTTTCTGTTTAATTCTTCTGATATGTCAGGGGGCGGTATAGACTGGTGGAGGCCACGAATGGCTATTCTGTAGGCTCGGTCCTGTTTTATTTGGTATGTGTGTTGAACGATTCTTATTTCCTTAGCATGGTGGATTATTTTCCTGTATGTATCGGGTGTGTGTGGAGTGATATTTTTGTTTTGTTGGGGAGGGCTTTAGTTTGGTAAGTTTCATCTTCGACTACCTTAGAGAGATAATCTGTCATTTCTTTGTAGTTGCTTACATGTAAATGCATATTGGCGGTGGTCTGGGTTCTCGTTTGGAGGGAGTCGAGCCCATCGGGGCGGAAGTTTCTATAGTTCGACTTTCTTCGCTGGGCAAGTCATTGAGTGACTCGAATATGTTGTCGGTTTGATCGGCGCTGCCAGTTCAGTTGCGTTTAATGGTTGATTTTTTCCCTTTTGTGGCGTGTTGTTTGCCATTCATGATTCTGTGAAGTTTCTTTCATATCGCTTAGGTCGAAAACGTCTTCACTGGTGCATGCGTAGCCTTGTGTTGTGTGTTGTTAGCTTGGGTTGTGTTGTTGGTTGATTTTGTTTTGGTGGTGGGTAGGCCGTGTACGTAGTTTGTGTTTGATGGGGGGTCTGCTGGTTGGTTTGCGATAGATGTATGTAGTGTGAAGCTGTCTGGTTCGAAGGTAGCGGTGGAAATTGACGTTGTATGATGTTTGGATCGAGCAGTTCTAGTACGTTTGTGGTGGTTGTGCTTGTTATTGATTGTGCATTGGTTGTAGCGGGGGTGGACTGTATGTATTTGGTGTGGGGTCAGGCCCGTTCCCAGTGGGGAACATTTGTTTCTTGTCGTTATAGTTCTGTTTAGAAGTAACCCGTTTCAGCTTTCGTAAAATAAATCTTTATTTGTTTCTCCACACCCAATAAGAACAGAGTGGCTGCCATGAGGACGACAAGAAAGAAGGCTGTACCTCTCATGTTGCTCGAGGAGTGATGTGTGTTGTCGCATACGTTCGGGACTTTGCCTTATATCGGCCACATTCAGGAAGGCTTTCGTGTTTTGTGTGAGCAGATGAGTCATTTAAGACATGATAACAGAATAACACTATTTGAATTTGTCTAAAATAAATTTCAGTAAGCTTCGGATTATTGAAATTTTCTATCATCGCCTACCGGTGGCGCATATGTTTGAGGCACTGCGCTACAAGTCGGAATTCGCAGGTTCGAACCCAGATGGTGTCTTAGGAATTCGGCCACACTATGGCCCTGGATTTGACTCAGCCTCTAACAGAAATAAGCACCGGGAATTATTACTGGGGCTAATTGCGTCCGTTGCGTAAGGCTGAAAACCTTACCACCTTCATGTCCCAATAGTCTTGAAATCTGGGAGCTTCATCCACCTGGATTCCTCAGGGCCTGTCCAGTCGTGTAATGGGATTGCTGGGAATGATGACAAATGGAATGTAAATCTATAAAAGCATTCGTAGATTAACCTTCTGTAAACTGTGTCAAAGGGTCAGAGTGAAAGATGGGATAGGCTAGTATCTTAACATTCAAATCTCCCAATGTGGAAAATTTAATCCTCATATTTTAGTACATTTTGTCTTTTGTGTGAACTGAGAAGACCGTAATTTATTTGATGCACCAACTTGTAAAATATTTATATTTTTCTCCGGTGTTATTTTTAAACTCTACCATCAAATCGAGTTGTGTTTGGCACAACACAATTGTCATTAGTTTATATGTGAGAGACAATTTCAGGTTTACACAATTTGCCGCGCTAGACAGGTCGGTTTGTTCGCTATGTGTGGTCTTTCTAATGAGCCCCAGAATTTCATTTCCGAGAGCTGTCTTGTATTAAAGTGCCAAAGCCGTATATGAGAAGTAAACGGTTTTGTCAACTTGAATTTTGTTTTGTGTGCAATGGAATAAGTGGTGTGTGGGAAGTTGTTGAGGTTACTTAGGTGAGATTTTGTAGGAAATTGTTGAGCGTCCGATGCGATGCGTCTGAAGGATCATCAGCATGTAAAGTCTGCAAAGGACGTAAGAGAGATACTGTGTTGTAGCTGGTAGGACAATACTGTTTTGTGATCATACAGGTAGCTTGGAACAATCTTGTGTTTAGCTGTTGGGTTTGGCACGGAGGAAATATGAAATTGTTGGAATGGGCATTAAGAATAAAGAGGGATTATGAAAAACGTGATTGGGATAGGGATGTTAAAACATCAGGAGAAGGTTATAAAGACAACATATAAAATTATAGATGGAGACGTGACAATATTAAAGCTGATAAATTTAGTGAAAATGAGAAGACTAAGGACAGTAAGGGTTATGCATCATATTTTGTGTTGTGAAAGACACCTGCTTTAGCTTGGTTCAGATTGCAATTTTTTAAATTGGTTTAGGACTTAATGTGGGATTTTAAAGTTTAACAGTGTTAAAATAATTTAATTTTTACTCCAATAATAATGTAGGTGCAATTTGTGACATTTTATTAATTCATATAAATAATTTTGCACAATGGTGTACCAAATCAAAAACTAGAGAATATTCATCATAAGACGCTGCGTAGGGCCGGCCTAAACTATGAAGTAGTGAAGGCCGGTCTGCTTTGTGGAATATCTTGCAGCGTTAATATTTGAATAATATGTATTGTGAGATATTCTTCTGTCACATAGCTGCAGTTGGCGAAGTCGTATTAACCCGGAGGCGACATTTCACAAGTGGGCTGCAAGAGATATTAATTAATTATGTCAATTGTGTGAAATCATGCAAACGAATATTACTAATATTATATGGAGTACTAAATGTGAGTCTATTTTGCAGTTATTATCATTTATAATTTGTTATATCTGCATTGTGTTCTCATCACGGTATATCAAAAAGCTCTATCCTTGCAAAGGTACGATCCTATACGATTTTTGTGTACAGACCTGAGAAATGAGTGACAGGATTCGCCTGCATATAATGTGATATTGAAAAGGAAAGTGTAAAGTACACATTTTGGTCACAATAGTAGAACCTTGAGCGAAAGATAAATATATGTATAAGCTATAAAAGTTTTTATGAATATAAGTATGAACTTGTTCCCTGAGCACTGCGAGGACTGGTGCATCCTTTCTAAACTTTGACTGTGGATGGAAGCAACTGAGCAAGTTCACGCTTCGACCGGTTTACACTTATAATCAAGCTACGATTCCTGTTTCGTCGAAAGCTTAGCAGAGTCATTATAAAAGTCGCCCTTGTTTTAGGCTCCACTTATTCAAGCGTTTTGGTTTTGACTTCCCTTACAATATTGAAATCTCTTTAATTTACACCCTTCTAATTCTCTGTTTAACGCTCTTTGCCAGCCTGCAATCTATTACGCTAACCGCTTCCTATTTCATGGTTTCTTGTGGGATTTCCATTTTGACTTACGCCTCTTTGATATACATCCACTATTTCAGGATTACAAGTGGGGCGCAAAATAGGAGCTTTGTTTTCAGAGTACGAGTTTGCGGCTTGTAACACTGTTGCGTGTTGTGGTATTTAATTAAGTAGTGAGACAGGAATAAGTAGGGTCGGTATGCATAGATCTGTTGTCATTTCTATTGTGCACTTCTAGAAGTGAAAGATAGCTTCACGCACCGACCTGTTTACTGTAGTAAAGTAAAACCTTATCACACTCAAACTTTGGACAGGAGACTGGACATGGTTACAAAGAGAGGGATCCACCGCGTGTTGAGGTCGTCGAATGTGTTTGTTGGTTGTAGACAAGCACGTTATTAGGTTTGGTACCGATGAAATGGGGAAGTAGGAACTGAATGTAATTTGATTTTGCGTGATTAATATAGATAATTCTGGTTCGGACCATTGTTCCGCAAATGTTTAAAATGTAATAGGAATTGGGAAAGACATACTAACTATAATAATAATAATGATAGTATGTAATTTAATATTTAAATTTCGCTGAAGTTAATACCCACCTAAATCGTACAAAACCTGGGCTCTCTCCCGATCCTGTAAAGAGAAAATAAACTCCATCTCAGCACGTTTTAATACAACAATCACAGCTGTCACGCTTTAGAACCTCTCAATACTGCTGGTAATAAATATCACGTAGTAACGGTGAGAGGATTCACAACTGATGGATATGCAAAGTGATATTAACAAAAATACATAAAGAAAATATGTGATTAAGACAAACACTTTTCCAACCATACATTGCAGAACTGCAGTCTTCACACAAGTGCACAATTTATAACACTACTAGAATATAGCTACGAATATTAATAGTTAAAATTCCATTGTCATACGTGTATAACGCGTTAATTTTAAGTGTTATTATTGTACCTCAGTTTATATTGTTGTGTATTGCGATTGTTAAAATTACAAGATTTAAAGTTACTTAAAAGCTGTTTGTATAATGCCAGGTACATGTGCAATGTGGGGACCGCGATGGCACAGTGGCTGATGTGCTGGCCTACAAATCGGAAAGTCGCTGGTTCGATCCCAGCTGGTCTCATTGGAATTTTTCATTTACATAATCCTTCCGATCTCACTATGGCCCGGGGGTCGACTCAGCCTCTAACAGAAATGAGTACCAGGAGCATTTCCTGGTGGTAGAGGCGGCCGGTGCATAAGGCTGACAACCTTACCACCATACTGTGTCGTTTTCATGAAATCTGGGAACCTTAACTTCGTGGAACCCCCTGGGCCACTCTCAGGCCCGAAACGGGACTGCTTTACCTTTACATGTGCAATGTGCTCGTGGGTGCATTCTTTCTTACAGCGTTCAGTTTGTGTCCTGGGGTGTGTACATTCCGAAGGTGGATGCTGTCTGTTACAGTGTGTATGTCCTTGTTGTACTGTATGTTTGTACGGGGTGTTTGTTCGGAAGTGTTGTATTAAAATTCGATTTGATGAAGACGGTTAATTAAAAGGAGTTGATTTGTTTTGTAGTATGGCCATTAAAATGACCCTGACTTATTTCGCAATATATCAAGCTCTGGTAATTTGTAATGAATTTTAATACTGTTATTATTATCTGAATGGTGGAAATAAAGCCAGTTTATACCACAACTCTATGATTTTCAGTATGACAGTAATCACACTTTATTATAGTCATTGTTATTGGTTTGCAGGTAGGAACAGACCTAGTGTGTTGGAGGCCAAGATTATAAAGAAATAGTCACTGATTTACCGAATTCGTTAGTCTTCCTTGAGAAGCTGAGAATCGCTCGACTTCTCGAATGCATGCTGCACGTGTTGTACATCATATGTTATTCTATATACTGGAAAAAATTTCTCATTTTCTTCTTAATGCCATAAGACATGACGTAGACTTTTCACTTTTTAAAATAAAATTCTTAGGGAATATTTTATATAGATCTGTGTGGTCGGCATTATGCACCTTTTCAGTTAACCTCGAATAGAGAGCCGCCATTGCCCTTTGAGTAGGAGACTGGCTGGACGTTTTGAAGTTAATGAATTTATTTCTCTATACGGAAATGGAAGGTTGAAAAAATCGAATTCGCTTTCATTTGAATAGAATTAATGTAAATTAAGTGGAATAGTAGTAACGGATGTTATTAATATTATATGAATTAGGAAGAATGCGTTTATTTTTACATGTATTAGCGGTTATATAATTTGTTACATTTATATTCTGTTCTCATCACCATATATCAAATAACGCTATCCTTGCAAAGGAACGGTCCTACATGATTTTGTATACAGACATGCGAACTGAGTGACTGGAGTCGCTTGCGCTAAATGTAGTAATGAAAGGAAAGATATATCTTTGTGTGTGAAGTCACCAGCATATATTAAAAACGTCTATCCAATCGGAAATACAGCAAATTCGGAATCTGTAAGGAGATACGGAGACATGTATAGGTGTAGCGTGTAGAAGGAAGAATCTCCTTTGACCTTGACAGAAGTCTCCAAACAGAACCTCTGTGCAGCCCTTCATAGTTGCCTGCTTCACATATCGCAACAGACGGTTTCAAGATAGAGAAGTGTGCTGTGGCGGAAAGCACTGAATTTGACGATATTGGGGAGTTCGTCGCCGGGCGATTACCGTCTCTTTGCAGTTCTGAGCAACGAATTGGCGGCCACAGATTTCAAGTTAATGTCGAGGTGGAATTGCTGCCGTACTGATAGGAGCAGGGAATGGAAAATTTCGCCCGACGACATGTTATGGCTGA
>Ga0131853_10015532_pt1 | contig 13920 bp, 13 predicted proteins | sample TergutLab28metaG_FD_92764 | JGI IMG/M metagenome (GOLD analysis project Ga0131853, IMG submission 92764) | Labiotermes labralis P1 segment gut microbial communities from Petit-Saut dam, French Guiana - Lab288 P1 (version 2) (version 2) | ecosystem: Host-associated > Arthropoda: Insects >... | reverse complement strand
TTTTAGCAGCTTAAACAATGATATGGGTAGGTCACGGCTGGTTGACGTGAGGCTAACCAAATATATAGTAACAGGAGATACTATGGCAACTCACGACACAAGTGCAAAGCCTGAAAAATTCATACTTGTAGGACTATCGCCGGACGGATTGCCTGAACTGGCTGAACTCGTAAAAACAAGCGGCGCACAAGCTATAGATATGTTAGTTCAATCGCGCGATCGACCGCATCCGGCGACTTATATCGGTAAGGGTAAAGTCGAGGAGCTATCCGACTTAATCTCGTTACACGAAGCCACAGGCGTAGTTTGCGACGACGAGCTAACAAACGCTCAAATCCGCAATTTGTCGGACAAGCTGGACGTAAAAGTTCTCGACCGAACCTTGGTCATCTTAGATATTTTTGCAAACAACGCAAGAACTGCTGAAGCTCAGGCACAAGTCGAGCTTGCTCAGCAAAGATATAGACTTTCGCATTTAACAGGGCTTGGCAAAAGCCTCTCTAGGCTCGGCGGCGGCATAGGCACAAGAGGCCCCGGCGAGAAGAAGTTAGAAACCGACCGAAGACATATAAGAAGCCGCATTGACGAGCTTAATTTGGAGTTAAAAGATATCGAAACTCACCGAAATGTACAGCGCGCCGCGCGTAAGAAGTCCGGCGTGTTTGTCGTAAGCCTTGTGGGTTATACAAATGCGGGTAAATCGACGCTGATGAATGCACTGACTCATGCCGATGTCTACGCGTCGAACAAACTCTTCGCGACGCTTGACGTAACCACGCGAACACTTGCTTTACCGGGCGGCGCATCCGTTCGTCTGACCGACACTGTTGGCTTTATCGACAAACTGCCGCATCATTTGGTAAAGGCATTTCGCGCGACCCTTTCCGAGCTTGAACATTCGGACATTTTGGTGCATGTGGTTGACGCATCCAACCCTGAATGTGCTATGCAAATCGAGGTTGTTGGCTCAGTGCTTGGCGACTTGGGCGTTACCGGCAAGCCGATGCTGCTTGCTCTAAACAAGTCCGATTTGGGGCAGGCGATTCCAAAGCCAAGTGACCCATTTAGCGAAAATTCCATGCAAATTTCCGCCATAACCGGCGACGGAATACCTGAACTGCTAGTGCAGATAGAGGCACTTCTGAACCGTGGGCGCAAGTATTTGAATGTTGTGATTCCGTATTCTGACGGCGCGCTTTTGGATAAAATACGCAATTCGTGCGAAATTAGCGCGGAGGAGTATTTAGCGGAAGGCACGAGAATTGAGTTTTGGGCTAATGAGGAGTTCGAGAATCGAGTTCGGGGATATATGGAAGGTTAAGAGGCGGTTGCTACGCTCCGCCCATACATAAAATCACATACACAAGGAGGCAACAAAATGCCAGACACACTAGCAAAAACCTTATTTATCGACCAGAACAAAAACTGCGCGGAAGCCGTTTACATAGCCGCTTGCGAGAAGTTTGTGCTTCCGCTTTCTGAGGATGCGCTGAAATTCGCGGGCGTATTTGGCGGCGGTATTGGCACTGAGCGCATTTGCGGCGCAGCAGCCGGCGCACTCGCAGCCATTGCCCTAAAATATAACAGCGGCAACGCAAGAACAAGCACCGAAATGAAAGACCGTTCGGCGGCGTTCATAAAAGAGTTCATGCAAATGTATGACGGCAGCGATTTGTGTAAAGATATCAAGCCAGTCCATTTTAAGGAGGGCGTTCGTTGCCTTTCGGTGGTCGAAGCTACTTTGGAGATGCTTGAGAAGCATATATAGGAGCCTCTATGAAAATAACCGATAAAATTCTAATGCAAGTAGAAAAGCCCGCCCGCTACTTAGGCGGCGAACTTAACATGGCGAAAAAAGATCCCGCGGAAGTGAAAATTCGTTTCGCTTACGCTTTTCCCGATGTATATGAAATAGGGATGAGTCATTTGGGGTCGCAAATTTTGTATCATTTGGTAAATTCGCGCACAGATACGTATATGGAGCGCGTTTATGCGCCGTGGCATGATATGGAGCGGCTCATGCGTGAGAATAACATACCTCTTTCTACGCTGGAGACGCAAACGCCGCTTGCGTCGTTCGACATGCTGGGCTTTACTTTGCAGCACGAAATGACGTATACCAATATTCTCAACATGCTGGACTTGGCGAACATTCCAATCTACTCGAAAGACCGCGACTGTGTCCATCCACTCGTCATTGCCGGTGGACCAAGCGCGTATAACCCTGAGCCAATGGCTGATTTTATTGACTTTTTCTATATCGGCGAGGGCGAGGCTATGCTTGGTAATGTCCTCGACAAATACGCCGAACTAAAGACCGCAGGCTTAGACAGGCTTGCTATACTTGAAGAACTCGCGAAATTGCAAGGCATTTACGTGCCGCGTTTCTATGATGTGAGCTATAATGAGGATAACACAATCGCGTCATTTTCGCCAAATAATCCGAATGTGCCGGCGATTGTTAAAAAGAACATGTTGCCTTCAATGGAATCAGCTCCTTTTCCCGAAAAACTGCTCGTGCCGCTAATCGAGACGGTTCACGATCGCGTTGCGCTTGAGGTGTTTCGCGGATGTATGCGTGGATGCCGCTTCTGCCAAGCAGGTTTTGTCTATCGGCCGCTTAGGGAAAAACCACCCTGCGAGCTTGCCGCGCAAGCCAAGGGGCTTATTAAAGGCACAGGTTATGAGGAAGTGTCGCTTTTGTCGCTCAGCACGGGCGATTATAGTGCGTTTCGCGAGCTTTTGGACGAGCTTATCGAGTATTGCGACGAGCATAATGTCAACATTTCGCTGCCATCGCTTAGAATAGACGCTTTTTCGCCGGAGCTGATGGAAAAAGTGCAGAAAAACCGCAAATCGAGCTTAACTTTTGCGCCTGAAGCAGGAACACAGAGGCTTCGCGATGTGATAAACAAGCAAATTACGGAAGATGAGATATTTGAAGGGCTAAACCGCGCGTTCGTTGGCGGTTGGAGCAGGGTTAAGTTGTATTTTATGCTCGGCTTGCCGTCCGAAACTCCGGAGGACGTTGAAGGAATTGCTGCACTTTCGCATCAAATCTTGGAAAAATATTACGAGCTGCCAAAAGAACAGCGGCCAAAACCGCCGAGCGTGAATATCTCGACTTCGTGCTTCACGCCGAAGCCTTTCACGCCGTTCCAGTGGGAGGCGCAAAGTAGTCACGAGGACTTCGCTGCAAAACAAAGGCTGCTAAAATCGCGCATAACCGATAAAAAGATAAAATATAGCTATCACGACGCCGGCGGCAGCCTGCTTGAGGGCATTATTAGTCGCGGCGATAGGCGCGTAGCCAAGATAATATACGCAGCTTGGCAAAACGGCGCAACGTTCGATTCTTGGGCGGACAGACTCAGAAAAGATGCGTGGAATAAGGCCATTTCCGAGTTTGCAGAAGAGTGTTTTGATACCACATTTTACACAGCAAGGGAACGTAGTTTCGATGAACTTCTGCCGTGGGACCATATTGATATCGGGGTCTGCAAGGAATTTTTGATGAGCGAAAAACGCAGGAGCGTTGAAGGTGTGACCACGCCTAATTGCCGAGAAGCTTGTGGTAAATGTGGATTGGAGGACGTCTGTTGCGTTTGGTAGGGGGAGATGAAGTTCGTCTCGCAATGGGCTGTTTAATTTGTGGACAATGCGTTCGCGCTCGTAGGGTGGGTGCTTGCCTCAACAACAGCTTACCCATCTACGTGGCAGTGCGTCTATGTTCGTAGGAGCGACCAGCGCTCGTCCGAACATAATATCGACAGGTAACTTTCAACATCAAAGCTACCTTACCGCTCGCAAACTACCATTCTCAACAACAATTTTTCGAACACGTTTTTGCCGCCGGCAACAACACTAAAATGCAAACCACCAGAAAGGAACCCATCATGTCGCAACCCCAAAAACAAAAATACCGCATAAAATTCACCAAAACCTCAAACGTTCGCTTCATTGGTCATCTTGACCTGATGAGCTTATTCAATATGGCCATCAAGCGCGCAAGCGTGCCCATTGCTTATTCGGAAGGCTTTAATCCGCACCAGCTGCTGAGTTTTGCGCTACCTTTGAGCTTAGGCTATCATAGCAATGGTGAATATTTAGACATGTCGCTCACTCGGCCAATGGACTGCAAGGAGCTGGCGGATTCCCTAAATGCCGCTATGCCGGATGGGATAAAGATAATCAAAGCTGCGCGTATGACGAGTGACACAAAAAGCTCCGCAAGCATTGTTTCTGCTTGCGATTACAGCGTTGTTTTTCCGAGCGAGCTGAAAATACCCGCTTCCGCAGCGGCTGATTTCATTGCACAAAAAGAAATAATCATCAGCAAAAAAACCAAGAAAAACCTGACAGACGTTGATATCGCGGCGGATATACTCTATTTTAATGGGGAAAGTTCGGACGGTTATTATGTCGAGAAAATACAAATGCGCATAAGCGCAGGGCCGGAACGCTCCGTCCGCGCTGATTCGGTGGTTAAGGCTCTGTTTGCATACGCGAGTGCCGATTATCCCGAGCATGAACTGACCTATACCCGCGAGGAAATGTATTCGGACACCATGGGCAAATGCCCACTGTTAAACTAAGGGGTGAACACAATGAACTATACACAAATCGACCACCAAGCCCTAATCCTGGCGCAAGTATTCGGCTCACTGCTGATGGGCGCGTTAATCGGCGCGTTTCCGCTCACTTTGGGGTTCATCAAAAAACAGAAAGGACTGGCGATTGGCGGTTTTTTCGCTTGTTGGATTGGGTCTTTTTTAGCAGGATTCTTTTTGAGCATCCCGCTTTGTGCGCTGTTTATAGGTTTGATAATTTATAAGAGCAGGAAGAACGACGAATGAAACAAATCCAGCTAGATTTTTCACCTTTCATAACTAAATGCGCGCTAGTTGAGGATAACCGCCTAACCGAGCTGATAATAAGCACCAACGCCACGAAATCCATAGTCGGCAACATCTACGCCGCGAAAGTTATGGACGTGGCGAGAGGCCGCTTTGCGTTCATCTCTATCGGCGAGCCGAAAAACGGCTTCTTGCAGCTCGACGATTATCGCCAAAGCGGCATTTCAAGCCTTTCAAACGGCAAGCGAATCCTAGTGCAAGTGCTTCGGGACGAAACCAGCGACAAGGGAGCTATGTTAAGCTGCTCGCTCAGCTTTTTGGGCCGGCTTTTGGTGCTTACAAAAAGCCCCACTAACGATTCTCTCATCGCCGTTTCCAACAAAATAACATGCAAAACTTCGCGCGAGCGGTTGAAGAGGCTTTGCGAGGGGCTTTGCCCTGAAAATTTCGGCATTATCGTAAGAACTGAGGCCGAAAATGCGTCGGCTAGCGAGATACAAAGCGAAATCAACCGCCTCCACAAAGAGGCTCTTGAAATACTCGAAAAAGCCAAAATCGCGCCGATGCCAACAATGCTTTACGGCAGCGATAAAATATATGCTCGCGCGCTCAAGGATCTGCTTGACGTCGGAGTCACGCAAATTGTTACAAACGACAAAGATGAGTTGCCTTACATTCGAGCCTTGGCTGCGGATTACGCCAATGTCAGTGATGTATCGTATTCGCGCGAGTTGCGCGATACAAACTCTGATATAACTCAAACCCTGCGCCAAAAAGTATGGCTAAAAAGCGGCGCGTATCTTTTGATTGAGGAGAGTGCTGCATGTACCTATATCGACGTGAACACCGGGAAATTTAGCTCAAATAAATCCCCGGCGACAGTCGCTAACCTCGTAAATATCGAGGCCGCGAAAGAAATTGCCGTGCAAATTCGTTTGCGAAATATTAGCGGCGTTATAATTGTGGATTTTATCGGAAGCCAATTGGATTCGGATGAGCGTCCAAGCGAGCTTGAACAAAGCTTCAAATCCGTCTTGCAAAACGATCGAACACCTGCCACTGTAACTGATTGGAGCGAGCTAAATGTCGTTATGCTAACGAGAAAATATAGCAGAGCGTCGCTCAAAAACACGCTGACAAACGACTGCTCGACTTGTGCAGGCTCAGGCCGTATGCTTAGCGCGACTTTTTTCGCCGACAAGATATATGCAGAAATTATTAATATTTATTCGGGCGGATTTTGTGGTAAAATAAGAGTTGATGCTCATGAAGACATTGTGAAAATATTGAAAAACGAGCCTAAAATGGCGGAACTTGCCGAGGTTAAGGCTGCGAGGAATGCGAAAATTGGGTTTTATGAAATACGTAGCAAATAGGCATTGCCCAAGGTGTCGCGCGCATAAGATATAGTCAATTGACTATATAAAAGGAGCTTTTTCCTATGGTGCGCGTATACGATTTGAAACAAAAAGAAGTAATAAATATAGCCGATGGCTGCCGATTGGGCTTTGTTGCTGACATTGAGTTTGACCTGAAAAGCGGCAAAATTGAAGCGATAATCATTCCGGGCTCCGGCAAAATGTTCGGCATTTTCGGTCATGAGCAAGAAATTCGTATCAAATGGAGCGATATCGACCAAATAGGCGACGATTTGATTATCGTTGACGCTGACCCGGACAAAATTTTTATAGAGTTATAGATATTTTTTTACAACGGAGGAAATTAAAGTGAAGTGCCCACATTGCGGCTACATTGACTCAAAAGTATTGGATTCAAGGCAGATGGATGAAGGCTCAGCCACGCGCAGGCGTAGGCTTTGCGAGTCATGCGACGGACGATTTACTACATACGAGCGTATTGACACAATTGCCTATTCGGTTATCAAAAAAAGCGGCGACCGTGAGCCGTTTGACCGTGCTAAGCTCATAAATAATATAATGAAAAGCTGTCACAAACGCCCCATTTCAATCGACCAAGTTGAAGCGATTGCCGCCGCCGTTGAGCGCGAGGTAATGGCGTCACTGAGCCGTGAAATGGAGAGCCATAAAATCGGCGAAATCGTCATGGACAAGCTGAAGGAAGTTGACGAGGTAGCGTATGTTCGCTTTGCGTCGGTTTATAAGCAATTTCGGGATATTGAGACGTTTATGACGGAGCTTTCGGGAATTTTGAAGGATCGAGAGAGGTAAAAACAAATATAGCTCTGTCAAGGGGCTTTGTGAAGGAATTGTTTTTTAGCGTACAATTTAGCGCACACAATATTAGAAAGGTGTAAAAATGCAAACATTGATATTTAATGGTTCTCCAAAAACAAATGGTGATACTGTTGCTTTGATTAATGAATTTAGATCTCATGTTAAAGGTGAGGTAAGGGTTATTTCATTTCAAAATAACATAAGTCCATGCGTTGATTGTAGATATTGTTGGGAACATATTGGCTGCGCGATAAAAGATGAAATGCAGGATGTTTATGAATACCTTAAAACGTGTGATAATATAGTAATTGCATCCCCAATATGGTTTTCATCTATCAGTGGGCCTTTGTTGAACCTTACCAGTCGTGCACAATCATTATTTGCCGCTACATATTTTCAGAAGGAACAAATTTTGCTTAAAGAGAAAAAGGGTGTTGTGATAATTGTTGGAGCGCAGCCGGAGACAATAGATATACCAACACAAACCGCACTGGCAATTATGAAGCATCTTAATGTTAATCGTCTGAGCGTGCAAAAAATTTATTCAGTTGATACAAATAATTTACCTGCGGCTCAAGATGAAAAAGCTTTGAAGCGTTGTCGTGAGGTTGCTGATTTATTAAATCAAGATTGTGTGTAATATCTTCAATTTCGTACCGATAGGTACGAAAGCTCCCAGCAAAACACACTTATGCAAAAACATATACACATGTGTTGGATCTGAGTTTGTGAGCTCGGTAAAAACGGATGCCCGATGAGCCAACGGCCCTGTCATTTAACAGGCTTTTTCTCAAGATCCTTAATAGCAAAGGAACTGTGTATATATATTTCCCAAAATTGATTCACGATTGTTTGCAAACTATTGTTTGTTTTTAGCGTATATTTTGGTGATGAGATAAGAGCTTCCTCTCACCTTTACTCACAACACAAGGAGAGACCGCCATGAGACACCTAATCAGCATCGACGACCTAACCTTAACAGAAGTAGACGAGCTAATCAAAACCGGCTACGACATTATCGAAAATCCTGCCAAGTACCGCGAGAAGTGCAAATACAAAAAGCTTGCGAGCCTTTTCTTCGAGCCAAGTACAAGAACTCGTCTGTCGTTCGAAGCGGCCATGCTTGATTTGGGAGGAACGTATTTGGGCTTTTCGGATTCGGCGCAAAGTTCCGCCACAAAAGGCGAATCCATTGCCGATACTATCCGAATGATTGGCCGTTACGCCGATATCGCGGTCATGCGCCATCCAAAAGAAGGCTCAGCCCTTCGCGCGGCCGAGTTTTCATCCATTCCTGTAATAAACGCGGGCGACGGCGGTCATCTTCACCCGACGCAAACGCTTACTGACCTCTTGACGATACATAAGTACAAGGGCGGCGTTTCCGGGCTAAAAGTCGGAATTTGCGGCGATTTGAAGTTCGGACGCACGGTTCACTCACTTGTTGGTTCATTGAAAAACTATTCGGGCAATGAGTTTATATTCGTCTCACCTAAAGAACTTCGAGTTCCTGACTACATCCTTGAAAAGCTTGAAAAAAACAATATTAAATTCAGCCAGACAGCGAGCCTTGACGAGAACTTAGGCGAAATGGACGTACTTTATATGACTCGCGTCCAGCGAGAAAGATTTTTTAACGAGGAAGAGTATATTCGTTTAAAGGACCATTATATCCTCGATAAACAAAAGCTGGCTTTAGCGAAGAATGACTTAATAGTTATGCACCCACTGCCAAGGGTCAATGAAATCAGCACGGATATCGACTCTGACCCACGCGCAGTCTATTTTGAACAAGCGGGCTTTGGCAAAATTATACGAATGGCACTTATCATGAAACTTTTGGAGGTGGCATAAATGAATGCTATGATAAGCGTAACAAAACTCGAAAACGGCATAGTAATCGACCATATCGCCGCCGGAAAAGGCATGGAAATATATAGACTTTTGGGGCTTGACAGCATTGAGACGCCAATTGCGATTATAAAAAATGTCAAAAGCTCCAAGCATGGCAAAAAGGATATAATTAAAATCGACGGGAATATTAATGTTGATTATGACGTACTTGGCTTCATCGACCCTGACGCCACGGTAAGCATTATAGAAAACGGTAAAGTGACTGATAAAAAAACACTCAAACTCCCGGAAAATCTAACCGGTGTAATAAAATGCAAAAACCCAAGATGCATCACGATAACAGAAACCGATATGAAAAATGTATTTAAGCTGGCAGATTCGGGCATTTATCGCTGCAACTATTGCCAACATCCGTATTCTGTGGTATAGTATTAACATAAGAAGAAACTCCGCAGGAGTTTCTTCCTTGACTGTTCAACGAGACCTTTTTGGAAAAGTGTTTTTCTTTTTCAAAAAGTCGAGTAAAAAAGCTCAAGTTTAGTTAGCATTGTTTCAAAAAAACCTAAGGAGTGAATTTTATGGAGGATGGCAGTTACCTGCAAATTATACTGTTGGTATTATGCTTTCTGATATCTTCAATGTACACCATGGCCGAATCAGCCTACGTAGCACTTAGCAGTCTTCGCGTTAGAAGTATGCAAGATTCAGGCATCAAAGGCGCGGCAACCGTCGCTAAAATTAAAGAAGACCCGGATAAGTTTTTGACCGCCATGTTGATTGGCGCAAATCTTTTCTACATTATCGCAACGAGTATGGCGGCCCTTGTAGCTCAGCACTACTTTGGGGAAGCGGGTATCGCTGTCGCTGCCATCGTTATGACTTTTGTCACATTGGTTTTCGGTGACATTACGCCAAAATCCCTAGCCGTTAGAAAATCGGAAGCGTTAGCGCTTGGCCTTGCGCCGTTTGTAAGGTTTTCTATCATCATTTATAGCCCTATAATACCATTGGTTACGGTTATTACCCGTAAAATCGTTAAGCTTTTGGGCGGCAGTGATGATTTTTCTCCGTCGATTACCGAATCCGAGCTAAAGTCGCTCGTTGAGGTTAGTCACGAGGTCGGCGTTATCGAGCAAGAAGAGAAGGACATGATAGACAATGTGTTCGAGTTTGGCAACACCAGCGCGCAGGATATAATGATTCCGCGTACGGATATCTATGCTATTAGAATTGATTCGAGCTATGACGAGATTTACCAAATCTTTAAAGACGAAGGCTACAGCCGTATGCCGGTCTATGAGGAGTCAATTGACAATATTATCGGCATACTGAATTTTAGAGATTTTATTCTGAGCGATAAAAACACGTTTGACATAAACGCAATCCTACGTGAACCGTACTTTACATACGAGTCAAAATCTACGGTCGAACTTTTGACTGTAATGAGGGAGCAGCGTTACTCGTTCGCGGTCGTGCTTGATGAATACGGCGGAACGTCGGGAATATTGACGCGTAACGATATCGTCGAAGAAATTATGGGACACATAGGTGACGAGTACGATGACCCGCTCGAGGAAGAAATAATCGCTATCGCGGATGGCGAGTATTCGGTGCTTGGTCAGGCTCTTTTGGAGGATGTAAGCGAGGCTATCGGAGTAACTTTGGAGTCTGAGGACTTTGAAACAATCGGCGGTTATGTTGTTGGGCTATTAGGTCAAATTCCTGAAGCCGGCGAGGCAATTGTTGAGGGCGAGCTGGAATTTATCGTTGAGCATGTTGATAAAAACCGAATCGAAAAACTGAAAATAATTCATAAACAACCGTCCGATGAAGCCGACGAAACAAGCACGGAAGAGGACACAGATACTTAATTTAATGAGGTGACGCTATGAAAAAACTGATTACAATGGCTCTTTTGGCATCATTTATGCTTGGTGTTTTTGCCATGCCGCTGTCAGCCGCCGCAAACATGCCCATCCTTAGCGTAGAAGAGGCCGCGAGGAGAGCTATAAGAAACAATTCGACTATTATGACAAGGCAAGAAAACGAACTTGTCCGAACCGAGGATTTAAGGCGCGCGCGTGAAGCCGTTTTTGACGCAAGAACCGAAATCGAATTAACCAATGCAAACGTGAACCTGATGAACGCGGAGCTTGAACTGAGCTTGAATCTTAGAAATATTCAAATTCAAAAAGAAAACGTTGAGTTTAGCATGACGCGCTATTTCAACGCGGTTCTAAACGCACAAAATGATTTGGAGCTTCTACACAAAAACCTTGAAATGGCAAAGCGCGACCTTGTGATTGCCGAGCTAAGATTTTCATTAGGCATAGCAAGCGAGCTTGACTATGAAACGGCTGAAATCGCCGTGCTTAGGATTGAAAACAACATAGCTGCGCAAGAAAACGCTATAAACCGCGCTTTTAGGGACTTGAACAGTTTCATGGGCGTGAATGTTAATAATTTGAACCAGCGTCACGTACTTGAGCTTGAGCTTGATTTCGAGCCGTTGCCTGACATCAACTTAACTCGCCACATGCAGCGCTTTGTGAGCGAAAGTATCCATGTTGCCGAGGCTGAAGGGCTAGCGCGCCAAGCAGCTTACCGCGCAGATTATTATATCACGCCGCATAATCCTCTTACGGGCGAGGTGCTGAGAGGCACTGGTTCAGGGTTAAGAACATATGATGAGATGCGTATTTTCCATAGCCAGGCCGCTAGGGGCGTTGCCGATACAAGGGTGGCAGTTAGCGAAGGCGTTATCGCATCATACAATAATATAAGAGAAACCGAGCTGAGCATCAGAACTACTGAAATTGAGCTTAGGCGTCTTGTGCGCCAATTAGGCGTCCAAGAAACTATGCTGGAACTTGGCAGAACCACGCAGGTAGAAGTTGATAGATTGAGGCTCCAAATCGCGGAGCTGAAAAATTCGCTACAGCAATTAAGGAATAGCCATTCAATTATGCGAATTGCTTTTGATAATCCAAATATATTGTAGTTGGCTTTAGCACACCTTATCGGTTATATATCGGTAAGGTGTGTTTTTTGCCACTTTTTGCTTTCTTTTCATCCATTTGAATCTCCATCCTGCAAAGTGAATTTTTTGGTAAATTTTTCATCTAATAAATTAATATAAGAAACCCCAAAATAGTTATAGTCACAAAGGCCGACGACACATATAAACGTTTCCGGGAGGATTCATTCATGGCTCATGTTTTGTTTGCAAACGCTGCGAATTTAGTGCATATTGATAGGCTTCTTACGGATATTTTCAACACTTGCGAGCAGAGAGCTCCTGGTTTAAGCGTAGATAGTTATGGGCAAATGGATTATCATCACAAAATTCAGATCTTAATCTTGAACCGCTACAATCCCGATTTTGATTTGCAAAAAGCGTTAGACTCTATAGTTTCGGGCGGCGTGATAATTATGAACGCCGATGAACGCTCTTATGCAGGTATTAAGCTGACAAAGCCCATGCGCCTGATAACTTATGGGTATAATCCAAAAGCGACGATAACCGCGTCATCCGTTGTTGTGCATGAAAATATTTCGATCCAATGTTGCATTCAGAGACAATTTGACACTTTATGCGGAATCGCTTTGGAGCCGCAGGAATTTTCAGTGCGCACAAGTTATATGGAGCTTAAAGAAGATGATATTTTAGCGGCGGTGGCAGTCGCACTTTTGGGCGCAGTGCCGGCCGATAAAATATCGAATATGAAACCGGCATAAACTATGATGCATTGGAATATTAATTAGGTAGTGTGGACACGAGTTTCGCAGCAAGTAAGCTATTCCAATGAAGGGAGTTTGTCGGATGCTTAATGATAATCAGCAAGTCACGAACAACATCGAGATACGAGGAGCCATAGCCTCGGACTTTACTTTTAGCCACGAGGTTTACGGCGAAGGTTTTTATAATTTTATGGTAAGTGTAACAAGGCTATCAGAGTCGGTTGACCTTTTGCCTGTCACTATTTCGGAGCGGTTAATCGCGGATATGGGGCTCTCTCAGGGCGATTTGGTTATGGTAAACGGGCAGGTGCGCTCATATAATAACTATGTGCAGGAAGAACGCAGAAACCGCCTGCTAATAACTGTTTTTGCCAGAGAGATAGAACGGCTTGATGCAGACTCGGCGAGTCTTAGAAGCCCAAACAATATTTACTTGGATGGATTTATTTGCAAGAAACCCATCTTTCGCGAAACGCCTTTTGGCAGAGAGATTGCCGACATTCTCTTGGCAGTGAACCGTTCGTACAATAAAAGTGACTATATTCCTTGCATCTGTTGGGGCAGAAACGCGCGGTTTGCATCAACTCTTAATATATCCGACAATGTGCGTATCGGCGGGCGGCTCCAGTCGCGGATTTATCAGAAAAAATATGATGATGGCAGCATGGTTGAGAAGAGTGCTTATGAAATATCTATTTCTAAGATTGAGTTGGTTAAGGACGAGTGAAAATTTTAGGGGCTGCTGAAGCGGCCTCTTTTGTCGTAAAGAAACCTTAACTGTACGCGAGCGGCTAAATGTGATAAAATTCGACATAGGTTGTTTCGCCAATTAAACTTTACCAAATCTTTTGGCAAAGTTTAATTAGCGAAACAATAGAGCAACTGCGACAGAGAGGAAAATGATAATGCAAGAACAAAGAACAAGAGGCTCCGGCAAAAGGCCGCCGAAGAGGAAAAAACGCCGTTTTTTGGCGTTAAGAATAATATTAATTGTGATGTTTTTGGGCGCGGCAGGCGTTTCGGCGTATTTGCTAAACGCGCTCAGTCCGGCGCGATATGTTAGCGACTATTTTGATTTCCATGAGCTTGCTGATGGACAGATAAACATGATTGATGGCGACCAAATCATTGAAAATCCGCATTCTCCTATCATGCACGATGGCGAGATTTATTTCCCTGTGGAGTTTGTGGAGCAGACGATTGATAGCTGGATTTTTTGGGACAACCCAACAAGACGGCTCACAATAACCGACCGGTATCATGTGATTCAAATT